>Ga0307929_1000221_pt1 | contig 60790 bp, 56 predicted proteins | sample AceLakmetage1330_FD_203160 | JGI IMG/M metagenome (GOLD analysis project Ga0307929, IMG submission 203160) | Saline water microbial communities from Ace Lake, Antarctica - #1330 | ecosystem: Environmental > Aquatic > Non-marine Saline and Alkaline > Saline | place: Antarctica: Ace Lake... | reverse complement strand
GATTCCCAATCACTCGGGACACCCTTGCCTTCGACTATGAGATTCCGGTCATAACGGCTCTCTCAGGACTTGTGGAATTTTCCACGCACCTGTTAGGTTTACTACATGCCCGGCACACCAAAGATTATCGGTGCTCCGCACCTGAAAGATAAGCCACAGAGTGGCGACAATCTTTGTAGAAACATCAATTAAAATTGATACGGGAGGTGCAGCCTGCCCGCGTAAAGCATTCAGGCGGGCGCACCGAAATATTAGTATTCTGAGTTTTTAAGCAAGCCCTAAATAGCACTGCCTTTTTGTAGGCATCCAGAGGTGTGATACTATTGAATTGCCCCGTCCGTAAGCTAACGGAACGGGGCAATTCATAATATGAAATAATCTATTTAGTGCTTGTTTTTAAAGTAATAATTAGAAAAATATACGATTTGAGATTTAAGATTTTAGATTTAAGATGTTGGTGGTATTCAGCACAATCTAAAATCCTTAATCGTCAATCTTAAATCAAAAAAAAAATCGACTTTAAAGACAGACACTATTTAGCAGGAACGTGCTTTAGGGTTTCTACCAAAAAGTCCCAAAACATTTGTACGGTTTTAATATTTACTTTTTCGTCGGGAGAGTGGGGATAACGAATGGTGGGGCCAAACGAAATCATATCCATGTTGGGATAAACACCGCCAAGTAAGCCACATTCCAATCCGGCATGGATAGCTTTTATCTCCGGTATCTTACCAAACTTATTGTTATAAATTTCTTTCATCTCGTGCAGGATGGGCGAATCGGGATTGGGCTTCCAGCCGGGATAATCCCCGTCCAGGGTGGTAGTTCCACCAGCCAAGGTAAACACGCTGTCGATCATTTCGGCCAGATCATATTTTGCCGAATCCACCGAACTTCTTACCAGGCATAGTGCCTCGGCAGTACCATCTTTAACGTTAACTACGGCGAGGTTGGACGATGTTTCCACCAAACCTTCCATGTCGTTGCTCATGCGAATCACATTGTTGGGACAAGCTACGATGGCATGGGTAAAAGCCGTTTGCGACTTTTCGTCCATCACTTTTGCAACAGTACCCGCTGCCTCTAAGGTAATTTTCAGATCGGGGTCAACGGTTGAATATTCGCTTTTTACGGTAGCCTCAAAATCTTCTGCAAATTTTACAAAACCTGCTTTGTTTCCTTTGGAGATAAGCACGGTAGCATGGGCTTCACGCGGAATAGCATTGCGAAGGCTTCCACCTTCAACTTCTGCTACGCGCAAACCATAGTCCTTAGCCGCTTTTCTAAAAAGCCTGAATAAAATTTTATTGGCGTTGCCGCGAAACAGCGGGATGTCGATGCCCGAGTGTCCGCCTTTCAATCCCGAAACGGTGATTTTGTAGGCCAGCGTATCCGCCGGAGCATCCACCATTTTGTATTCCAATTTGGAGTTGGCATTAATACCTCCCGCGCAGCCGATATATAATTCGCCTTCGTCTTCCGAGTCCATGTTGAGCAAGATATCACCTTCAAGCACATCGGCTTTTAGTCCAAAAGCACCGGTCATGCCCGTTTCTTCGTCGATGGTAAAAAGGGCTTCGATGGGGCCATGCTCCAGATTTTTTGCTTCGAGCACGGCCATGGCAGCGGCTACGCCCATTCCGTTATCAGCACCCAGAGTAGTGCCGTTGGCAGTAACCCATTCGCCGTCGATGTAGGCTTCGATGGGATCTTTTTCAAAATCAAAATCTTTATCGCTGTTGGCTTGGGGAACCATGTCGAGGTGGCCTTGAAGCACCACGCCTTTGCGGTTTTCCATGCCCGGGGTGGCGGGTTTTTTAATAATCACATTGCCAACGCTGTCAACGATAGTCTCCAGTCCGAGGTTTTCGCCAAACTCTTTAACCACTTGTATTATCCGTTCTTCCTTTTTGGAGGGGCGGGGTACCTGGGTCAGGGTTTCAAAATGTCTCCAAAGAGCTTCGGGTTTCAAACTGCGCAAATCTTTGTTCATGTCTTCTTGTTTTATTATTTAAAAAAATATTGTTAAGATAAAAAAAAATGCAAATCAATCGGTATCACAGGTATTGTTAACCAAAAAACATGGAATTTGTTGCATAAGGTTTTTGTTGACCGCAAAGGACGCAAAGGGCGCAAAGAATTTTTCTGTCGAAAAATTTCTAAGAAGCAACTATTCCCCCATGTCATTTTCTTATTATCCCAAAAAAATTAATGTAAGCCCTTAAAATATCACATTAATCACCCCCATCGTGGATTCATTTTAATCATTCCTCAAAAAAAGCCTCCCCGCCGGGGTACCAATATTTTTCGCGTGCTGTTTTTTCGTTAAAGGTAAAATATTGCACCTGAGCCACCGCACAAAGTTGCCCCTCGTGGTCGAGCAGCTCCACCTCGAAATCGGCCAGATTCCGCTTCATACCCAGCAGTTTTGCCCGTAGCTTTATTTCTCCTTTGTTGGTGAATATCGGTTTCTTGTAACGCACCTCAAGCTTCGAAGTTACTCCGGCAGTTTTTAGTTTGGCATACACGTACCAACTGGCAATCTCGTCGATAAGTGTGGCCTGGATGCCCCCGTGCAAAACATTGTGATAGCCCTGAAAATGATCTTCGGGCATCCAGGTGGCCGTAAGGTAGTCGCCCTCATCAACAAAACTCAGGCGCAGCCCAAATTTGTTCGCCGGGTCGCAGCCAAAGCACCGATATCCTTCTTTTCCTGCAAAAGGGTTTAATACTTTTCTTTGCATGGCAGGGCTTTATTTGGCTTCGCCTTTTTTATATTTAGTTTCGTTAAGCACTTTCCCCTCTTTGTCGTAAGTAATCCAGATACCGTTTTTCAGGTCGCCTTTATATTCGCCTTCTTCTTTCAGCTTGCCATCCTCGAAGTAAGCACGACAGGATCCGTTTTTTATATTGGCATTGTAAGTTTCCTCGCTCTTAACGGTGCCGTCTTCGTAAAAGGTTTTCTGCACGCCTTCAAACAGGCCGTCATTGTATTTATATTCAGCAATAAGATTTCCCTCCTGGTTGTACCATTTCGAGGTGCCTTGCTTTAAGCCGTCCACATACACTGCTTCCTCCTGGGGGCGACCGGTGGTGTAAAAGGCTTTCCTAACTCCGTCCAGCTTTCCGTTTTTATAATTTTCCTCCAAGAGCAGGCGCGAACCCCGTTCAAAGGTTTTGGAAGGGCCGTGCAGCGCATCGTCTTTGTAATATTTTTCGCTCACAAAATAGCCGCGCTTATCAATCTCAATAAACAAACCTTCCTTCTTTCCCAGAGTGTAGTTTTGCACTATCTGTACAATGTCGTTGGGATGGTAATGCACCCAGGTGCCATCGCGCAGGTCGTCCACGTAAGTACCTATTACTTTGGCGCGGCCGATATTTTCTTCCCAGTAGCCCTGTTTAAGCCCGTTTTCGTCAGTTTGATTAATGACACTGTCAGAAGGATAAATAAGTTGGGCAAAGCCCATCTGCCCGATTAAGAGAGAAAAGAGAAGTGAAATTGTAAAATTTTTCATTACTGATTTGTTTATAAATAATTTTTGTAAATTAATGATGAAAGGCAAAATTACAATTTTTCGGCAAACATCAGCCGCTGCCGGATTAATCCGATTTATCCCGGCGGTGATTACGAGCTTTAATTTATTGGCAATTCTGCTGTTGCCGCAAAGCAATAAATTTTGTGCAGTGCAGGATTTAGAAATACTTCGCCTTGCTAATCGCTTTCTTCAATGGCGAGAATTTTCGTTTTCATAAAAAAAACTCCCGTGGCAGGCTAATGATCAGCACAGCGGGCTTCATTAAATTTTTTTTTTTGGAATCTATAAAACTGAACCAGGCAATTAAAACCCAAGCCCGAAAATCAGGGTGCAATCATCGACACACCAATTCCTTCTCCTTGTTTGATGGCAGTTTCAAAACCCTTTAAAGTATTGATCAATAAATCGTCGTCGATGCGAATTTTATTTTTTTCGAACAGCAGCACTACCGTGGAACCCCCGAATTTGAAATACCCCTTCTCTTCCCCTTTATTTACCGAATTTCCGGTATAAGTCTGCACGATGCTTCCTACCATGGTTGCACCTACTTCGGCCATCACCACATTGCCAAACAAAGGGTTTGCAACGATGGTATATTCCCTTTTGTTCAGGCAGAATATTTCGGCCATTTCGCGCAAAGCAAGTGGGTTAACCGAATAATAATCGCCGTCAATACTGGTGATGGGCGACACACTTCCGCCAAGGGGAAAATGGAAACGGTGGTAATCGGGAGGGGCAAGCCGGACAACCACCAGGGTGCCATCGAGGTAATTTTGAGCAAGGTCGGCATTATTCAAAAATGATAAAACATCGAAACGGGTTCCTTTGATAATAAAATCGCTGCTGCTAATATCGGCATAAGCCAGTAATTTTCCATCGGCAGGCGACACTGCAACAGTTGCGTTGGTATCCAACGGTCGGGCATCAGACTTTAGTTTCCGGGTAAAGAAATCGTTGAAAGAAGTGAACTCCTGTTTTTGGACGGAGCGCATGTCGATATCAAATTCTTCAACAAAGGCTTGTATTTTTTTGGTAGATGAAGGACGATCCATCATGGTGCCATAAACGGTCGAAACAAACTTTCTTTTCGCCAGTGCCCACAAGGTAGCTTCGCCAAGCGGATTATTATACAGCCAAACCAGGTACTTTTCAGCAGCCACTTTTTCCGTTTTCAACAGGCCACTTTCCCTGTCATAATATTGGATAGGAGCCTGTGGCGGCAAGGGATAAAAAGCCAGCATGGCCACCACGGCCAGCAATAACAAAATGATGCCCCACCTTTTTTTAGTTTTTGTAATTTTCATTCCTGTTTTGTTTCACTAATAATAAAGAAGATGGCTTGCCAAGCATAGTACCGTTTTCTTTATTTATCACCATTCCCTTGTTACTTGCTTTTTCTGATCGCAGTCATCGGCTGGGTTTTCTTTTTGGGTTGTTAATTTTTATAGGGTCTTGACGCGTATCAAAAACATTGGTAATCAAAACACCTTCTTCGACTTTCTTGTAAATAATCTTGTAGTTGTTATTAACCAAATATCTGTGTTCTTCTTCAAGTTGTAGCAATGTTTCTTCTATTTGATTACCACTTTTGTGATTCGTTTTCTAATTGTTCTTGTGTTTTAAATTTGCCTGCAAGGTAATCGTTGTTTGATTTTTTAGCCCTTTCAATCAGTTGTTCTTCTGTAAATGGTTTGAAACTCTTTTCCCTCATCACTTTAACCTCTTTGTTTTTCATAAATTTCTTGTCTTACACTTTCCACTTCTTCGGTTATGGCTTTTAGGCCGAGGTCTTCTGCTTTAAATGTCTTTAGCAAACGAGACAATTTTGAATCAATAGCCTCTTTTTCCAGTTCCTTTGTCAGCTTAATCTTTTGTTGCCTCGGGAGTTGCCTAACCATCGAAAGTATTTGCTCGTACGTGATATCTATTTGCATCGCTGTTTTCATCTTGCCAATCGCTTTCTTTTGATATTGCATTGGTATTATACCCTGTTCATCTTTGTTGGATTTTGCCTGGTGTCAAATACGTCAACAATCTCAACCTGTTTCTTTTCTCTATTGAACCAATAAACGATCTTGTAATTATGATGAACCAAATACCTGAATGTTTCAGTCCTATGAGATAATAATTCTTCTATCTGACCTATTAATGGCTGATTGCTTAATGGTTCTACCTCTTGGATAATTCCGTCAATTAGTCGATCGGTATTCCTTTCTCCCGCTCGAAGAAGGTGATAATCAAATATCTTTTGCAATTCTGCTTTTGCAAAATCTGTCCAATAGATTTTTAATGCCATTTTTTAACTTCGGCTAAAAGTTCCTTGTTTTCGGTCAATCTGCCATTGCGCGAATCGTCCATCGACTTTTCGATTCGTTCGTTAAACTCTTCATTCGAGAATGGTTCTATTCGCACCGAGTAGAGTTTCTGCTTCTCTTTTTTTAATAATTCCTCCAGCCGCTTGACAATATCTTCACGCTGAATCTTCAGAAATTCCTGAACAAATTCTATTTTTCGAGCCTGTAAATCCATAATCTTTTTTTTTTAAAAAAAAACACCAAAACACCACCAAAGTTTGAAGTTTATTGTAAAACCACTTCTTCTGGCAAACGGCTGTGCAAATGTAGTATTACGTTTGTTTCTTCCTTACCCTTTGCAAAAATAGCCGAAATCAGTCGGCTGGTTTATTATTTGGTTTCAATTCTGGAAATGATCATGCGCAGGAAAACGAGGCTTTTTTGATGCGGGCAAGTTTCTCCCATGGCGATTCTTTTAACGCACTGGTGGAGGTTTAATCACTAAAAACATCATTCAAATCTTGTCTTCCAACAATGGCCATAATTTCTACAATATCATTATTTACTTTAAAATAGATGCTATCAGAACCACACACACAACGCCGATATCCTAACTTTATATAATCAACGGATTCAAATGAAAATGGTCGTTGAGCAATAATATTAAAATATTCAAAAAACGAATCAAAATATTTGTCCGCCTGACTTACTCCAAATTTCTTAACTCCATAATGATGTATTCTGATTAAGTCTTCTTTTGCTACATTGTTTAATTTATAATTACTCATCAAGCAAAGCCTTTGATTGTAGTAATATCTGGGCTTTACTATCATTGGTAAATCCGCTATTTTCAGCACTTTCCAATTTAGCACTAATCCAGTCTATCTGACGTTGTTGCTTTCTGGCCTGCCGTACCAAATCATTTACCAGTTCGCTTTTGCTTGAATACTCTTTGCTATCAATTTGAGTTTTTAGCCACTCGTCATTTGCTTGTGTGAATGAAATACTTTGTCTAATCATAATATTTATTGTTTGGTGCAAAAGTACAGCAAGAATACATCATTGCAAAAAAATGGCTTGCATGGTTTTTCACCACGCTGGTGTAGGCGGCCAGCAGGTTTGATTTTAGCAGATTAAAAACATATTTATACTTAATTACCTCCAGTTATTTATCCAAAATATCTTTAACTCTATTTTTTAATTGTTCTAAATCGGGTAAATAAAGTTGATATTTTGATACAATCAATCTTGAAGAATCATTCAACAACTCATAATAATGCGACCAACTCAATTTGTGTGACAGTGTCTCACAAATTGGATGTCGATGAATTATTGAATTTTATTGAAGTCAGCGAATTTGAGAACGATTGTTTCACCAATCTTCTCAAGTTCTAACAAATCCTTATCACCGCTTATTAAATAATCAGCTTTAGAATCTATGGCCAATGAAACCAGATAATTATCCTTTGAATCCCTGCAAATATTAGAAACTGTCTTTATTGCAATTATTTCAGAAGACTCATCAAGTAATTCAAAGAACTCCCTAATTTGCTCGTGGGTAAAATATTTCTTAATCTTTGGCTTTTCGAAAACTTCGGCTAATTCTTGAAACTGTTCATTGCAGCTAATAATTTTTATAAATTGAGAATCAATCTGATTTTGGAGTCCTTTTAAATTTTTACCAATCAAAAAGGATATCCAAATGTTTGTGTCAACAATAATCTTAAATGACTTGTTTTCCTTTTTCATATCGCTGCTTCCTAACTGATTCAACTTCTTTTGTAATCTCATCCATTGTCAACTCGCTTGTCTTGCTTGATTCTAAAAGTTTATTAAATCTTTTGAGGAACAATGATTTTTTTAACTCGTTGAATATCTCCAATTTGTCTGTATCATCCAGTTCGTTTAATATCCTAATAAACTGGCTTTTCTCTAATTCTATGCTTATTGTTTCCATAATTCAAAAACTAAATTCAAATAATTTACCATCATCACCCGAATCATTCAACGTCAAGCATATTTCCTTTTGTGTAAATGTCTTTACTATGTTACTTGGAATATCATGTTCAATTGAAGTGAAGATATATTGCAGATTGTAGTCAACACAATATCTTCTCACGATTTTGATAAAGTTGATTTTCTTTCTATTGTCAAGTCCTTCAAGTGCTCCATCATGATAAACGAAGCGATAAAAAGAGTTCTTATGATAAGCAACCAAAACAGCTAAGTCAAAAGAAATGCAAAGCATCTTTTGATATGTGTTTCCTTTGCCTTCTGCAGTAATTTCAACTTCATTATCTTCTGTTACTTCAACTTTGAACTCAATGTTCCCTTGTTTATTTTGACGTATGAAAATGATAGCTGGGGCATTGAATATATATTTAAAAATGTTATAAAACACTCTACGGATTTCAGGATAAATTTTATTGTCGCTTGCTGTAATTTGAGCATTGATTTCTTTAACAAATGTTTCAAGGTTCTCAGAAAGTTTATTTGTCGTTTCGTTAAGAACGGCAATCTTGTCAATACTTTTCAACTTTTCGTCAAGTCGTGATATTTCACCTTCTACTTTTGTTAAGTCAATTTGATATGACTTGAATTTCCTGAAAGAATCTTTGTCTTTGAGAACTGAGAGGATTTGATTTCTCTTGTTGTCATAGTGTTGTAAGTTAAATCTAATATCTTTTAATGCCTTTGTGAGTGTTACAATTTTTTCTTCAAGATATTTGTTTCGTTCCTCTGTTATTCGCTTGTTAAACTCTTCTAGTGATTTGTAATCATTTACAAGATTGTCAGGGAAAAAAATTTCCGCCTCTGCATAAATGCGTTTTAACTGGTCTATGTCAAACGAAATGTATTGTGAGAACGATTGTTTTGTTTTGTCTAAATCAAATTCCAGATTGTATTCGGCTGAATTCAATTCTGATATTTTGGATTCCACATCTTCCACAAGTTCTCTATTCAGTTTTCTTTCTTGCTGATAAAAATTAAAATTGTCAATCTCCTCATGTAACTCCTTCTGCTCTATTGTTTTTAATTCAATGGCACCTTTTATTTTGTCCTGCTCTTCAGTATCAACTGCAAATTGATTCTTGATTTTATTTATAAAAGTTTTTTGTTCCGAAATCTGATTGTCAATTTCGTATTTAGTGGTTAATAAACTACCATTGAAACCTAACAAGTCAAACATAAATGGTTTCCAATCAATATCTTTTCCTTTCGAAAACTTTGAAAGCTGGAAAACATCATTATAATCTTTTTGCGAACGCAAGAAGTAGGTTACGGATTTTCTGTATTGCCACTGTTTTAGAATGTCAAAAGCTAAATATTCATTGAGAGCAATCTCTGATTTATCAAAACCGATATTGGATTTATCCCATCTTTCTTCGTTTAAAAGATTAGATGAGACTTTCGTTTTCTTGAAGGAAATTTTTGATGGCGTGTCAACTGCCCGTTTTATCGTGAGATATTCACCGCTGTTTAAAAGAATTTCAAGAAAAAAAATATAATCAGAAAATCTTTCTTGATAAGTCTTAAATATGTGTTCTTCTTTTACCTTTTTTAAAAGCATGAAGTCAATAACAGTAATCAATACAGTTTTACCAAGATTGTGTGAATCCTTATTGAGGTCAAGTTTCTTGGTAACCCTAGCCAATACAAGATTTAGCCCGTCATTGAATACAATATTCTTAAAACTTTTATTTGCATATAGTTGACTAAGTTTCATTTGATAAATTCTATTGTGTCAATGTCTCTTTGATACTCAATTTTTCCTAAAATGTAAAGAAAGCTAAGTGTTGGAATGAAAACATCTTTAGCACTATCACCTCTCATTAAAATTACTTTTTCTAGCAACTCATCATATTTCACCGCACCATCTTCTTTGATGATAATAAGAATCACTCCACCTAAATTTAGGAGTGAGAGATTGAGGTCAAGATATTTGTGAGGTGCTATCATGCTGTCTTTCCGATGTCGCAGTTAAAATACATAAAATGTATAAACACTCTTACGATTTTTCTTAAATCCTTTAATTTGTCTTCGTTATTTCCAACGGTGTATTCAACAAGATGTTTTATGACGTGTTCAAACTCATTGAAGCGATTTCTTTCAATCGTAATTGCATCTTGTAAATCACTCACGGTGTTAGAATACATTTTCATGTATGGCTCATTCTTTGGGTCTCGCAAAAACTTTTCAATGTCCTCAAAGTATTGAAGTGAGTGATTTTTCAAAAACTCAAAATAATCTTCACTTAAATTATTCAATTCGTTTTTCTTCTCCTTGTTAATTACGATGAAAGAGGTGATGTAGCTTTTTACCTCCGTCGAGATTGATTTGCTTTGTTCTGAAAAAACGATAATCACATCTTTTAATTCCTTTTCATAAAAACGAAGTGGAGTTTGAAATCTGTAAAGTCCAAATTGATCAGCTATGTGAGGGTAGTCAGTAAGGTAAGAATCTAAATCCTCTCTGCCGATTATTTCAACATTCTGAATTCCTAAACCAGCTTGCAGCATTTTTACAATAGTTGAGTGAGTTCCTCCAGAAAGTTTTCTGTTGGTGAAAATTATGTAGTTGTCAAAGGGGGTAGCTTTCATCACTTCTTTGAGCCGTATAATTTCTTTTGATAAAACACTTGTTTTATTAACAGAAAAATTATTATCAGAACAACTGGCATTTTGAAATTTCGTGTGTTTTGCTTGTAGGTTAAACCTTCCTGACCATGGTGCTTCTTTGGAAGGAAAACATTCTGCTTTACCGGTGAACCAGCTATCTTTGGCACCGTCTTTACCGATTGAAAAAGTTTTGCAACCAATGCCTAAAACTTCCTTCCCGATACGAATGATAAGGTTTTCAAACTCCTCGTCAGAAAGATTTTCGTATGGATATTGTTTCATCGTTCAGATAAATATTATGGTTCAAAGATACTTTATTTTAAATTTACCTAAGGTACAACCTAAAAACAAATTTTTATGATTTCGTGAATCAAGCCTCCCCTCATTTTAAAACCTGAATTACTCATTTCTCAAAATTTTAATTTTTCAAGCACCAAAAGTAGTCAGGATTTTGTTTGGTAGCGTCATCTTCACCACTTTACTTTTCAACACCTCCCCGTCAATAACTCCCTTCACCTACGGGATGTTTTCTTCCCCCACAACCTTCCCCAGTTTTATCTCAAACGTTTTTCCCCAATCCGGGTCGCTGATGATTTTGATGCCTTTAAACTCAACCAGCATTTGGGGTGCGGCGGATTGGTAGCCGTTTTTGAAAAGTACGAGGTCGTAGCTTTTAAAACTGCCATCCGCATTCATCAGGCGTTTTATCCAGTGTTCTTTGTAATCGCGGTACTCGATGGTTTTCTCACCGCTTCTGATCTCATCGAAAGGCTCTTTGCGCAAAGTCAGGTGCAAAACTTTTTTTTCCATATTTTTCATGTTACGTTTGTTTAGTTCTTTTTTCATATCCGTAGCCCAGCCATTCATGGCTGGGATTTTATTCGAATTCACAACTCGTTTTACAGGGCGTTTACGCCCTTCAAATATTTCGATCGAATTGTGGGAAAGGGCATAAATGCCCTCAGTCTGTTATTGTCTTATCACGTAAACCCAGGCGTAAACGCCTGGGCTACGGAATCAAGAAATTTGTGTGTGTGTGTACCTAAGCCCTTTAGGGGAATGGAAACCGGCCGCACCTGCCCCGGCTGTAGCTTGTGCGCAGGCATCCTCCCCCTCCTGGGGGAGTTAGAGGGGGTCTGACCCGGTGGCTTGATTTCTAATTGTGGCGAATTCGCCATAATTAAACTTTTTTTGGCCCATTTTCATAGTACACCGCCCTCCACAATTTTTATCTCTTCTTCGCTTAAATCGTAAAGCTGGTAAACCAATTGGTCGATTCCATAATCCAAAGCCGTGGTGTCAAAATCAGGATTTATTTCTTTTTGTCCAATAATTTCAAGGATAATTGATTTAAATTTTGGATTAATGTTCGTTAAAGAAGGGATCGGAAAACTCTGCAACGTTTTAGTATTAATTTTTGGATAGGTTGCCCTATCAAGATTAACATTTTGAGACTTTAAAATAAACATTGCGAACTTAGAAGCAAGAATACCATTAAGTATAAGTATTGTTTCATCATCAGTTTCTGATTTTGGCTTTAATGTAATTACATCTGAATTGCACAAAATATTAGAAGCTGTAAAGCAGACATTCAAATAATTAGAGGAGACAATACGCTGTACAAGAATCCTTTTGCCTGTAAACAATTCCATGTTTCTTGGCTCAGCCAAATGTTCACCATATTTCACATAAAAATCTGTAGGAATGTTAAGATGGTATCTTTTAACATCTCTTGCTCTCAATAATGGTAGATATGAATTATCCTTTTGATGTTCTGAATTATAGATCTTTTCTTGAACAACGGTTTCACTTTGTGGAGGATTCCCTTTACCAACCTGGTATAGTTTAATGCCAAATCGAAATTCAAAAAACTTATCCAATGAAAAATCAGATTTAAAATTTATAGATTTAGAAAAGGTGATCTTGGGAAGCTCATCGTCATATATGATTTTAAAGGCTCTTACGTAAGTAAATGTTTTTGTTGCTAATTGAGAAGCTTGGAAATTTCTATTATTGGTATTCTCAATACTAGCAATGTTTAAATTGTAAGAGGTGCTCCTGATTTTTTGTGAAATTATTAATAATGCATCAACAGAAGCTTCATCAAATACTTGATACACATTTATTAATTCCAGGGTTGAATTATCCTGAAAAAGGAATTTCCTAAGTGATTCATCATAATCTGTGGACAACCAGTAATTTGGAACTATGAAGGATAAATAATGATTTGATTTTAGTAGACTAAGTGAACGCTCGAAAAATAGATTTACCGTAGAAATTTGATAAGAGACAGTTTTATAATTATTTGAAACGAAGTTTTTGAAGCTATTATCAAAATTATCTCTCGCATGAATGTACGGCGGATTTCCAATCACCACGTCGAACCCAGTAAAATCCCCCTCCTCGTTCAGTACCTCCGGAAATTCAAAACGCCACTCGAAGGCGTTCTCGTAAATTTTGTTGTTTTTGATCTCTTCAATTTCGGCTTCCACCTTTTTTATCCCATCCGCCAGCTTGTCAACCTTTTTGTTCCACACCTCCTTTTCCTTCTTAGTCTGCTCAAAAAGGGTGGTTTGATTAGTGAGCGTAAAGAGCTCGCCTTTAGTTTTCTGCAAGCGTTTTAGCTTCGGGTCGTTGGATGCAATTTCGCTGCGGAAGTCGCTCTTGATGTCGGCAATCAGCCGTTTCATCGCTCGCTTCTGCTCCTTGTTTTCGGCGTTGCGGTAAGTGGCCACGGCCAGGCGGTAGCTGTCGATGTTCCACTTGCTCTTTTTGAGTGCCTGCCCCAAATCGGCATCGATGGCAAAGCGGCTGATGAGCGAGTTTCCGCACTTGATGTTGATGTCGATGTTGGGAAGCGTTTCAAGCTCCGTTGGGTTTTTGTAGTAGGCATTTTTCAGCAATTCGATCCACAGGCGCAGGCGGCAGATTTTTACCGAGTTTTGATTGATGTCCACGCCAAACAAGCAGTTCTCGATGATGGTCTGCTTCTCGTGGAAGAGCGTTTCCTGAATCCGCTGACTCTCGTGGCTTTTGGGGTTGTACTCAAAAATAATCCCGTCCTCGTCGCTTACAATCAGCTCGTCGTTCTCCACCTCCACGTGGTACTCTTTCAGCCGTTTCCCCTCGCGATCCTGCAATATTTTCAAATCATTTTTTACAGCAATAATCTCGTTCAAGGCCGAAACCAGGAAATGTCCCGAACCCACGGCCGGGTCGCATATTTTGAGGCTGTTTACAATCCTATTGGCCTCGTCCGTGCTGTCAATCTTGTTGTAAATTTCGGTAATCGTTTCACAGCTCCAGCCCTTCACCTCGTTAAATTTTTGCACCACCGCCCTTCTGATGGTTTCGCGGCACATGTACATGGTTATGAAACCGGGCGTAAAGAACGAGCCGTCCTTGTAGCCGTTTATCTTCTCGAATATCAGCCCAAGCACCGAGGCGTTGATCAGCGTTTTGTTGTCCTCCTGAATTTCTTCGGAGCCTTCGCTGGTGAAGTCGTACGCGCTCAAAAACCCGAACAGGTATTCGATCGTTGACAGCGTTCCCGTTCTTCGCTTTCCCTGCCCGTCTTTCAGCACGCTTGCGCTGTAAATGGGCAGTTGCTTGTCGTCGCTCAGATTGCTGATGAATAGCGTGGAATGTTCCAGGTCGGTAGGCTCGAAAAGGGAACTGTTAAGATAGGGCACTTTGCTGAATGCGGCTTTTATCGCGCTGTCTCTGTCTTCAAACTTCCTGGCCAGCACCTTAAAGAAAAGGCTGTTCAGGTCGTCGTAGTTTTGGATTCTTTTTAAATTGAGGAAGCTGAACGACTTGTCGCCCTTGTGGTAAGTGATGAGCTGCGCTTCGAGCAGTTTCAGGAAAAGGATTCGGTTTATCCACGTGATGCACAGCTCCAGCGCCACGTTGAAAAGCCTTTCAGGCATCGTGCCGCCAAACTGGCCGGGCTTTTCTAAGCGGATAATTTTGTCGAGGCTGTCGAGCTCGATGATCGCATTTTCCAGCAGCGAGCCTGCGTTGCGCTGCCCCTCCTTGCTTCGCCCAATTATTTTCTTGCTGCCCTCCTTGGTTTCGCTTAGCCCGATAATGTGGAGCAGTTCGCCATAGAAACGCTTGTCGAGCGTGTTGCTGTCGTTGGCAAAGGGCAGCTTGAGCAGATGCTCGGGCGAGAGCAATTTAAAAAGTGCAATTAATTTGTTGTCGTCGGTGGGGGCATCGTTTCTCAGCGGTTCTTCGTATTCGCGAATGTCGAACCAGGTAAATTCGATTTCTTGGTTAAGGCTCGCAATAAAGGGTTTAGCAATTTCGGTATAGAAAAAATCGGTAGTTTTCCCTGCCAAACGATGGCTTTCAAATTCGTTGAACTGCTTTACAAATTCTTTGTTATGGGCAAAACATTGCTCGAAAACGTTGGCATCAAACACGAACCATTCGTTGATGTTGGTGGCGATGAGATATCGAATTTCCAAATTTTTGCCAGTAATCCTTTCGCGCAGATAATACAAAACCAGCTCCTGAAACGCTTTGACATTGATATTTTCCTGTGTCAGCATTTCGCTTTTATTAGTCGGTTTCTTGGTTTCGACGATTACCCCAACGCTACTGTTTTCCTTACTTCCGTTATGAATTACTAAATCTGTGCGTCCTTTGGTATTGATAAAATGCGCAGGGTCGTAATAGGTTTTTCTTAAAAAGTAAGTGATCAAATTTTTGTGGTATTCTTCCGATTCCTTTTCGTTAACTCTGTCGAGCAGCTGGATAAGATTGGTTTTAAAAACCTCTATTTCGTTGCGATTGGGTTTTAATTTCAAAAAGGCTTTATTAAGTGCCTTGCGTGGTTTGAGCTGTTTTAGGGTCATTTTATGTCCAATTTGCATGGGAAGTTTAATTCTAAAAAGTGCCCAAAGTTAAAAATGATTTTGGATGGGAAGCAATTCCTGGCTTATTTAGAAAGATGTAGATTTCACCTCCCAAAACCAGAACCGTGGGCGGGGTCATTTCGAGAGATAACTCGAATTTTTTTAGCTTAATGAGGGTAATGTGGAGCGAAGCTGCCTGCCCCGACCATCGGGGACATCCTCGCCAAAGGCGGGATTGAGTGAAGCAAAATCCCGCCATTGCGGGGACATTTGGGAGGAGATTTCTCCCGTTAACACTGCGCTTCGCTGCGTGTTTTGGTCGAAATGACCCCGCCAAGGGGCTTATTGGGGGTAGGGGAATCGGGTGCTTCGCGCCCGATTCCCCTACCCTCGACCCGCTCCGACGGTGTCATTTCGATGCCGCAACTGCGGCAGGAGAAATCTATTCTTTTCAATATTAACTCTGCATTTTAATGATTTTATAAACCAATGCCTTATAATAGCGTATTAGCAGATTTGATGACAGCAGCTTAAATCTGATTTAAGCAGTCGTTGTCATCAAAGAAGTCTTTGTCAAAATCATAATGCTCGTCCTTCCAATCATCCATTTTAAATACCGCCGTCATTTCATTAATGATTCGGGCATATGGGAGTTAACACCTACGTAAATACATCATTACCAAAACTTGTTAGACCGGTGAAAAAAGCATTTTTCTCTAATCCAAATATTTTTTCTCTTTTCATTTCATAAAGTATGATGCTGGCCTGATGTGTTCAGTGGTTACTATTACTTTTCGTTTGTTTCAAGAAGCCAATTAAATACATTCAAGTGGCTTACTCCATTTCGGTTTTGCGTAAACGATTCTGTTGTGAGCAAATACTTAGGATAGTTGTCGTTGATTTTTTCTAATGCCCCAAACTCACGTTCTACAGTACTTTCAATTGTCATTTGCCATGCTACTTGGTAATATTCAATTTCACCTCTTTGATTTTTGCACACAAAATCCACTTCTGTGTTTCGGGCTGTTCCTGTCCAAACTTTGTTGCCTCTGCGCAATAGTTCCAAGTAAACAATATTTTCTAAAATGTGCCCCCTGTCTGTTATTCGCTCCTTACCAACCAAAATATTCAGTAAGCCAGCGTCCACCAAATAATATTTTTCTTGTGTTGCCAATTGTTTTTTGCCTTTCAAATCGAAGCGATTTACTTTGTAAAACACAAAGCTCTCTACCAAATACTCCAAATATTTTTCTACAGTAGCGTGATGTATGCTTTGTCCGTCTAGCTTGAGTGTTTTGGAAATATTGCTTGGCGACAGTGCGTTTCCAATATTAGAAGCCACAAATTTTACAATGTTAGCAAAAGCACGTTTATCGTTTATTTGGTGTCGTTGTGTTATGTCTTTTTCTATTATCGTGGTGTAAATTGCTTCCAAATATTCGTAAATTTTATCAAAACCGCTTTCTCTTAGTTCTACACCTTTGGGTAATGACGTTTCGTTTACGTAATCAAAAAATAGGGCTTCGTAATTGAGGTATTTGTTATTCGTGTCAATCTTTCGTGCCAATAAATATTCTTTAAATGAAAATGGCAAAATAGAAATCTCTATGTAACGACCGCTCAGCAAAGTTGCTAATTCGCTACTCAACAAAAAGGCATTTGACCCCGTAATGTAAATATCTGTATTTTCAGTCGCAAAAAGCCCATCCACTAATTTTTCAAAAAGTGGTATGTTTTGCACTTCGTCCAAAAAAACATAATTGATTTTGTCGGGTTGAATTTTTTTCTTTATCTCAAAGTAAATATCGCTCCACGTTTTGTTCAGGTAGTTTTCGGGTAATTCAAAATTATAAAACTGCATTTGTCGTTTACCAATGCCGTGTTTTAGCAAATACCCGCGGTAAAGTTCTAACAAAGTACTTTTGCCCGACCTACGCAAACCACTAACTACTTTTATGAGGTCTTTATCTTTGTACGACAGTAGTTTATCTATGTATTCCTTACGATTTATGTATTTATCCATGCAACAAAAATACTAAACAAATCATCAAAACATGTAAATTATGAAAGTTTTGATAATTATAGAGCTATCCTGCTTTTTTTTAATATTTCTCGATATTGTAAGTAGAATTTGATATTTATCGTATAAAAGGTTCGTTAGATTTCAGAGCTTGGCTTTTCTACCATTGGACACCACAGCTGCGTAAATACATCATTACCATTATTCTTTCTTTACTCTTTGCCAAAGGTACATTATTAAAATCGGCCAAAGTTAAAAATGATTTTGGAAGGAAAGCATCTTGTCTCTTTTTTAGAACCATGATGAATAAAGAGGTCTGTGAAAGTCACCCGGTGAATAACTTTAAGCCAACGCCCAACTGTACAAAAAGCGCGTTTCAGGTTTAGGCAGAATTCACGGTGTGACTAATGCATAAATGAACCTAAAGAGACGGGATTCTTTTTCGTTTTACTCCAACAAACTCACCCTCACCTTTTTCTTTTTCAGTTTGCTGTTGTTCAAAAGCTCAATCAATTCATCCGATTTTATAGCGGGCACAGCCACGAAAGCGCAATCCTGTTTTATTTCGATGGCTCCCAGTTCGTCCTTTTCAAGATTTCCCTGCTTAAAGAATAATCCGGCAATGTCGCCCTTGGAAATCTTATCCTTCTTGCCCCCCGAAACGAAAAGCGTTACCCATTTACTTTTGCCTGGCGCAGGCATGGCTTTAATTTCCTGCTCCTCCGAGCCTTTGATAAAATCGGGGAGATCTTCGTTTTCCCATTTCAAAACGTAGGCGGTGCCGTTGCTGTGCATCCGGGCGGTTCGTCCGTTGCGGTGTATAAATTCGTGCTCCTTTAGCGGAAGCTGATAATGGATGATGAAATCCATCTCGGGAACATCGATGCCCCGGGCAGCCAGATCGGTGGCGACCAATAAACGATGGGTGCCATTTCTGAATTTTATCAAAGCACGTTCGCGGTCTATTTGCTCGAGCCCGCCATAAAAACAAGCATGGGGGATGTCGTTTTCGCTGAGAAAATCGCTCACATATTGAATGGTATCTTTGAAATTACAAAAAACAATTCCGCTTGCATCACCAATATGTGCCAGCAATTTCACCAGGGTATTCAGCTTATCTTTTGACGGAGAAACAATGGTTTTAAGTTTGAGCAGTTTTGGCGCTTCATGCAGATAATCCAGCCTTTCGGCTTGTTTGATTCCCACAAAATAAGGTATTTCAATGTTTTGTGTGGCGGAGGTGAGAACCTTTTTTTCGACCGAGGGCAAGGCTGCAACAATTTCCATCATTTCTTTTTCAAAGCCCACTTCCAGCGATTTATCAAACTCGTCCAGCACCAAAGTTTTTATACTTTTCGCCGAAACGGTTTGTCGCCGCAGATGATCGGCAATCCTGCCCGGCGTTCCAATCAAAATAGCCGGCGGGTGCGCCAGTTCAATTTTATCCTTCGACCCTACCCTTCCACCATACACGGCATTGGTTTTGAATCCGCTGCCCATTTCACGACACACCTGCTCTATCTGGATGGCCAATTCGCGCGAAGGCACCAAAATCAAAACCTGGACTTCCTGGCAGTCATGATCGAGACCGGCAATAATGGGCAAGAGGAAAGCCAACGTTTTTCCCGTTCCGGTGGGCGATAAAAGCACTATTTCGGAATGCGCACGGATGACTTTGTGCGCATCCTGCTGCATTTGATTAAGTTCCCGGATTCCCAATTTATCCAATATGGCCTGCTGATCTTTGTTTCTATCTGTCATTTCGCAAAAATACCATTTATTATTCCCACAGTATTGGGATTATTTCTATGTTTACGTGTTTTTCTTAAAAGAATAAAGCGTCCGATTAAATTTGTATTTTTCTTAATTCTACAAGCCATTCTGAAAATACTTTACCCATGAAGCGGAATCCCCTGCCCCTCTCCTTTTACACACGCAGCGATGTGGTTCAGACTGCCAAAGACTTGCTGGGCAAATATCTGGTAACTGTTGTTGCTGGGCAAATTACCTCGGGGATGATTGTGGAAACGGAAGCTTATGCAGGTGCTATCGATAAGGCATCACATGCTTATGGCAATCGAAGGACGGCACGAACAGAATTGATGTTTCGCCAGGGAGGCATTGCCTACATCTATCTTTGCTACGGCATCCATTCACTTTTTAATGTGGTTACTAACGTTGAAGGCATACCTCACGCCGTACTCATCAGGGGAATAATTCCGATTGAAGGAATTGAGCTAATGCTGCATAGAAGCGGCAAGAAAAAGGCAGATTCAAAATTTGGAATTGGGCCGGGAAAGGTTTCTAAAATTTTAGGTTTACACTATTCGCATACCGGACTTTCGCTTACCAAAACACAAAGTGAGGGCTTTAACATTGAATGTTGGATAGAAAAATGTAAGCAAAGTTTTGATCCGCAATCGATTATGGCCACCCCAAGAATTGGCGTTGACTATGCCGGCGATCACGCACAGTGGCCTTATCGCTTTATGCTAAGACAATAAAAAAAACCCCAATCGAAAAAGATCGGGGTTTTTTTTGTAATAATTTTTTTACTACTAAACTGCGTCTGACAGTTCGCTGCCGGCTTTGAATTTAACAACTTTTTTAGCTGCTATCTTCAATTCCTGACCAGTTTGAGGATTGCGGCCTGTACGGGCTGCACGGGTGGCTACGCTAAACGAGCCAAATCCTACCAGAGCTACTCTGTCGCCTTTTCCTAATGCATCGGATGTTGTTTTTATGAATGCATCAAGTGCTTTTTTTGCATCTGCCTTGGTAAGGCCAGCTTCGGATGCCATGGCATCAATTAATTCTGCTTTGTTCATTTGTTAGAATTTTTTGGTTAACATTAATTTCGCTATCGGCGCAAATATAGGTCAAATCTCTTAACTGGCAAGGCTTACATGTTAAAAAGTCTTATAGATGTTAATAAATCACCTTGTTTTGTTAATAATCGGCGTTAAAAATTCTTAAATTCCTTCCATTCAGTTCATTTCGCCTATTTCACTTAGCTGACACGCCATCGTTCATCAATACAAAATCCATTCAAAAACTGCACTACTTCCATCCGTTTTTTTCCTGGCATTTGCAGTTCCAATATCTCAAGGTTGCCATCATGAGACCCAATGGAAAGGTATTTTTTTCCATTGGTGTGCATTGCTCCAGGTTTTAAGTTTGGGGAATTACCTCCAAGTTTTGCCCGATATATTTTCACACTATAAGTTTCGCCCTTTTCACTGATAAAAATTGTAAAAGCAGCAGGATAAGGGCTAAGCCCCCTAATTTTATTATACACTTCACGTGCTGGTTTTTTCCAATCCAAACGGCAATCTTCTTTATAAATTTTGGGTGCTATTTTATGTCCCTGCCCCTCCCCTGCCCTATCCGCTTGACGGCGCAAGGTATAATTATCAGTTTCGAGGGCGTGAAGGGTTTTTACCACCAGCTCAGCCCCCATTATCATAAGCCTGTCGTGTAATTCGCCCACAGTTTCGCTTTCGCTAATAGCAGTTTTTTCTTGAAAGATAATATCCCCTGTATCGATATCGTGTTTTAGAAAAAAGGTGGTAAGGCCGGTTTCTTTTTCGCCATTCATCACCGCATGATTGATGGGAGCCGCCCCCCGGTAATCGGGCAGTAACGAGGCGTGGAGATTGAAGGTGCCATATTCGGGCATAGCCCAGATTATTTCGGGCAGCATTCTAAAAGCTACCACCACCCCGATATTTGCATTTAAAGCCCTGAAATTTTCCACAAATTCCGGATCTTTCAAATTGTTGGGTTGGAGTACTTTTAGATGATGGGCTGCGGCTACTTTCTTCACCTCCGATTCCATCATTTTTTTTCCGCGACCTGCCGGCTTGTCTGGTGCGGTAATTACTCCGGCAATATCGAAACCCTGCTCAATCAGTACCGACAATGTTGTTGCGGCAAAGGCCGGTGTGCCCAGAAAAACAATGCGTAGTTCTCTTTTCATGATAATTAAAAAATATTGGGAAGTAGTGAATAATAATTATGCTTCCCGGTATTAACAACTATTGCCAAAGGTATTTATTCTTGCTAAAATCCAAAAAAAATACCTGTCCGGCATCCGAACAGGTATCTTCAAATATTTTGGTAAATATCATTTAGCTCTTCATACCCTGGGCATGAGCAATATATTTGTCGATGTCGCGTGCTTCCTGGCTTTTGGGAAAATCTTTTTTGATGCGGGTGTACATATCTACCGCCATAGCATAGTTTTCAAGTATTTCGTAAGTCCAGGCTGCTTTCATCAAGAAAACAGGAGCGGTAATTTCGTTGTTATCAAAATCAGCAGCTTTAAGATAATAGTCGGCTGCCTGCTTGGCTTCGTTCATTTCGATATAGGCATCGCCAATAGCACCGTAAGCCATGGGTTGCACAAAGCTATCTTCGCTATCAAAATTTTTCAAATAGTCGATTGCCGTTTCAAATTCCCCTTTTTTCAGGTAAATTATACCTGCGTAATAATGCGCCAGGTTAGCGGTTTTGGTGTATTTGTAATCATCGATGATATCGAGGAAACCGGGATAAATCCCATCTCCGTTCAAAGCCAGATCGAGTGAATCCATTTCAAAATAACTCTCGGCCATAAAAGCCTGCTTAGCCGCCTCGGTTTGCTGGGGTTTTAGGTAAAAACGCTGAAACCCAAAAAAGGCAAGGATAATAACCACCAAAACAGCAATGACTGTTAAAATGGGTTTCTGCTTGTCTTCGATAAATTGTTCGGTCTTGCTTAATGCCTCCTCAACAGCTTGAATGTTCTCTTCTGCTCTCGTGGTTTTTTTTGCCATAATTTTCTTCTAAAATTTTGAGGTGCAAAAGTATATTTTTTTTTGATTAACAAAAGATAGCGGATAATTTTTTTATTTTTGGTCGTTTCACTCAAAAGAAAAATCTTTGGTGATTTATTGAAATTGTATTTTAGAAATCAGATTAAACAACAAAAGGAATTATGAAAATGAGACATTTAATTATTACTACAGTTTTTATGCTGTTTGCCACTACATCGTGGGCGGGCTGGGAAATTACTTACCGGGTAAGTGGCGACCAGGGAAGCATCAGTTACGATGTAATGCTGATTGATGACAATTTAGTAAAATACGGCGGCGTGGATGGTGGCTTTATTTTGAATACCAAAACAAAAGCGTTCACCTTTCTTATCGATCAAAACAAAAGCTACTGGAGCGGCAGTATAAATGATTTCAGAAAGGAAATGAGCCTGGCATTAAAAACGGTGATGGACAGTCTGCTACAATCGATACCCGAGGCGCAGCGGGAGATGTACACCCAAATGCTGGGCAGCATGAGCCAAATTTACGATTCGCCCAGACGCGAGCAAATTGCCGAACTTAATATCGATATCAAAAACACAGGGCGTACCGAAAACATTGCAGGCTACGACTCACAGGAATACGAGGTGCGGGTAGATGACAAATTGCTCGAATCGATTTGGATAGCCTCAGGGCTGGATGTTAATGATGATCTAGATTCGCGACAGATCGCCGAAATGCTCAACGAAATCACACCCAATGTGGAAGGCGAAATATTTTATGAGTTCAGCGAGGACTATCTCCAATTGTGGGAAAAGGGCTTTCGTATGAAATCGACCGACCACGATGGCGAAATAATCGAAGTAATAAAGGTAGTGGAGCGCGAAATTGCAAGTGATGAATTGAGCATTCCAGCGGATTATTCTCAAATAACAATACAAGAATTGATGCAAGAGCAAATGGGTGGAGATACGAATGAGGGTGATAGTGATGATGGCTGGTAGCCGTTGATATGATAATTACGATTTATCAAGATTTAAAGATTTCTTTGCATAAATATTTTTTTTAGTTTAAAATGGCACAACAAACTCCACTGGCCGAAATCCTGCGTCCCAATATTCTGGATGATTACATCGGACAGGAACACCTTTTGGGAAAAGATGCGGTATTGCGGCGAAGCATTCAATCGGGTAACCTCCCCTCGATGATCTTGTGGGGTCCGCCCGGCGTGGGAAAAACAACCCTGGCACTGATTATCTCCAAAATATTAAATCGTCCTTTTTATACCCTGAGTGCTATCAACTCGGGCGTAAAAGACGTGCGAGAGGTAATTGGCCTTGCCAAAAATCAGGACAACGCCATCCTATTTATCGACGAAATACATCGTTTTAGCAAGTCGCAGCAGGATTCGTTGCTGGGAGCTGTCGAAACCGGCATAATCACACTTATCGGGGCAACTACCGAAAATCCTTCTTTCGAGGTCATTTCGCCCCTCTTGTCGCGCTGCCAGGTTTATATCCTAAAAGATCTCGGGAAGAATCACCTTTTGCTCATGGCTGGCAATGCCATCGGGTATTTAGAAAAATCGTTGGATAAAAAAATTACGCTCTCCGATGATGAAGCCCTGCTGCGCGTGTCGGGGGGCGATGCCCGAAAATTATTTAACGCCATCGACCTGGTTGTAAAATCACAGCAAAAAAGCCAGGACATCCAAATCACCAATGCTATGGTGCTTAGCACTATTCAGCAAAATATGGCTCTTTACGATAAGGCTGGCGAGCAGCACTACGATATTATTTCGGCTTTTATAAAATCGGTGCGCGGTAGCGATCCCAATGCTTCAGTTTATTGGCTTGCACGCATGATAGAGGGCGGCGAAGATCCGAAGTTTATCGCCCGCCGTCTGCTAATCCTGGCTAGCGAAGACATTGGCAATGCTAACCCTAACGCTTTGCTGCTGGCCAACGCCTGCTTCGATGCCATCAACAAAATCGGCTGGCCCGAAGGCCGGATCATCCTTTCGCAAACTGCGGTTTACCTCGCCACCTCGCCCAAGAGCAACGCCACCTACATGGCCATCGATGAGGCACTGGCTCTGGTGCGAAAAACCGGTAACCTCCCGGTTCCGCTGCATCTGCGTAATGCGCCCACCAAATTGATGAAAGATATCGGCTATGGCGATCAATACAAATATGCGCACAGCTATGCGAACAATTTTGCGGATCAGGAGTTTTTGCCTGACCAAATAAAAGGAACTGCTTTTTACAATCCAGGACAAAATGCCCGCGAAGCCGACACCCGAAAGTGGCTCAAAATCCGGTGGAAAGAAAAGTATAATTACTAATTGAGGATGCAGTCCACAGTGGGCAGTCTCCAGTTAGCAGTTTTTCAGTCCCAAAAAATAGAAAAGGTAAAAGTGAACTGGGATATTCAAATTAAGGGATTCAAATCGTATTTAAGGCTGGAGAAATCGTTGTCCGATAATTCTATCCAGGCCTACCTGCGTGATGTTGGCAAGCTGCGGCAGTTTATCGAGATGCAGCCCGGCCAGCCGCTTTCGCCCGAAAAAGTGCAGGCCGGAACACTAAACGACTTTATCGTGTGGATTCATGGCCTGGGCATGAGTGCCCACAGCCAGGCGAGAATAATTTCGGGAATCCGGGCTTTTTTTAAATATCTTCTGTTGGAAGACCTGATCGATTCCGACCCCAGCCAGTTGCTGGACTTGCCCCGCGCCGGGCGCAAGCTGCCCGACACCCTGAGTGCCGACGAAATCGAAAATATGATTGCTGCCATCGACCTGTCCAAGGCCGAGGGCGGACGAAATCGCGCCATTATCGAAACACTTTACGGCTGCGGCCTGCGTGTTTCGGAACTAACAAACCTAAAAATTTCGAACCTGCATTTCGACCTGGGCTTTTTAAAAATTACGGGCAAGGGAAACAAACAACGATGGGTTCCTATTGGCGGGCAAGCCATGAAGCAAATCGACAGTTATTTAAAACTTATTCGCCTTCATTTGGATATTAAAAAAGGAAATGAAGACTTTGTTTTTTTAAATCGCAACGGGGCTAAATTGAGCCGTGTGATGATTTTTTACATTATTAAAGACCTGGCAGAAAAAGCCGGAATACAAAAAACAATCAGCCCGCACACTTTGCGACATTCGTTTGCAACGCACCTGGTGGAAGGCGGTGCCGACCTAAGAGCCGTGCAGGATATGCTGGGGCACGAATCCATCACCACCACCGAAATTTATACCCACCTCGACCGGCACTACTTGCGCGAGACCATCGAGACTTACCATCCGCTGGCCAGGCGTTTATAGCTTTTCTATTTCTTCAATGCTCAATCCGGTAATTTCTACAATATCTTCTGTTTTAATATTCTTCCTTTTCATCGATTTTGCAATTATAAATCTTTCGTCTTCTCTAACTCTTAATTCGGCATCCATTTTCAAGTTCCAAATTCTGGTGGCCTCATTTCTTAAGTTTTTAAGGTGGGCTTTGTAATTGATTTGTTCGTCCTCGGATAGTTTATCAACCCTCAAAAGCTCTTTGGCCTGACTTATTCCTTTGGCCGTAAAATCTTCCTTTATCTCATTATTTTTAAAATAATAAATCCACTGGTCAAGGGTATTTTTAGCAACGTCGTCAAACTGATTTACCTTGATAACATAGTACTCAGGGAATATCTGCGATGGCTCGATCTTGCCTAACAATTCTTTTTGTTTTGCGGAGAGCAAAAGCTTGTCGGCTTTGTGAATCCCAAAAAAATCTGTCTTCCCGTGATAAATATAGTCAGCACCTTGCCCCAGGTCGAAATATACCACATTGATCGAAAAGACTTTTTTAATTTCTGAATAGTGTTCTCCAATAGTGATGTATTCGGTTAATACCTTGGAAGCACCGTAAGCCATACGGTGAAAATAATCATACTCGCTCTGATTTTGAATCTCGATGATGATCAACTCTTCTTTCGAGTTCTTAACCAGCATATCCACACGGTTGGATTTATCCTGATCAAACTGTCGGTTACTTTCGCTTTCTAAAATCGACTGTATCTCGATGTCCTCCTTCAACAATTCTGATAAAAATCCTTCCAAAACAGTATAACTTGCTTTGTTTCGCAACAGGCGTTTCATCGCCCAGTCGAACCGTATTAAATTTCTGTTAGCCATGATGATTTATTTTGTTCAAAAGTAATCATTATTAACACAACTTGGCAAAGCAATATTTTGAAATGCCAGATACATAATTGATAGAGTAAGCAAAAGTATTATCACACATTTGAACCCTTACTCCACCGGCAGCTGCCTTACAAAACCTTCTTCGAGAGAGATAAAGGTTTCGGTGGCTACAATTTCGGGAATCGACTGGATTTTTTCGATGATAATCATTTTTAAATGTTCGTTGTTGCGCGCCAGAATTTTGACCAACAGCGAGTATTTTCCGGTAATGTGATGGCACTCCACAATTTCGGGTATCTGCTCTATTTTCCTAAAAACTTCCTCGTGCGTGCTGGTAGCCGTAAGATTGACCTGAATGCCAATAAAAGCGCACGAGGAATAACCCATTGCTTTGTTTACAAGATTGACTTGCGAGCCGGCAATTACGCCAGCATCCTGCATTTTTTGCACCCGTTGATGAATGGCGGCACCGGTAACGCGGCATTGACGGGCAACTTCCAAATAGGGCATTCGGGCATCTTTGGTTAGCAACGAAAGAATACGCTTATCGAGGCTGTCGAGTTTGAAAGTGGCGATTGGCATAGATGTTATTTTTAATTTTGCTTATTAAAGTCAATGAATTTTTACTATCAATACTTAATGGCCTGCTATTCCAAGAGTTCACCCACCCCAATTCCTCCCAATGCTTTGTCTTTCCGAGAGACGACTCAAATTTTTTGAGCATAATGAGGTAATGTGGAGCGAAGTTGCCTGCCCCGACCATCGGGGACATCCTCGCCAAAGGCGGGATTGAGCGATGCGAAATCCCGCCCTTGCGGGGACATTGGGAATAGATTTCTCCCGGCAACACTTCGCTTCGCTCTGTGATTTGGTCGAAATGACATCGCCCACGAACTAATTAGGGGTAGGGGAATCGGGCACTTCGCGCCCGATTCCCCTACCCCTCTCCTCCCGCTCCAATGGTGTCGTTTCGATGCCGCAACGCGGCAGGAGAAATCTCCTAAAATACAAGCTTTTGCAAAAACATGTCATTGGTACGAAGTGAAGAATCTTATTTCAAATAATCCCAAAATTCTTTTTAATCTTAGTTTTCAATATTCACTCCCTGCTTACAGTTTGATATTTTTACAATCCAAAAAATTCATAGTATTTACATTTTTTAAATAATTGAGCAAATTTACTATCATATTTTAATAATCAGACAACCAATGCTATTTATTAGATAGGATTAGCATAATTTTGCTACTGATTTAATAATAACATTTATCATAAATATTTAAAACATTAGAATTATGAAATTCGATCCGGCAAGTAAAATTCAAGACCTGAAACAATTTGGCGAATATGGCGATGTAAACCCATCGGTATGCGATTCGGCCACCTTTACTTTTATGCAGGCCAAAACCATGCTCGATACCTTTCATGGCGAAGCCGAAGGTTGTTTCCTGTATTCGCGCCACTGGAATCCCAGCAACAAGTATCTGGCCGATGCCATGGCCGCAATGGAAGGCACCGAAGCCGCCTGGGTTACCGCCTCAGGCATGGGAGCCATTACCTCGGCCATCCTGCAACTTGTCAACGCGGGCGACCACATCATCACCAGCCGCACCACTTATGGCGGCACCTTTGCCTTTTTGAGCAACTACGTAAAGAAATTCAATATAGAAGTTAGCTTTCTCGATATCACTGACTTGAAAGCCGTTAAAGCGGCCATTAAGCCCAACACCAAAATCATCTATACAGAAGCTATGACCAATCCGCTATTGCAGATTTCGGATATTCCTTCTTTGGCCAAAATCGCCCACGAACACAAGATTAAGCTCATGGTGGATAATACTTTTACACCCATGATGATTAGTCCGGCCAAGCTGGGTGCTGATATTGTGGTGTATAGCTTGACAAAATTTGTGAATGGTAAAAACGACTGCGTGGCCGGTGCAATTTGCGGTACCGCTGATTATATTGCCTCGCTCATCGATGTTAACGATGGCACAGCCATGCTGCTGGGTCCGGTGCTTGACCCCTTCCGTTCGTCATCTATCCTCAAAAACCTGCACACCTTGCACATCCGTATGATGCAGCACAGCAGCAACGCGATGTATCTTGCCGAAAAATTAACGGAAGCCGGCATTCACGTAAACTATCCCGGATTGAAAGAACACCCTGGCCATGAGCTACTCAAAAGCCAGATGAACGAAAAATACGGCTTTGGCGGCATGTTATCCTTCGATGCTGGCACTGCCGAAAAAGCTGCCGAGGTGATGGAAATGATGGAAAATGAAAGCGTGGGCTACCTTGCGGTAAGTTTGGGATATTTCAAAACACTTTTTAGCAACTCTGGTAAGAGCACTTCATCGGAAGTTCCCGCAGAGCAACAAAAAGAAATGGGACTTTCGGAAGGGCTGGTACGTTTTTCGGTAGGCCTCGACAGCGAAATTGAACGCACTTTTGAGATTATGCTTAAGTGCCTTAAGGCATGTGGGCTCGTTAAGTAGGGTCTGCGGAAAAAGGCCTAACCTACTGGAGTATTATAAGTTAATCTATAATATTTGATTCCTTGTGCAAGGTTTGGGAAGGAATTTGTTCAAAATCCTTGCACCTAATATTTCGGTGCGCCCGCCTGAATGCTTTACGCGGGCAGGCTGCACCTTAATCCATATCATCGGATAAAATTCTACAAATGCCGATTTTTCATCAAGCATGCTCGCCCACCGGGCGGCAGATTACCGGTGCTCCGCACCTGAAAGATAAGCCACAGAGTGGCGACAATCTTTGTAGAAACATTGATTAAAATTGATACGGGAGGTGCAAAGCACCGAAATATTATCATTTTGAGTTTTTAAGCAAGCCCTAAGTAATCGCGTGTATTAATACACTTTAACAAAGAGCGCATTAAAAAAATCACCGGGCTTTAGCCCAAATCTGAAATTTCAGATTTGGGCTAAAGCCCGGGTTTTTTTTAACAAAACTGAAAAGGATAAACCTAACTGGTCTTTCCGGGTTTTAGCAAATCTCTTTTTTATCAACTCCGGCACATTCCCGGGGGAGACCCGCTAGCTTATTGCTCTCGAGGGTGTTTTAATTTTAGCTTTTAAATCGTTCAAAAGGGTGTATAATCCAAAGTAAGTACGATTGATGTAAAGACCATGCTTTGACCCTCGCGCCGTTTTTGAAGTTCTTACCGCTTTGTTTTTATAAATCTCATCGCTAAAACTATAAATCCGTTGGAAAAATTCCTCATCGCCAAAATCAAATTCCTTAAGCCGGAAGGGTTTTCCCAACAAGCCAATAATTTCTTTGAAAAGTGGGATGAACAAGTCTTTTTCGTTTTCTGAATCCTGCGTACTGATGAACTCGTTTTTATAAAACAAATCAACCATCTGCTCGTAGTCGTCAAACAAATTGGGATCGTATAATTTAAAATAGTTCGCGTAAAATTCCTCCGGGATCACTTTTACGCAGCCGAAATCGATAACTCCCATGGTGCCATCTGCCCTAAACAAGAAGTTGCCCGGGTGGGGATCGGCATGAACCATTTTTAATTCATGTACTTGAAAATCGTAAAAGTCCCAAAGTGTTTGTCCTATTTTGTTTCTAATTTCCTGCGAAGGGTTGGTTTCCAAAAATTCCTTCAGGTGCATCCCTTCCATCCAGTCCATGGTAATAATCCGATTGCTCGAAAACTCCTTATAGTATTTTGGAAAGTAAATATTTTCGATCTTTTTTTCGCAGGCTTCCGAAATCTCCATCGAGCGACTCAACTCCAGCTCATAGTTAGTTTCTTCAAGCAGCCGGTCTTTCACCTCATCCATATAAAGATTGAAATCTCCCTCGGATAGGTTCATAATTTTCATGGCCAGGGGTTTTACCATTCGCAGGTCAGAACCCACACTATCGGCCACGCCGGGGAATTGTATTTTTACGGCGAGATGCTTGCCATCGACAGTGGCACGATGCACTTGTCCAATGGATGCAGCATTAGCAGCTTTTTGGGTGAAAGTATCGAAAATCTGTTTGGGCGATTTGCCCAAAGTTTTTTCAAAAGTCTTGACCACCAACGGGTACGACAGCGGCGGCGCACTGTATTGCGACATAGCAAATCGTGATGAGTAAGCCCTGGGCAAAATATTTTTGTCCATGCTCATCATTTGCGCTGCTTTCAGGGCACTGCCTTTCAACTCGCTCAGCGAATTGTAAATATCGGTGGCGTTATCTTCGTGTAAACTTTCGCGGTTGCTGTCGCCGGTAAATGTTTTGCGGGCATAATATTTCATGTAGTTGCCCCCGATTTTCGCGCCGGTCTTCATAAACCTCGATGCGCGCTGTACCTTGGAGGTGGGTATGCTTATTTGTTCGTTCATCGTGCGTTTTGGATTATAAATTTTGCCATATCAATAAAAGAATCCAGCGGGCCTTCGCGCATCAGTTCCGATGAAAGTTTCACAGCTTTTTCGATGGCCGCATCAGTTTGTTCAAAATCTTTACTATCATCCTTAATCCAAAAATGCAGAACAAACAAAAACTGAATCCATAAAGCCTCATCATATTTATCGGAAAAGATAGGTCTTTTCTTCATTTCTTCATTTTCCAATCCTTCGATGATCAGTTCATTGATGTAAGCTTTAAACTCCTTGCGCACCTCCTTCAAAAAGCGGGGTTTAATTTCGTGCTTGTCGCGATTGGAATGGGTGGCCAAAATAAAACTCCGATTCTGCTTCATCACCTCGATTAGGGTATAATAGAAGGCAAGCAACTTTTCGTTTACCGAATAATCGGGATAGGCTTCATTTTTTTGAATCGTATCCACCGTGTTTGTAATTATGTCGCCCCACACCTCGCCTTCGAGCACCTCGAAAGAGGAAAACATTTTGTAAAAATCATCTTCAGTCCATTTGTTTTTCTTACAAAAAGCATACACGGAAGCCGGCCTTTCGCCATGGGTAAGATAATAATCCACGTAGGCGGCCATCGCCTTGCTTCGCATATCGTCAGGTTTTTTAGCTTTTGCCTGGTCTTTAATATCTTTTGTTGCCATTATTATTTATTATTATGTTTAAATATTTTATTCAAAACTTAAACAGCAATACTTTAAATAAGTTTAGATGATGATTGATAATATTTTGGATTGGCTGACAAATTGATGAAGGCGTTTTCTTCAGCAAAACATCAAAGATCATACATCGGACATCGAACATCATACATCGGACATCATACATCGGACATCAGTTGGAATTGCAACCCCTTCCCTGTATTCAGGGCTACGGAACAAATACTCCGAAAGCATTCAAGGGCTAACCTTTGCTTGTTTCTCCGGTTTTTCATCCATCAAAAAGAAGGCATCCATGAGCCGGGTGAAAGTATCACTAAAGCTATTGAAAGTGCGTATTATTAGTATAATCCATTCGCGCAATAGATCGAGCACAGGGCTTACAAAATTACTTATGGCCTTGATTGCTTCATGCCATGCACCAAAAAGTGCTAAGCAAACCCAAACCAGACCACGCCCAAAAACTGTTAAGACTTGCAATACAAGCACTAACCGCTTTTGGCTTGTGGCCACAGTTGGTTTGGGGATAATTAAATTCAAGGCTGAGGCTTTGCGCCCCTTTTTCATGGTTAAGGATTCCGGATGGTTTTTGAGGTAGTTTACCGGGAAATGATGGTTTGAATTGTTTTTGCCAAATTGTTTCATAGTTACATTTGATTTGTAAACCTCTTAGACTTTCACTTAGAAAACCTGTAAGATTTATATTATTAAAAATGATTAAGATTTATTATAAAATAATTCGCCAAGAGCGAGTAAAACTGTCAGGTTACTATTCGTAAACCAGTCAGGTTTTGCTTGCAAATTAAAACATAAAAACAGATACATAATACAGTTTATCAGTTATTTATGTTTATAATTTTTATCTTAACTTGCTTACTTAACTGCATAATTTTATCGGCTTAAGTAATTTTATTTTCTGATGACATTTCTTAACTAAAATTAATTTCCTTACTTAAGTACTTGCTTTTTTAGCTTAACTAATATTATCTTAGCGGCACTTTTTGTTCGGATGATTCGTGCCGGGCATTGTCGATAATCATTTTCTCTCAAATCACCACTAAGTTAATCACAGGCTCATGCTTGCAGAATTTTCGTTCTTACGTCATCCCCTCGAAAAGGTCATGCGCTATGGCAGGCTTCTGGTTCCGGGCATCGAGCGTATCGAAATTGTTTATTTCGATGGCGCAAGCAAGCAAGTGATTGCACGCAGCCTAAGTTCCGCGATGGATGCTGCGAACGGACTTTTGATGGATATTGAAGCACTTAAAGGTGAGATAGCACGACAGCGTAAAAAAATTAAACAGTTTACCTGGATTTCAAAAAAAGACCTGCCCTGGAATCCCATCCCATACGAAAATGTGAATAAGAGCATGTACGATGAGTTCGAGAGTATGATCCTTGTTGTGCCGCTCCAAAGTTCGGAGGCTGAATCCCTTCACGATTTGGTGTTTTTGTATTTTAATAATAACCTGAGCAATCTTAAAATTAATGCTTCCAAAGAGATTGGGGTAGAAATCAAGGATTTTGTGGGGAGTGCTTATGCCGCAAATATTAAGGCCATAGCCGAAGCCAGCCTGGACGACCTTTTGGTGTGGAACGACCTGGCTCCGGCCTTTTTGAATACCTCTCGTGAGCTGGAACTTCTGCGTAAGGAAAATGAAGAGCTGCGGAAAAAATACCACGAACGTCTCCTTGCCTCGGCTGAGCATCAGCTCAAGAAACTTGCCCATGAACATCAACGCACCTACAATTTTTCGCAGGGGGCACTCGAACGCATCAAAGCTTTTAGCGGCGAAAACCATCAATTGGAAAGTGCCATCCGTGCCGCCGTGCGCATTGCCAACAATTTTAGCCTCGATGCTTCATCGCAGCCAATCGAAATCAGCGAGTCCTTTCTTAATTTTAAAGAAATAAACGCACACGCCGATATGCACGATGCGCATCTGAATACAAAGCTGGAAAAGCCCTATAACTATTTGGAAGGCCTGGAGCAAATTGTGGCTGAGCTTTACAAAAACAATAAGCCCGTTACCGGAAAAAATGTAGCAGAAAAAATGGATCCACCGGTGCAGCCGCCTTCGATAACTATGTACCTCAACAGCCATCAGAAAGATATTTTGCAACTGTTTCGTTTTTATGAGGATAAGTGGCCGCTGCTTCGTTCGGCATTTAAGCCAACGGTAAATTTGCTCGAAAATTCCAAGATCCGGCCGCATCAAGTTTCCTGATTATTGATTTAAAAAAAAGCATTATGAAAAAAATACCCACAGATATCGAAGGCCAATTTGTGATAAATGGCGATGATCTGACAAAAAAGACCGGGCTGGAATGGATACAGTTTTTAAAGCTGCCGGCCGTTTATGAGGTAATCCGGCTCATGGATGGCGTAGCTCTTTTTTTGGAAGACCACCTGAAACGGCTCGAAAACTCCCTGCGATTGATGGACGTAAACAATACGCTTAATAGCGAACAGCTTGCGCAAAGTATCCATCGCTTGTCGATAGAAAATGAATTGCCTGTGGGAAATGTAAAAATTGTGTTTGCCTTGCCAGCTATGGCTCCATCAGAAAAGCCCGGGCAAATTCGTATGTTTTTTATTCCTCACCATTATCCCGACCGGGAAGCTTATGCCAAAGGTTATCGGCTGCAAACGATTGTTTTGGAACGTCCTGAACCGAACGCCAAAAGTGTAAATCCATCACTAAATAAAACCGCCGCTGCGCTAAAATCAAAAACAGGAATTGATGAGGCCTTGCTTGTTACGCACGAAGGCCTGGTGAGTGAAGGCAGCAAATCGAATATCTTTTTTGTTCGCGATGAGCAAGTGCTGACACCCCCACGCCAGATGGTGCTTCCCGGCATTACCCGCCAAAAAGTGATAGCAATATGCCGGGCTATGGAAATCGAATGGATAGAAACAAAAATACCCCTGAATGAAATCTCACAGATGTCGGGAGCCTTTATTAGCGGAACCTCGCCAAAGGTAATGCCCGTGCGCAGCATCGATGATCACAAACTTAATCCAGCCCATCCGCTTATCCTTAAAATAATGGCTGAGTACGATCGGATTATTGATGATTACATCCAAAAACATCCCGGAAACAAAGCCTGATCTTAACTCTCGATCCGCCCCATGGTTCCCGAGATAATGTTTACCTCAAAGGTGTCTTCGGGTTTGGGGTCTTCGGCGTTTTTATCGTAATACATCAAACGCAGGATGGTGTTGCCCGCGCCTTTTGTTTTAAACGAAAAAGTATAGCTTCCCTGCTCAAGACCGGTTTCGGCAGCGGTTTTAACCACAGGTTCGCCCTGTGATTCCAGCAACCCGGTATTCAAACCCACGGTTTTCCATACAAAGCCGGCCTCAGGGTCGCCGGGTAACTGCACCTGAAAGACCGAACCAATCGAATACTCAAACGTGGCTCCATCGTCCTCCCGGTTTATCATATCGCCGGTGCATGAAGTAAGGAGGAACAAACTTAATGTTAGCCAAATTAGGGGTGTAAATACTTGTTTCATAATTTCGATATTAAATTTTATGATGCGAAATTATTAAATTATTTGGATAGCTCCCCGATAAAATCCACGCTCGCTTTGCATTCTTAGTTTAGCGACTTAAGCTTATTTTTGCAGTGTTTCATTTTAGGATATGATTTTGTAAAACAAATGAGAAAAGCCACGATTGAAAAAATAGCTAAACTCGACCTGAAAAAATATGCGCATCACCTGGAAACATTGCACAAGTGCACAATGTGCCCGCATCGCTGTGGTGCCGATCGTTTTTCGACAAAGTTGGGCTTTTGCAAAACAGGGGTCGGTTTTTACATTTCTTCCATCTGTGTCCACCATGGCGAGGAGCCGCCCATCAGTGGCAGCAATGGGATTTGTAATGTTTTTTTCGGGCATTGCAATCTGCAATGTGTGTATTGCCAAAATCACCAGATCAGCGATAACAGCCAGCCCCGTGCTGCCCGCAATTGGGAGCTAAAAGATGTGCTGCACGAAATTGTCCGCTGCCTCGATGCAGGATGCCAGAGTCTGGGTTTTGTTTCGCCCTCGCATTTTGTACCACAAATCAAAATTATCATTCAGGCACTCCACGATTTGGATTATCATCCCACCATCGTTTACAACACCAATGGCTACGATAATGTGGAAACGCTTCGGGACTTGGAAAGCCTGGTTGACGTTTATCTACCCGATTTCAAATATATGGATGCCCGCCTGGGTCGCCGTTATTCCGGCGTTGCCAATTATCCGAAAATTGCACAGCTTTCGTTGCGAGAAATGTACCGGCAGAAAGGCAGTTCGCTGCTCACCGATGCAGAAGGCCTGGCTGAGCGAGGATTGCTGATACGCCATTTGGTATTGCCGGGCTTGATCGAAAACAGCAAGGAAGTTTTGCGCTTCCTCGCCGAAGAAATTTCTACTTCGGTGCATATTTCGCTGATGTCGCAGTACCATCCTACATTTTTGGTTAGCAACGAGCCTCCACTCAATCGCAGCTTGCGTCAGGAAGAATATTTTGAAGTGGTGGACGATTTTTATCGTTTGGGCTTTCGCAATGGCTTTGTGCAGGATTTGGAGAGCTATCAGAATTATCGCCCTGATTTTGATCGGGCGCATCCCTTCGAGGAATGAAAAGGGTTTGTCTTAAAATAACAGTTAGAAAAATGTAAGATTTTAGATTTACGATTTCAGATTTAAGATGTAGGTGATGTTCAATAAAATCTAAAATCTTCGATCGTCCCGAAAAGTCAAAAAATGAAATTTTTGTTTCTTTTCGAGGATGTTCCGAATCCAGGATTCGTAAATCCTTGACACAAGCATAGCTCGGCATTAATCTTAAATCAAAAAAAGTCGACTTTATGGACAGACACTAATTATCGAGATAAAACTTCCGGGTCTTACGATAATCGGTGGTTTGTATTTGCAGAAAATATATTCCTGAACGATTCCCGACTTCCATGCTAAAACTTTCTTCCCCTGCATTGATCCGGTGTGTGCGCTGTTTTAGCAAGCTGCCTTTTTGATCGTATAAAGTCAGCTTCGCCTTGCAGGCAGTTTTTGATTTGATCCTGATGTCGATAGCCCCGGAACCGGGTATTTGCGCAATGCTAAAATCAAATCCTGCAAAAGGTATTTCATCTACACCCACATTGCCCACAGCGATTCTAACATAAGCAGTATCAGCTAAAAATTGGTTTTCTGTATTTTTTAGGATGTATGTGAGGCTATCCACACCTACATAGTTTTCAGCTGGTAGGTAGTTTATGAATACTCCATCCCAGGCTGCTTGTCCGTGCCAGGGGTCAACAATTATGGACAGCTCTGCTATAACATCCTCCGGAATAAAATCGTTGGCCAGGCAGTCAATCTGTAGCTGCGTATTAATTTGTGTTACCATGTCATCGTTCATGGCTGTTGGTGTAATTTGCTCGTTGAATCGCTGACTAAATTCCTGATGGAAAAGATTGGCCAGGTTGAAGTTGTGAATGATCAGCGTGTTTTCATCGTTCACCGATTCGGCCGATGCCGACCAGTTGTGCGACCCGGTAATCAGAACCGGATTTGCGCTGCCTGGATTAAAATCAGCTATCATATATTTGTGATGAAACACCGGACCATCAGGCCAGGAGGTGCCATCAGGATTTGCATAATCGCGTACCGCAACGCCATTGTCTTTTAACATTTGATATTCGCTTCCCGAATATTCTACGTAATCGATGATTCCACGGATTTCCACGCCGGACTGATGTGCGTTTAATATCGCATTCCCCAAAGTGTTTTCGGTAAAAACCATTATACCAAACTCGATTGTTTCTGAGGCTTGATCGATCACTGCGGCAATTTGTGATGTCGTACCATCGGAGGGCGAAAAATAAAGTTGCACCGGAATATTGTCGATCAAAAAGCGGTGTGGCGTATTGTTGGTTTTTTCGGCACCAAAGCGGGCGTTGGCTTCGTTGTAGATGTTTCCCTGTGCTCCCCACATTTCTTCAAATTCGAGGGTGTAAGCGCGCGCCAGCGATTGATCCTGGATACAAATCATATTATTATAATCCCAGCCCAAATTGTTTTCGGTATGATTGAGCGAGCCGGTCATTACCCAGCAATCCATTTCATTTTCTTTATCTATAATCAAAAACTTGTTGTGCATAATCGCATCGGTATTACCGTGCAATACCGGGATATTATCGTTCAAGCCATCCAGGGCGGGGTTGTTGCCAATGTCATCGGTGATGTATCTTACCTGCACGCCCCGGCTGTATGCATCGTTGATGGCTGCTACAATGGGCTCTGATTCCTGCTCGTACATGGTGATGTCGAGACTTTGTTGCGCCATTTCAATAAAGCTAATCACCGAATCGGCGATATTGGGAGACCATTCGGCAGGCTCAATTATGGCTAACGTTTCATCCACTTTGTGATTGAAGAGCACTTTGATGGCTCCGCTCGAATTGGATACCGTAGCGTAAGGCATAAGGTAGTTGGCGGTGGTGTCAGAATCGGCAACCGAAAACGGCCGGACATAATAAACCTGGCCGGGATCGAGGCCAGCGATTGCTATTTGATGATTGATGCCAGTGCCGGCGATCGACATAAGGCCAAGCTCAAGCTCGGGTGTTAGGCCATAATATAGTTCGGTTGTAGCTTCAATGTTGGTTTCCCAATTAAGGGTGAAGCTATTTTTTGTTAGATTCTCTTGTTCGGGTTCCGAGGTAAAATAAATGGGTTCGAGAATCTGAATATCATCCGCATCGCGGGCTTCGATTTTATAATTATCGAACGAGTAAAACACAGGGCCGGTTACGGCATAGCGAATGCCCTGATCGGGTATAAAAACAATGCCCATGTCGTCCACGCGGCAGGGGCCGGAGCCATCGTTGAGTTCCCACTCGCCAAAGCCCAGATTAGTATTGGTGCAAACAGCCTCGCTTACTTGTACCAGCACGCCTTCCCAGGATTCATCGTTTACATCCCAGGTACCCAGCAATTCGGGTTCAAATAATGGATTCCCGCTGGATAACAGCTCCAAACTGCTTACGTTTTTTATCTCCGTTAAGCCGAAATACTCGCTTACTTCGCCGGTAATTTCAACAAGATCGCCACGGTTAACGTTAGCACTGCCATAAACATAGATCCCGGTCCACTCGCCCTGACCGTCCTGGATACAATAACCCGTACTGAAAACTGATGTAACAATTCCGCTTGTGGTAACAATTTGTCCCTCGTAGGGTGAGGCTTCCTGCTGACCCTGGATTTGATAAATAGTAAGCGTTTCTTGCGCTGTGCCGGCCATACAGCTTATAAAAACCAGCATGATAATGTATAAATATTTCATGATTTGTTAATTTTAATGCAAAGATAATTCTTCTATCCGTGCAAAAGATTTGTTTATTTTGCCGAATTGAAGTAAAATCAAAAAATGTTTAACCCTATAATTTACGATGAACCGCTGTTTAGGCCGCCCAGCGAGGCGCGTTCGTTGATATTGCAAATTACCATCGGTTGTTCGTGGAACCGCTGCGCTTTTTGTGAGATGTACACCACAAAGCAATTTCGGGCAAAACCTCTCGAAAAAGTTTTTGAGGAAATTGCGCAGACTGCCCGCTATTTTCCTGATACCCGTAAAGTCTTTCTGGCCGATGGCAATGCCATGGTTTTGCCGATGGATAAGCTGCTGGCGATACTCGAACATCTCCACAAGCACTTTCCAAAACTAAGCCGGATATCGGCTTATGCCATAGCAAAGGATTTTAAAAATAAAAGTCTGGCCGAACTTGAAAAATTGCACAAGGCAGGCTTGAAGTTGATTTATGTTGGCCTCGAATCGGGCGATGATGAAGTGCTGGCCATGATTAACAAGGGCGAAACCGCAGCAAGCAGCATCGAGGCCTTAACTAAAGTCCATCAGGCCGGGATTAAAAGTTCGGTGATGATCATCAATGGTTTGGGTGGCCAAAAATACATGAAGCAACATGCCATCAATTCTGCCAGGCTGGTCAATGCTATTCAACCAGCATTTCTTTCTACTTTGGTTTTGAGTTTTCCTTACGGGGTCGATCATTTCAAAGCAAAATTTCAAGGCGATTTTCAGGAATTAAATATTATGGAATTGCTAATAGAACAGGAAATTTTCGTGGAGCATTTGTCGCTAAACGAAACCGTGTTTCGCAGCGATCACGCCTCCAATTATTTGGTATTGAAAGGCATCCTAAACAGAGATAAAGAATCCTTGCTCAGCATGCTCAAAAATGCCATCCAAAAACCCCATATTGCAGGGCTGCGTGCCGAATGGCAACGGGGATTATAATCATTTACAAAACTTATCGTTATCTTGCGTGTTTTTTAATCACACATAAAAATTTTAAAATTTAATCTATTGAAATTTACAGATTTTCAATTTCATGATGAGATCATGGACGGGATCGATGCCATAGGCTACGAGAAACCCACACCGGTTCAGGAGCAGGCCATTCCGGCCATCATGGACAACAGGGATATGATTGCTTGTGCGCAAACAGGTACCGGCAAAACCGCCGCTTATGTTCTTCCCTTGCTGCATAAAGTACTTTCATCGCACGAGAGCAGCAACAAAATTAAAGCACTTATTATTTCGCCCACCCGCGAGCTTGCCATCCAGATTGACCAGCAGTTGGAGGGCTTTTCTTATTTTGCGGGCGTGAGTTCGGTGGCTGTTTATGGTGGTGGAACCGGCACGGCTTTCGATCAGGAACGACGTGCTATTCGCGAAGGAGCCGACGTGATTGTAGCTACCCCGGGACGACTCATCTCGCACTTGAACATGGGTTACGTAAATTTGGATAAGTTGGAAACGCTGATTCTGGATGAGGCTGACCGGATGCTCGACATGGGCTTTTTTGATGATATTCAAAAAATCATCAGCTTTTGTCCCAAACAAAGGCAAACCCTGATGTTTTCGGCTACAATGCCTGCCGACATCCGTAAGCTGGCGCACAAGGTGATGAACAATCCGGTGGAGATTAACCTCGCGGTTTCAAAGCCTGCCGAGAATGTTTTACAGGGGGCCTACCTTGTTTATGACAATCAAAAAAATAAACTCATCAGCAAGCTGATAAAAGGGAAGGAAGACCTGAAGTCGATCCTGATTTTTTCGGCTACCAAAGCCAGCGTTAAAGATCTGGAACACGACCTGAAGCGGATGAAAATGAATGTTAAAGCCATCCACTCCGATTTGGATCAGAGCGTGCGCAAGGAAGTCTTGCAGGAGTTCAAAAATCGGGACATCCAGATATTGGTGGCCACCGACATCGTTGCACGGGGCATCGACATCGACAACATCAGCCTGGTTATCAATTATAATGTCCCGCAGGATGCCGAAGATTATGTGCATCGTGTTGGACGGACGGCAAGAGCCGAAAAAACCGGTGTGGCCATTACCTTTATCAACCAGAAAGAGGTGCGGAGTTTTCAGCGTATCGAAAGTTTTATTGGCAATCCAATTCAAAAAATTCCCTTGCCCGAAGAACTTGGCGAGGGGCCGGGCTATGAAGTGAAGCCACGAACGGGTGGAAAAAATTTTAAGAAACCGGGTAAATTTCGTAGTAGCCGAAAACCGCAACGTTAGAGCAGTCCAGTGTTTGCCTGACAAAAAATCCATATTGCAGCCTTCGTGCAAAAATGGGTAGTTTTGCACGATTTTTTAAAATTATTATATAAGTAAATGAGCGTACCTATCAAAGAGTTGAGTTACGAGGAAATCAATGAAATCCTCAAAGCAAAGGATCACCGTGTGCTTTTCAGGAAAACCAACATCATCCCCGATGATGAGGATCTTTTTCAGGAACTGACCAAATATGTGGATTACGAAGCTATTCCTCACAAGTCGGTGCTGGGCATCGATATTTATCAATACAGCACTGGCTATGGCACGCTGGAGCAAAGCCTGATTCCCTTCCTTTTTCGGCGGTTTATGGAAACGGCCATCGAGCAGTGTTTTGTTAATCATCGCTACATTTTTCAGAAATACGATGCCAAACGCATCAAAGACCATTTCATCAGCACCGGTGATGGCGGTTTTTTTATTTTTGATACTCCGCTGCATTCGATGCTTTTTGCCATCAATTTTGCCATCGTGCTGCGCGTTTACAATGCCTTCCATTTTTATCCCAAGCTGCGCCGCATCATCGGGAGCATCAACCTGAGGTATGCCATCACCCACGATAATATCTACAAGTTTGGCGATAATTATTTTGGCCGGGCTATCATCAACTGTGCCCGGATTTTGCAGCGCGATAACCTGAACCGTTGCCTTTTCGACCAAAATGTTAACAAATGGTTTCTGGTAAATATCGGCGGTATCGAAAACCTTCAGGTAATAACCATGACCGAAATATCGAATATCGAAGAGTTTTTGAACGATTACGATTGCAGCATCCTCGACGATTACCCCGATGAGGTATTTGGGATTATCGAAAAACGAACGTATGGAATTATCAACTCTGATATTTTGAAAATCGGATTTATCAAATCCAAATATACCGAGCTGAATATTTACCTCCTGCACCTGCAGGTAGCGCTTAAACTGGTAAACGATGACGACCCCGAGCAAACCAAAGTTTTTACCATTAGCCTGGGCAATTTGAATACATCGGGAATTTAGATCTGAGATATTTAATACTTAAGATTTTATTTGTATTAAGATTTGTGCTTAGTTAGTTTGGTAAAAATACTTACGATCAAAACTTTATAAATCATGGATTTACAGATAAAAGACCAACTTTTTTTGGTGGGTGGTGCCACCGCCGGATTTGGCAATGCCACGGCTCGTGCATTGATTGCCGAAGGAGCTAAAGTAATTGCCGTTGCTCGCAACGCTGAAAATCTATCCGCTTTTCAGGCCGAGTTCCCCGATCAGATCGAAGCTATCAACGGCGATATTACCGAGGGTGATATTATTAGCGAAATCGTGCGTTTGATTGGAGAACGCAGGCTTAGCGGCATATTCGTTAATGCCGGTGGCCCGCCGGCAAAGGCAGCCCTGGATACCACGATGGAAGATTGGGATTTGGCCTGGTTTACCGTGGCGCGATGGAAAATTGATTTGGTCATGCGATTGATGCCAAAGCTACGTGCCCAAAAATACGGGCGTATCGTTTTTGTGGAAAGTGTTTCGGTAAAGCAGCCCATCGCACATCTGGTGCTGAGTAATGCCATGCGCCTGGCTGTGGTAGGTTTTGCAAAGACGCTCGCGCAGGAAGTAGGGCAGGAAGGAATAACCGTTAATGTGATGGCTCCCGGCTACCACAATACCCAGGCCGTGAAGCGTGTGCTGCAAAAGCAAAGCGAAGCTACTGAAAAAACCTACGAAGAAATCCAGGCTCGAATCGAAAAAAATATCCCGGTGGCTCGCATGGGTCAGCCCGAGGAGTTTGCCTCACTGGCCGCATGGTTGCTCTCGCCACAGTCGGCCTATATCACCGGCCAAACCATTAGCGTTGACGGCGGAGTGATGGCTGGAGTTTTTGGATAAAGCCTGCTTTTGTTGTATCTTTGGCATTCTAAATAAAACATTTACACCATGGAAGACAATACTTTAAACGAACCTGTTGGAACCTATCCAAAACCCGTAAACTTCGACCAGGTATGGTTGATGTTTCAGGAAAACAAAGAGCAGATGAAAGAAACCGATAAACAAATAAAGGAAACTAATGAGCAAATGAAGGAAACGGATATGAAAATTAAGGAATTATCCAGGCTGTTTACTTCGCAATGGGGCAAGTTGGTGGAGTCATTGGTGGAAGGCGATATAATAAAGTTGCTAAAAGAACGTGGGATTGAAGTAGAGCAAACCTTGCAAAGAGTAAGAGGCAACAAGGATGGAGAAAATTATGAATATGATATCATAGCAGTTAATGGCAGTGAGATGGTAATAGTAGAAGTAAAAACCACGCTCCGGGTGGATGATGTAACCGATTTTCACGAAAAACTATGGAAGGCCAAACGCTATTTGCCTGATTACAAAAACAAGAAAATTTATGGAGGCGTAGCTTTTATTACCTCCGAAGGTGCCAGCGACCGGATGGCTGAGAAATTGGGCTTCTTTGTAATCCGAGCCACCGGCAACAGCTCTTCAATTATTAATAAAGTGGATTTTCAACCTAAGGCATTCTGAACCCGCTATTCGGTTTCTTTCGCGGTTTTTTTTGCTTTTAATTCTTTCGCTTTGACATCCCAGAAAAAGAATATTTTGCCGGGCAAAATAACGTTGAGTAAATTCTTTCCCATCAGGCCTAACTTCACTCCGCAGGCTAAACATCCAAGGATTAGTAAAAGTATTACCAATTTATTATCGATGGTCAGGCCATTTAATATGACGAGTACCGAAGCAATGCCGGATAAAATCGTGATGACTCCGCTCAATACAAGTTTTTTAATCAGCATGGGCGTGTTAAAGGTTTTAAAACGCGTGTAGCCGTCAATCATTCCCGACATTAATGCAACAATCATAAATACGGGCAAAGTAACAATCATCACCGTATTTACAATACTCAGTTCATCAGAATAAAAACCCGGAAATAAAGCCATGATAAGAAATAACAAGGGTATGGCACCCACGAAGGTTTGCGAAAAATGGATGGCGATGGGATGGAGGTCGAGGTTTAAAATCAGTAACCTGTTCTGTGATACTTTTTCGCGGTAGGGTTCAAATACTTTGCGGGGCAATCCACAAGCGGGGCACACATCGCCCAGTTTGTCAGCGTCCATCACATAGCCGCACGGACGGCATCTTACCAATTCAGCCATAATTTATTGTTTTATTTTCTATATTAATTTGATGCAAAAATATACTTTAATGCGATGTTGATAATACTTTGTTGCTAAATAGCAAGCCTAACTTTATTTGTATTTTTTTTAGAATCAAATTCACTATATCATTCAAAATTAAATTTTCAATTTCAATTTTGAGGTCAGCACGTTCATAAGAAGTTTTGAAATAATTATAATCAGCTTTAATATCTTTTAAGTATCTTTTTTTAAGTGATTCATCCATTTCTTCTTCCACAGGATTTGAATCTTTATCATAAAATGTTAATCTTTCCACTATATTTTCAAAAGCATCCTTAATATGAATTGACAATAAATCCTTATTTACTTTGTGTCTATTATAAACCTGGAGGTATGAAAATTTTAAGCCTGAGGGTGTTCCGGAAATAACAGAATTTTGAGATTTAGAAAGTATGTAATCCAAAACCACGCTCCCCTTTTTTCTGTATCCATTCAATGAAAAACATTCATCTTGTATTCTTTCAATCGGCTTCTGATAGTATTTCTGTATTTCCTCATCTAAGTCAAAAAAGGAAATGCCCAATTTGTCCGAAAGCATTTTTCCTATCGTTGTCTTTCCAACACAACTAACTCCAACTATATATATAATCATGATTTAGATTTCGATTTTAAACTTTTGTAATAAAAACCGACCCTTGATTTGCGGTAATAATTGATAAACTGTACGCATTCATTTTTAGTCTAATGATTTCTTGGTTTTCATCTAAAGCCCTTCCACCAACTCACCAAAAAAGGCTGCCCAGTTTACATCACCGGATTTTTTTCCCATGCGCACGATTATCACGTTTTTTGCAAGGTCGATATAAATGTATTGCCCCAACACTCCTTTGGCAAAAGCGGCTCCCGAAGGCAAAACCCGCCACTGGTAAGTGTAGGGATAGCCCTGCGAATCGCGGGAATCGTTGATGATGCTCAGTGATTTTTCCACCCATGCTTCGGGCACCACCTGTTGCCCCTGCCATTGGCCATGGTTCAGGTACAGGCTGCCCAGCTTGGCAAAGTCGCGTGCCCGTGCATTAAGGCAGCAGAAGGCCTTGATTTGATTTCCCGCTTTGCTGTCTATGCTCCAGGTGGCCTCGTACTCCATGCCCAGGGGCTGCCATATTTTTTCGGCGAGGTAGTCGTTGAGCTGCCGCCCCGTGCTTCGCTCCAGAATCATGGCCAGCAAAAGGGTGTTCACGCTGGTGTACTCATAGTTTTGGTCGGGCGGACTCTCGATTTTTAGATTCTTCAAATAATCCTGCAAATGGCGGCCGTAATAGAATTTAGCCATGTCGGCAAAGGGGTTTGCGTAGCCTTCGTTGAAACGAATGCCCGAGCGCATGTTGAGTAAGTCAGCAATAGTAATGGAGGCAAAAGCAGGGTCGTTATCCAGAAGCTCCGGGATAAAATCGGTGATGGGCTGGCTGGCCGAGCGAAGGTAGCCCTCCTGGATGGCGATGCCGGTAAGTGCCGATACAAAAACCTTGGAGACCGAAAAGGAGGGAATGACGGAGCTTTCGTTGTAGCCATCAAAATAGTTTTCATAAACGATGCTGTCATTTTTTATGACCAGAAAAGCCAGCGTTTTATTTTGTTCTAAAAACTCGGACAGGCTTTCGGTTTTTGATTCCTGCTGATAAGCATCGGGCAAAGGAATATCTGATTTTGGATTTGATTCGCTGTAATGAAAGGATTCCGGAGCTTTGTTCACCGGCACGGAAGCAAATTTTTTATAATCGTTGGCATCGGCAAAATTCCAATAAAAAAAACGTCCTACATGGCACGAATGGAGGCTAACGGTGGCTGCAAAAATCAAGTAAAAATGCCACGAATGCACGAATGAATATTTATGGGACTTAGATATTCGCATGGTTGTAAAACTGTTTGATGAAATGGCGAAGTAAACCTGCCTTATGGTCGGATTGTTGGAATGTCATGCCTTGCCTGCTAATAATTCATCAACTCAGCTTTGGCACTTTCAAAATCTTCCAGCATTTCCTTAATGATTTCGGCAGCGGGTTTTATATCATCGATAAGTGCCGATACCTGGCCTATCTCCAGCTCTCCTTCATCAGCGTTGCCCTCGAACATGCCCAGCTTGGCGCGGCCACGTCCCAGCAGCGTAATCAAATCTTCGCGTGTGGCTCCTCTGCTTTCCATCTCCAGCACCTGGCTTAGGAACTTGTTTTTTATCAGACGCACGGGTACTATGTTTTTTAGTGTCAACATCGTATCGCCATCTTTGGCTTCCACAATTTTTTGCTTAAAAACTGCGTGACCCGACGATTCAGCCGAAGCAGCAAAACGGCTGCCTACCTGTACACCATCAGCTCCCAGTATCATCGCCGCCAGCATTTGTCGGCCTGTGCCAATGCCACCGGCGGCAATTAGCGGTAGATCCACGGTTTTACGAATCAGTGGGATAAGATTCATGGTGGTGGTTTCCTCGATGCCGTTGTGCCCGCCAGCCTCGAAACCCTCGGCCACGATAGCATCCACGCCGGCATCCTGCGCCTTGAGCGCAAATTTGCTGTTGGCCACCACATGTACCACCGTGATGCCATGCTCCTTGAAAAGCGCGGTGTATTTTTTGGGATTCCCCGCCGACGAGAAAACGATCTTCACCTTTTCGCGCAGCACAATCTCGATAATCTCGTCCATCTGCGGATAGAGCAGGGGCAGGTTTACGCCCCAGGGCTTCTGACTTGCCGCTTGCATCTGTTTAACGTGATGCTCGAAAATATCGGGGTACATCGAGCCTGCACCAAGCAGTCCCAGACCTCCGGCATTCGACACTGCCGAAGCCAGTTTCCAGCCCGAGCACCAAATCATGCCCGCCTGAATAATGGGATATTGGATATTGAATAATTCTGTGATCTTTGTTTTCATAAGGAAAAAAGTTAATGGTTATTTGTTCTGAAACATTAGAGACGCGCAAATTGCGCGTCTGTACAAATATTCCGCTTGTTAATCGTTGTTCGTTAATCTTTCATTATTCAATATTCAAAATTGGATATTCAGTCCCGCACGTGCGGGATTCAATCTTCATTATTCGATATTCAATATTCATTATTTGATATTTGATATTCGGTATTCGATAGATACACATTTTGTACAGACGCGATGTTTTATATTAGAGACGCGATGTGTGTTTAGTACAGACTTGTGGCGTGTTTTTGTACAGACGCGATGCATCGCGTCTCTACCCATCATTCCACCAATTCCATCTCATCCACCAAATGACCTGCACCGGCAAATTTATCTACTATAAACAGAAAATAGCGGATGTCGAGCATGATGTTGCGACACTGGTCGGGGTCGTACATCAGGTCGCTCATGGTGCCTTCCCAGCAGCGGTCGAAGTTGAGGCCGATAAGCTGGCCATCGGCGTTCAGGACAGGACTGCCCGAATTGCCACCCGTGGTGTGATTGGTTGCGATAAAACAAACAGGCATTTTTTCTTCCATGCCATAACGGCCATAATCCTTATCCTGATAAAGCGACTTTAACTTATCCTCTACCACATAATCGTAAATGTTGGGGTCTTCTTTTTCCATGATGCCTTCCAGGGTAGTTTGGTATTGAAAATACACCGCATCGCGGGGATAGTAAGGTTTTACCTTGCCATAAGCCACGCGCAGCGTGGAATTGGCATCCGGATAAAATCGCTGGTCGGGCTGAAACTCCATTTGTGCCTTCATGTAAATGCGCATCATGCTGTCGATTTGTGCATCCAGCTTGGTGATAACCGGCATAGTGTGTTCGCGATAAAAATCCATAAATCCTGTAGCCATTTGAAATGCCGGGTCTTTTAGCAGCTTCTTGTATTTTTTTGACTTGTAATTTTCGAAAAAATCCATGTAGGATTTTTCATCGGCAAATATGGATTTTTTGAAAACCGCATCCGCGAAAGCGGAGATGTCGCCCTTGTATTTTTTGTCGATGGTTTGAAAAACTTCGGGCAGGCGATCGGCGGGAAACTGCTCGCGATAAGAAGTGAGCAGGGTAACAAAGGCTCTGCGGTCGATGGGCTGATAGTAATCCTTATAAAAGTCTTTGCCATTTACGATCACCTTTTCCAGTTCTTTTTGGATATCTTCTGTGCTGCTTTCCTTTTTTTCGGAGAGAGCCGTCAGTTTTTCGGCATAGCGCGCCGCCCGCACTATTTCGATACCCAGGCCGGCTTCCACGAGGTAAATCATTTCCAGTTGGGCATCAGTCATTTTATTGTAGGTTTCATCAAAGGCAGGAAGCAGGTCGCCATACAAATCTTTCGTTTTTTCGTCTTTGGCCACCCAACGGCCAAAATTCGCTTCATATTCTTTTTTGTGATCGATGCCATCCAGCTTTTGAATGCCGCGATTTTCGCCAATCCATTTTTTCCATCCATTCGACAAGCGGGCATGTTTTAGCGCATACTGTAACCGCACTTGCGGATTCTGGTTTGTAAAGGCCTCGTAAATGTCCAGTTTCTGGCGGCGCAGTTTTATCCGGTTGGGGTTTTGTACCTGCGTAATCATTTCGATGGCATCGCTGGGGAGGTATTCCTGGGTGCGCCCCGGGAAACCAAAGATAAAAGTAAAATCATCTTCCTGCACGCCTTTGATCGAAATAGGAATGGAATATAGAGGCTGGTACGGCACGTTGTCTTCGGCATATTTAGCTGGCTTGTTTTCTTTGTTGGTGTAAATGCGGAAGAGCGAAAAATCGCCGGTATGGCGTGGCCACATCCAGTTGTCGGTGTCGCCGCCAAATTTGCCAATGTTGGAGGGCGGAGCACCCACCAGACGCACATCGGTAAAAATTTCGTAAACCAACAAATAGTATTCGTTACCATAATAAAATGGACGAACAGAAGCTTTGTACAGCGAATCTTTTTCGATTTCATCGGTAATGGATTTCGCATTTTCTTTCAGTTTTTCTGCACGGTCTTTTTCGCTAATATTATCCGCAAGGCCTTCCAGCATTTGCTGGCTCACATCTTCCATCCTTACAAGTCGTGTAACTTTCAGCCCGGGATTGGGCAGTTCTTCGCCGCGGCTCATCGCCCAAAAGCCATTGGTGAGCAGGTCATTTTCGATGGTGCTGTGCGCCTGAATTTCGGGATAACCGCAGTGGTGGTTGGTTAAAATAAGACCTTCGTCCGAGATGACCTCGGCAGTACAGCCACCGCCAAAGAGCAAAATCGCATCCTTGAGCGATGAATGGTTGATGCTGTAAATATCTTCGGCACTAATGCGCATGCCCATGTCCTGCATCTCTTTTTCGTTGAGCGATTGCAGTAGCATCGGAATCCACATCCCCTCGTCGGCACGCGAGGTAAAACTTTGTAGTACGAGTAAAGCGATAGTTAGAAAGGAAAAATACTTTTTCATGATTTTGTTAAAGTTTAGATTTAGTAATGATTTTATTGATAATAAAAAATGTTCTTGAAGAATTTATATCAAAGATGAATAGGACATTTACTAGTTAATTTTTTCAAATTGGTAACGGCCACGATCGAGGCGGTCGGCTACTTTGATGGAAACGCTTTCCACTTTGCCATTGCTAATTGTAAATGGAAATACCTCCGTTCCCATCCGCGAAGGATAATAGCTGCACAAAAAACGGTCTTCGTTGATGTGTTGCAGCGTGGCTTTTAAATCGGGATGGTGTTCAAAATCAATCTTCAGATTTCCGTCCTCCTTTTTTATTTTAATATTTCCATAAATGGGATTTGTGTAATCGCCACAGTATTTATCCAATGCTAAAGATGATGGATAATTTTGAGCAATAGTATCCTGATATTGCGCAATTTTTTTGTCTTTTGATTGCTGCCTGTTTTGATAAATCTGATGATAAACCTCGCTATAGTCACGGAAGGGCAGTCCCAGATAAGCATCAATAATCTCCCATTTCAAGGCATCCGAAAACCAGTTTTCGTCGCTATTGGTGAGCACCACCACGCCCAGGCCAATTTCGGGCATCAGATCCACGCTTGTCAGGAAACCCAAAATGCCGCCACCATGCGAAATTATTTCGTAGCCTTCGTAATCTTCCATCGACCAACCCAGGCCATAGAGCGAGTAATGCGACCGGTTGTAAATATGTCCGGAACGGCCCCGGGCTATTCTTGGTTTGCGGGTTTCACGTATTACTTCCATCGGAATTACCTGCTGCCCCTGGTAGCGACCGCTGTCGAGCTGTGCAATAAGCCAATGGCTCAGGTCAGCTGCTGAAGAGCTCATACCTGCCGCAGGGCCAATCAGGTCGATATTTGTGGGTGGAAAGGCCGTGAGCACGCCATTTTGCAGCGTATGCGGACTGGCCAGGTTTTCCATATTGGCAAGTCCTGCCGAAAGCATTTGGGTTCGGTTCATGTCGAGTGGCTCAATGAAATTGTCTTGGATAAAAGTGTACCACTTATCGCCCGTGATGCTTTCGATGGCCTCGCCAGCCCAGAAAAAGCCAACGTTACAATAGCCATATTCTTCGCGAAAGCCATGAGTTGGAACGATCTTGGGAAATTTTTCGTAAACCTCATCCTTACTCAAATTAGAATAAAAATACAGAAAATCGCCCTGGAAGGTTTCCAGCCCCAGGCGATGCGATAAAACATCGTTAAGGTTAACTTGCCCGCTAAGCCAGGGTTCGTTCATGGCAAAGCCGGGTACGTATTTTATCAGTTTATCCTCCAGCGAGCATTTGTTCTGATATTCCAGCAAAGCCAGGGCATGGCCGGTAAATGCCTTGGTGTTGGAGGCAATCATAAAAAGCGTGTTTTCGTCCACTACGGCTGCTTCTTCATGGTTTCTAAGGCCAAATCCTTTGGCCATCACTACTTCGCCATCTTTTACAATGGCCACTGCCACGCCAGGCAGATTCCAGGTTTCCAGACCTTCTTCGATGTATCGCTCCAAATCGTTTTCGATAAACCCGGGTTTAGCATTTTCTTGTGCATAATTGCTGTGGGCAAAACACAAAAGAAAGATAGCGACAAAAATTTTTGATAATTGTTTCATAAGCGTTAAAACCATTTTTTTCGTTTCATATACCAATACATGCCAAGCCCCATGCAGAGCATCGCAACGAGCAAAGTCGGATAGGCCCAGCGGTAAGCGAGTTCGGGCATATACTGGAAATTCATTCCATAAATACCTGCAATAAAAGTGAGTGGGATAAAGATTGTAGCAATGATGGTGAGGGTTTTCATCACCTCGTTCATCCGGTTGGCGCTGTTGGCCTTGTGCAGTTCCATCAGGCTGATGGTATTTTCACGAAAACCTTCGAGGGCCTGCAGGAGGTGCTTAAGGTGATCGAGTACATCGTTGTAAAAACCCCGGTTTACTTTTTTTATCAACGTAGTATCCGAACGCAAAATCTGGTACAAAGCCTCGCTGGCCGGTTGCAATATTTTTTTTAGTTCGTAGATGTACTTTTTAATTTGGGTTATTTTATTTGCCGACTCATCTGCAAGATTATTTGAAATTTCCTCTTCAATTTCAAAAAGTTCATCTTCCATACCATCAAAAACAGCGAAGTAGTTATCTGTAATAATATCGATGGTACGATAGAGCAGGTAGTCTTCTTTGCGCTGCCTAACCTTGCCGATGGCTTGCTCGATGCGCGCAACAAAGCCATCAAAAGTACCGGCATCGTATTGCGAAAAGCTAATAAATAAGCCATTGCTCAAAATAAAACCATAGTGGTTGATGCTGTATTCGCGGGCATTTTGAGCGGGCATCACCGATTTTAAAGTTACAAACAATTTGTTGTCGATTTCCTCAGCTTTTGGCAGATGCTCGGGATTCAGCACATCTTCGATAATCAGGGGGTTGATTTGAAAAATCTCGCCCAATTGCCTGAATTTATCAACATCCTTAAAACCGCAAATGTGAATCCAGTTGCAGGTATCTTCCGATAACAAAGCTGGTATCTCATCCGGGTTTTTGATGGAGATTTTGCGGTAGTCTTTTTCGTTGTAGGTAATCAGCGAAATTCGGGTAGGATGCGCCGATTCGCTGGCAGGCAGCAACTCACCGGGAGCTTTGCCGGCTTTTTGCTTCATAGTATAGATGAAATTACTTTTGGGGAGCTTCATCGCGTTTTGTGTTAGAGAGAGCAAAAATAATGAAAATGCCGAAGGCGGAGGGTGTGGGGTGAAAAAATACGTTTGATGTCAGATTTCAGTTGTCAGATTTTAGATGTCCGATGTTGGGGTAAACATCGGACATCTGAAATCGGACATCTAATAATAATGCGTGCTGATCACCGGTTGCCATAAACGGCGATAATCGGAACTTTCGGCTCCCTTGCATACTTCCTGAAAAACACAACGGCTGTGATCGTTGATGGCAACAATGCTGGTGAAAGTGCAGGGCGACTTCTCGCAGACATGGTCGTGGCACAGCATGGTTTCGTGGCAGCAGCTTCGTCCCAGCGACCAAAAAAAGTCGTTCATCTTTGTTACCGGATGACCGGAAAGTTGGGCAATGCGTTTGAAGGCTTCGATGCAAAAGCTGCGGATGGGTTCATCGCTGTCGAGCAACTGCCGTGTGGCGATCTTTTCGCGGTAGGCTGAATCCACAATTTCAACACAGCCCAGCCTTAGCAAAACGCGCTGCATGTGATAATCCATGATAGGTATCAGGTTTTCGGGGTCGGCAATTGCAAGCAAATTACTTTCTTCCAGAAGTTTTAAAAGGAAAGTGGTTTTCTTTTGCTGCGGATCAGCAAAGGTCTCGAAGCGGGGCATCTGCTCATAAATTCCCTTGTTGTGATTCAAAAGCCGCAGTTCCGCCATTTCGAAAATTCGACTAATCTGCCCGTCATATTTATCTATCAAAACACCGGCTGCATCCTGCATTAATTCTGCCCGCTCCTCCAGGCGGTCGAGCGAACAATCGGCAATATTAGGACTATGGGCAAAGGCACGAGCCAGGTGCCGGGCTATTTCATCTACCGCTGACTCTTTTAGCCACTGCGGTTTAAGCAGCGGGTCATTCTTTTTTGCCAGATCAAAAAAAACATGTTCGATAAAATCCCAGCCATAAATATCCAAGCCCGGATGATAGAGTTGGTGGGTTTGATGACAAATTGCCACAGCAAAAAAGTTCATCCGCATCTTACTTTCCATATCCAGCGAAAGCTGTAAATAGGGACGCTGGTAAAAATCCTTACGCAGCTTGAGCGGTTTAATTATTCCGGCCACCTTTTGGCATTGGTCATCGTTAATTGTTAGAAGGTTGTTCATTTGTCAAAAATTATCTCGGACCTAAAAATTTATCTCCATTAAAATGTATCATGTGTTCAGGAAATTCCATAATGCAAGTAGCGTGTATCCCGATATTTCATTTTGTTGGGCATCAGGCAATCCCAACACTCTCAAGATTTCTTGTGCTTCTTCTATTTTCGACATAAGGAGTTTCAAATAATGCGTTATTGATTATATTTTCCATATCAATTTTTGTCGGCTCAAAAGTGTTTTTAAGAATTTCACCAATCATAACAATTTTCTCCAGCGACGGCATTTTTATTTGTTTTAATTCAGATGCTCCAACCTGAGTATTACCATTAAATGTTCTGAAATAGGTATCAAAAAGTTTGCTGCTGAATAATGCTGAAATTCCCCAAATTTCTTCTTCCGATAATTCTCCATTTGGACGATAAACATAATTTATATGATTCTCGATGCCTACGTTATCATAATTAAAATTTGAAGCAAAATATGGACAACAGACCAATCTGCTCTTGTCATCTTTTGAACTAAATCTCCTTATAAAAACATAGTTTTTGTTTTTTAGCAACACCTTTATCGATCCTTCAGAATCAAGAATATAACTTTGTTTTATCCCTTTTTTCAATGGAAAAACAAATTCCATTTCTCTAATATTGTGTAGCCAAACTAAAGGTGCAACAGAAACTTTGGGGGCAATATCTGAAATTAAAAAGTCTTTACATCGAAATGCAACAACAGGACCCGTTGATATTTGAATATTGTAATCATTCAACGTATTTTTCCACTGGCGAAAAACGTTAATCGATTTGGCTTCAAGGGAGTTCGATGGAATGAATAAAATACTTTCTTTAGAATTTGAATCAATCAACTCCTCCGTTTTGTATTGATATTTTTGAGGATTATTCAAATCTTTTGCACATGCTGTTACAGTAATATTTATTGTCGAAGATTCTTCTTTTGTCGCACGAATTATAATGTTCTCTTGCAGTACATTGTCATTTTTAAACATTTTGTTTCGAGATTCAAAAATGTGAATATTTGAAATGCTCACATTTTTAAAAAACGAATTTCTGAAGGCTTTAAAGTAATTACCTGCTGCAAAACTTCTTGGTGTAATAAAAATTAATTCACCAGTAGGTTTCAAAAGTCTGGCTGAAAGTCCCATGAAAATGGAGTAAATATTTGGTTGTCCATAAACCAATTCTTTCGCAACCAATGCTCGCTTATCTGATTTTGAAATCTTAAAATATGGTGGGTTTGAAATAATATAATCATATTTCTGAACTGCTTCATTTCCAAATAAGGTATCATTTGTAAAGACATCCGAATTAAAAAGAACAAAATCTGCTTGTTCAATTTTTACATTAATTTCTATCCCCTTTTCCAGTAACCAATTTTTCAAAAATGAGATTACTTTTTTAGTTTCTTCAATTATCTTTTTATCAGTTTCAAAAAGGCTTAAATTAATTTCTTTAATAGAATATTTTTCAATTAATTTTTCAATCAGCGAACAGCTTAAAATTGCGGTTCCACATCCTGGGTCAAGAATAGAAATTTTGTCCGATTTTGCTTGAGCTAAGTTCCCCATAAAATCAGAAATTTCTTTTGATGTAAAAAACTGTCCGTTTGTTTTTTTATGTTCGCTCGAAGTTGAAGCTGAATACTCATATCCAACTTTTTCAGCATAGTCTGATGGGAATTTATATTTCAATTCTGTTTTTGTCATCACACAAAAATAATCATTCTTTGATGTACTGGAGAAAAAATAGATTTTTGGTTTTGTAGTTTGTGTAATTTTGACGCTGATAATAGATGCGATATTATGGATAAACTACTTGCACTGGATAAAGAATTAGAAGGAGACGTTTTTACCGATCATGCTACACGCCTGCAATATGCCACCGATGCTTCGGCTTACCGCGAAATGCCATTGGCCGTGGTGCGCCCCAAAAATAAGGAAGATATAAAAAAGTTAGTTCGCTTCGCAAGCGAAAACCAACGCCCACTGATACCGCGTGGAGCAGGCACTTCCCTGGCCGGCCAGGTGGTGGGTAATGGAATTGTGGTGGACGTGTCAAAATATATGAATCGGATTATCGAAATCAATCCAGCCGAAAAGTGGGTGAGGGTGGAACCTGGGGTGGTTTTGGACGAGCTGAATTTGGCATTGGCCAAACACGGACTTTTCTTCGGGCCTGAAACATCAACAGCCAACCGCTGTGTGATGGGCGGAATGGTGGGCAACAATGCCTGTGGTTCACACTCGTTAATTTATGGCAGCACCCGCGATCATACCCTCGAATTGGAAGTCATCCTTAGCGATGGTTCCGAGGCTGTGTTTGGCTCGCTCACAAAAGATGAATTTGAAAAAAAGCAGCAGGGCGATAGTCTTGAAAACAAGGTTTATAAAAATATAGCACAGATTTTAAGTCCGGTCGAAAACCAGGAAGAAATACGGCGGCAATATCCTGACCCTGCCATTAAGCGACGCAACACCGGCTATGCCATCGATCTACTTCTCGAATCAGAACCGTTTACGCCAGATGGCAAGCCCTTTAACTTTTGTAAACTGCTGGCCGGTTCGGAGGGTACCTTGGCTTTTACTACATCCATAAAACTAAATCTGGTGGATTTGCCACCGAAAAACAAGGGGCTTTTATGCGTTCATTTTAGCACCCTCGAAGAAGCCTTTCATGCCAATCTTATTGCACTAAAATACCAGCCCGGCGCGGTGGAGCTGATGGACAGCGTGATATTGGAACAAACCAAGGATAATATCGAGCAAAGCAGGAATCGCTTTTTTGTGCAGGGCGAACCGTCAGCCCTCCTTATCATCGAATTTGCCCGCGAGAACATCGATGAAATTACCGAAATTGCCAAAGCCCTGGAAGCTGAAATGCGCGCTGCCGACTACGGTTATCATTTTCCGCTTATTTTGGATGATGATATTGATAAAGTATGGCAATTGCGCAAAGCCGGTCTGGGCTTGCTTTCTAACATGCCCGGCGATGCCAAGCCCGTTTCTCTGGTCGAGGATACTGCGGTAAGTCCGCAAAAGCTGCCGGCCTATCTTGCCGAGTTTAAGCTCCTGCTCGAAAAACATCAGCTCACCGCCGTATATCATGCGCATATTGCCACGGGCGAGTTGCATCTGCGCCCGGTGCTGGATTTGAAAAAAGCGGCTGATGTAGAGCTTTTCTACACCATCGCGCTGGAAACAGCCAAGCTGGTTAAGAAATACCGGGGCTCATTGAGTGGCGAGCATGGCGATGGCCGCCTGCGTGGCGAATTTATCCCGTTGATGGTCGGAGAAAAAAATTATGCCTTGCTCAAAGAGATAAAGCAGGCCTGGGATCCACGAGGGATATTTAATCCCGGAAAAATTGTGGATACGCCCTCGATGAAGACCAAGCTGCGCTACGAGCCAGGCAAGCCCGTTCGCGAGATAGAAACTATTTTTGATTTCTCGCACGACAGAGGGATGATGCGAGCCGTAGAAAAGTGCAACGGCTCGGGCGACTGCCGCAAGTCGGAGCTGATTGGCGGCACCATGTGCCCCAGCTATATGGCCACCCGCGACGAAAATGCCACCACCCGCGCACGGGCAAACACCCTGCGGGAATTCCTCACCAATTCGCCCAAGAAAAATCCCTTCGTCCACCGAGAAATTTATAAGGTGATGGATCTTTGCCTCTCATGCAAGGGCTGCAAATCCGAGTGCCCCTCAAGTGTGGATATTGCCAAATATAAAGCGGAGTTTTTGCAGCATTACTACGACGAGCACGGCATCCCGCTGCGCACCCGCGCCATTGCCTACATTACGCAGCTTAACAAGCTGGGCATGATCGTACCCAATATCACCAATTTTATTTTTACCAACAAAACAAGTTCGGGCATCCTAAAAAGCGTACTGGGTTTTGCACCCAAACGAAGTATCCCGCTGCTTTATAAATTTACCCTGCGCCAATGGGCACAGCGAAGCCTGGCTCAACTGAATGATCAGAAAAATTGTAAGGGTGAGCTTTGTTTGTTTATCGATGAGTTTACCGATTACAACGATACACAAATCGGAATCAAGGCTGTGGAACTGTTGAGCAAGTTGGGCTACCATGTGCATATTCGTAAACACAAAGAAAGCGGGCGCACCTTCCTCTCTAAAGGCTTGGTTCGTGAGGCCAAAAAACTAGCCAACTACAATGTTGTTGCTTTTAAGGATATGATCAGCTCCAAGATGCCTTTGGTAGGGATTGAGCCTTCGGGTATTCTTACTTTCAGAGATGAATATCCTGAGCTGGTCGATCGCCACCTGGTGGATGACGCACGCAAGCTGGCCAAAGATGCGCTAATGTTTGACGAGTTTATCGAGCGCGAAATCCTGGCCGGAAATATAGATAAGTCTCAATTTACCAGCGAAAGCAAAAAGATTAAACTTCACGGGCACTGCCATCAAAAATCGCTGGCCTCGATAGCCCCAACCAAACGAATGCTCTCGCTACCCGAAAATTATGAAGTGGAAGAGATAAAGTCAGGATGCTGCGGTATGGCCGGCAGTTTTGGTTACGAAAAAGAGCACTACGAAGTTTCGATGAAGGTGGGCGAGTTGGTTTTATTTCCAGAGGTGCGCAAAACACCGGTCGAAGTTTTGATAGCTGCGCCAGGCACCTCGTGCCGCCACCAGATAAAAGACGGCACCGGCCGCCAGGCCTTTCATCCCATCGAGATTATGTGGGAAGCACTTTTGATGTCCGATATATGATGTCCGATGTATGATGTCCGATATATGATGTCCGATATATGATGTCCGATATATGATGTCCGATGTATGATGTCCGATGTATGATGTCCGATGTTCTGACCACATCTAAGATCTTCAATCTAAAATCTAAAATCGTACATCCCCACCTCACCTTATTTTTTAACGTTTCTATGTCCTCGTTCCTCGAACGATAGAAAGTTACGCTCTGTGCTCAACTTCAATATTCAAGATTCGCTATTCTTTTTTGGGATTGCAAGTCACCCCGTGAATCCTCTCCTGGCATATTGCATAATTCTAAAGTTCGCAATACTGCCGAAGCTAATTCACGGGGTGACTATGTTTCGTTGTGTGATGTTTGATTTGTACGAGGGTTACGATCCCTTAACTGCTTTCAGGGCTGCAAACCCTTGCATGTCGTGGGTTTGCAGCCCCGCAGGGGATAGCAAACCTGAAATAAAAGTGATAAAAACCGTATTATGATTTTTACAACCTTCATAGAAAAAAATCCCTGCGAGAAAAATCAACCTTACCTTATTTTTCCAATCCAGATAAGAATAAGGTAAGGTTGGTGGTGCGCTGTGGTCGCCTTTTTCTACTAAGGTTTTTTTGCAGATAATAAGGTTTTCTATTTTAGAGAAATAGCTGTACCGATATTCTTTTTTGGGTTGGAAATTCACCCCGTGAATCCTATTCAGCCACAAAGCGCAATTTTAGGTTACGCAATACTGCCGGAGCTAATTCACGGGGTGACTAAGTTCAGATTGCAAGTCACCTCGTGAATCCTCTCCTGGCACAAAGGGTAATTTTATATTACGCACTGCTGCCGAAATTAATTCACGGGGTGACTATATTTCGCTCTATGATTTCCGATGCTCAAACCACATCTAAAATCTAAAATCTTACATCAAACATCCTACATCTGACATCTGACATCTGACATCTGACATCAAAAAAAAACTTCTCTATATCTTTTTTATTTAAATGTTTCTTACATTTACCGCCACAAAAAATATTTATTCACTTCAATCCCAATCTTATGAAGCATTTAACAATTTACATTTGCGTACTCGCTTTTGCAGCCTGCTTGTGTCAGGCCAAAGCGCAAGAGATCATCGCTACATCCGGCGGGTATTACGAGGGTCAAAGCCTCTCGATGAGCTGGACGGTGGGCGAAGCTGTAATCGAAACCTTCAATAGCGGCGAACTGATCCTCACGCAGGGATTTCAGCAGCCCTACAACTTTCACCTTCAGCAAATCCTGAATATCCCGATGGGCTGGAGTGGTGTTTCCACTTACCTCGATCCTTTGAATAAAGGCATGGATGGCATTTTTGCTCCTTACCAAAACGAGCTGATCATCATGGCCTCGATGGATGGAATTTATTTTCCCGGGCAGGGCATCAACACCTTGGGCAACTGGGATTTTCAAAGCGGTTATCAAATCAAGGCCGAAGATGATTTTGAGATGAGTATTACCGGAGCGAAAATCCAAAATCCTGAGCTCGCACTGGCCGAAGGCTGGAATCTGATTCCGGTTTTGAGTTCCTGCGATCTGGAAGTTGAAAATCTCTTTTCAGGGATTTCCTCTTTGCAAATTGTAAAAGAAGTGGCCGGGACAAATCTGTACTGGCCTGCCTACAACATCAACACCTTAGGAAATCTTGTTCCCGGCAAAGCCTATTTTGTTGCTGCCGCAGATGCAGGGACGATTGTTTTTCCTGAATGCGCAAAATCATCACCTAAAACAAATACGGTTTCCAGGCCTGTAAATCCTACTCCCTGGAACGATTTGCATTACACCGCAACCTCTCACGCCATTGCTTTTCCGGTAGCGGCTTTCCAGAATTCAGGAATACTACCCGGTGATGTGATTGGTATTTTTAGTTTTGATGGCTTATGCTGTGGCCAGGCCGAAATCACAAATCTAAAATCCAACATGGCCATCACGGCTTTTGCCAACGATGAAATTACGATGGATAAAGACGGCTTTGAAAACGGTGAACCTTTCCGGTTTAAAGCTTACCGCCCGGCCAGCGATCAGCAATTTGACCTTGAAGCAAGTTTTGATCCTGCTTTGCCCAACATGGGATTTTTCGCTGCCCACGGACTTTCGGCGCTGCAAAGCCTAAAGCTACAAGAAACGGGGATTGCAGAAAACCCATCGATTACCTTTGAAGTTTATCCCAATCCTTCGCATGGGTTTTTTAATATTTCCCTTAGCAGTTATCCCCAAAATCTTCAAATTCAAATTACCGACATCAGGGGCAGCATTATTAAGGTGTTGGAGTTTGGGGGATCGGATTTCCAAATCGATCTGTCGGGAAATCCCAAAGGGGTTTATTTTTTGAAATTGTATGATGATGGTTTTGTGGGGATGAAGAAGGTGGTGGTTAATTAATGTAGAATTATGCATTTACAAAAGATACAACAGCGGATTTATGAGGTGAGAGAACAAAAAGCAATGCTGGATTTTGATCTTGCCGAACTGTATGAAACCGAAACAAAACGTCTGAAAGAAGCCTTAACCCAACTTGCATTTTATAACAACCTGACATTCAGCACTAAAATTGTAATGTGCTGATTATCAATAGTGTTATTTTATTACCCAAATTTGTTAAATATCAGTATATTAGAT
>Ga0307929_1000220_pt1 | contig 60827 bp, 54 predicted proteins | sample AceLakmetage1330_FD_203160 | JGI IMG/M metagenome (GOLD analysis project Ga0307929, IMG submission 203160) | Saline water microbial communities from Ace Lake, Antarctica - #1330 | ecosystem: Environmental > Aquatic > Non-marine Saline and Alkaline > Saline | place: Antarctica: Ace Lake... | reverse complement strand
AAGCGCCGGGTGAGGGGATGGGCGTTGGCGGTCACTTGCTTTTCGCCTTTGCCATGCGCTCCGCAAAGCGCGCGAACAGGTAGTGGCTATCCTGCGGACCGGGCGATGCTTCGGGGTGGTGCTGCACCGAGAAGATGCGACCGCCATCGGCTTCGAGGCCGGCATTCGATCCGTCAAACAGCGAGCGGTGGGTTTCCGTTACGCCGTCGGGCAGGGACGACGCGTCCACAGCAAAGCCGTGGTTCATCGAGGTGATCTCGACCTTGTGGGTCGTGAAATCCTTGACCGGATGATTGGCGCCGTGGTGGCCCTGATGCATTTTCCTGGTGGTGCCGCCAAGCGCGCGGCCCAAAAGCTGGTGGCCGAGGCAGATGCCGAACATCGGCTTGCCCGAGTCGATCAGCTTTTTGATTTCCGGCAGCGCATAGTCGCCGGTGGCGGCGGGGTCGCCGGGGCCGTTGGCGAGGAAGATGCCGTCCGGGTTCATCGCCAGAATGTCGTCGGCGCTGGTGGTGCTGGGGACGACCGTGACGGCGCAGCCCTGATCGGCGAGCAGCCGGAAGATGTTGCGCTTGGCGCCAAAGTCCATCGCCACGACTTTGTATTTGGGTGCGCCGAGGAGGCCGTAGCCTTCGCCCCATTTCCAGCTTGTCTCGTCCCACTGGTAGGTCTGGCCGCAGGTGACTTTGCCCGCCAGCTCCATGCCTTCAAGGCCGGGGAATTTTTTGGCTTCGGCTTTCAGCGCTTCAATATCGAACTTGCCGTCCGCTGCATGGGCGATGACGCCGTTGGGCATGCCCTTTTCGCGGATCAGATTGGTCAGCGCGCGGGTATCAAGGCCGGATATGCCCATGATGTTGCGCCGCTTGAGCCATGTATCCAGTTCCAGCGTCGAGCGGTAATTGGCGGGGGCGGTGATATCCGCCTTCAGCACGCAGCCGACAACCCCGGCGCTGGCGGCCAGATTGGTTGTCTCGATGTCTTCGTCATTGGTGCCGACGTTTCCTATGTGAGGGAACGTGAAGGTGACGATCTGGCCCGCATAGGAGGGGTCGGTCAGCACTTCCTGATAGCCGGTCATGGCGGTGTTGAAGCAGACCTCGCCGGGGGCTGAGCCCTCAGCGCCAACGCCATGGCCTTCGAACACGGTGCCGTCAGCAAGCACGAGGCGGGCGGTGGTGGGCCTGTCTTCCTGGTCCCAACCGGGTGTGCCGCTCGCTGAGGCTGAGCCTCCTGCGACTCCCCCCATCCCGGTTTCGGGCGGGCGGGCGTCAGGATTGGGCTCGGCCATTGGAAGGCTCCCTTAGGGTCGGTTGGCTGCGCTTGGGGCGAATCCGGCAAGATGCGCGCGGCAGTGATAACAGGGTTTTGCGACGAGGGGCTTGAAATCATCTCAAGTGTGCGCAAATTGGCGCGGAAAATAGCCGCGCCGCTGCGCTGCGTCAACCCGCGAAATGGGTCAATTTTTGTATTAAAATCAAAGGGTTAAAGATACCCTCGGTGCATTCGTGCCGATTGGTGATATTTAGGCGTTTGGTGCTTATATGCACAAAAGAGCGTGCGCCCCTCAGGTTCAACTGGAAGACAAACTCATGCGCGACATATTCAACGCAGCCCTTAAAGAGGCCATGAAGGCCGGCGACAAACGCCGCCTTGCGACGCTCCGACTCATCACCGCCGCGGTGAAGGACCGGGACATCAATGCCCGCAGCGAGGGCAAGGATGCGGTGAGCGATGCTGAAATCCTCCAGATCCTCGCCAAGATGATCAAGCAGCGCCGCGAATCAGCGGACACCTATGAGCAGGCCGGCCGTCTTGAGCTGGCCACTCAGGAACGCGAGGAAATCGCCATCATCGAAAGCTTCCTGCCGCAGCAGCTTGGCGACGAAGAAGTGCAGGCCGCCTGCAAGCAGGTGATTGCAGAGCTTGATGCCGAAGGCCTCAAGGACATGGGCAAATGCATGGGCGTACTTAAAGAGAAGTATGCGGGCCAAATGGATTTCGCGCAGGCCAGCAAGGCGGTGAAGGAAATCCTGGGCTAGCTAGGCACGTTTCTTCTGGTGGGCAACATAGCTGCGCAGCACATCGTTGATGCGCGTCTGGTAGCCGCGTCCGTCTTCCTTGAAAAAGTTCAGCACGTCCTCATCCAGCCGGATGCTTACGGCCTTTTTCTGGCTTGGCATGATGAGGACGGCATCGCTCCAGTCCATGTCGATGGCAGCGGCGTCCGGGTCATTTGCAACGGCGCGTGCAATATCCTCATCGGACTGCGCGTCTAACACCGCCCAATCGGTCATGCCTTTGCGAAGTTCATTGCGCTTGCGCTTGATGATACGCTCTTTGCTCATTCTCTCTCGCGCGGCGTGCCGAAATGATCCGGCAGCGCGCACCTCTCATGGTGAAGACTACTGTTATCAGCCGTTTGCTGACGCACCCTATGGCCAGAAATCGCGACTCACTTTTGTGGCCGGAGTCGATGACCAGAGCAGGTGCATCAAACAGGGCGGCGGCGTCTTCAAAATCAATCTTGTGTTTCGCGAGGTTTATCCTGCGCTTATTTTCGTCCCACTCGCATTCATCGAACGAGAGTGTTGATAGTTGCTGTGAAGGAGGCATTGAAGCGCTTTCCCAGTGAATATGTTTCTAATCCTAATTTCAGTCATTTCCATGACTCCGTACGAACGTATCCCCGTTTTAAGGATGCCGATTTGGCATGACGCAAAGGCGTTTAGGGATCAGGAACTTTGCGTGGCGTATAATTACATTTGTATATACGCTTGGCAAGCTGAATTGCATCTGGCGCCCCTTAGTTGCCTATGCCACTTTCCAATCCATGCGCTATTCAGACCAATTGCTGGACGAAATCCGCACGCGTGTTCGTGTGTCGGAGATTGTTGGCCGCAAGGTGGGGCTCAAGCGCAAGGGGCGCGAGTTTGCCGGGCTGTCGCCATTCAACAGCGAAAAGAGCCCGAGCTTTTTCGTGAATGATGAAAAGCAGTTTTATCACTGCTTCTCCTCCGGCAAGCATGGCGACATCTTCACGTGGCTGATGGAGATGGAAGGCTTGTCCTTTCCCGAGGCCGTCGAGCGGATGGCCGGGGAGGCGGGCGTCGAACTGCCCAAAGCCACACCGCAGGACATGGAGCGCGAGAAGAAACGCGCCGGGCTGATCGACGTCATGGAGATGGCGGACGCGTTTTTCCGTGATCAGTTCAAGGGCGGTCGGGCAGCGGACGCACGCGCCTATATCGAGCGGCGCGGCCTCAAACCTGAAACCATCGCCACATTCGGTATCGGCTATGCGCCTGCGGACCGGCAGGCATTGCGCGGGCATATGTCGGCACGCGGCATTACTGACGCGCAGATGGCCGAAGCAGGCCTGATCATTTCCGGCGAAGACATCCGCGAACCCTATGACCGGTTCCGCGACCGCATCATGTTTCCCATTGGCGACGTGCGCGGGCGCACCATTGCGTTTGGCGGGCGGGCGCTGGCAGCGGACGCGCAGGCCAAGTATCTCAATAGTCCGGACACGCCGCTTTTTCACAAAGGCTCGATTGTCTATAATTTCGCCCGTGCGCGGAAGCCGGCCTTTGACAGCCAGTCGGTGCTGGTCGCCGAGGGTTATATGGATGTGATCGCGCTGTCGCAGGCGGGGCTTCCCCATGCGGTGGCGCCACTGGGCACGGCACTGACGGAAGATCAGATTGCGCTGTTGTGGCGGTTGGCACCTGAGCCGGTTCTGTGTTTCGACGGCGACAGGGCGGGGCAGGCGGCGGCCTATCGCGCCGCTGAGCGGGCATTGCCGGTGCTCAAGGCGGGGCATTCTGTGCGCTTTGCGTTTTTGCCCGACGGCAAGGACCCCGACGATCTCATCAAGACCCAGGGTGCCGACGCGATGCGGGACCTGATCGCGCAGGCGCAGCCGCTGTACAAAGTGCTGTGGGAAAAGGAAGTCACCGACCGGCGGATTGATACGCCGGAGCGGCGCGCCGAATTTCAAAAATCAATCCGCGCCATGCCGCGCGTCATTCGCGATGAATCCGTGCGCGAACATTATGCGCAGGTTTTTGAGGAGCAGTTGCAGGCCTATCTGGGGGGCCGCCAGGGCAATCTGCGGCGCGACGGGCGTCAGGGCGGCAACCGGCGGATGGACCGCAAGGGGGCCGGCGGGCGCAGCAGGCTTGGTGCGCTTGGCGCCACGCCGTCGCTCAAGCGCAGTTCTTTGGGCCGTCAGTCGGGGCCTGTGGTCAGCCGGGCGCATGAATTACTGCTGCTCACCATGCTCAATCACCCGTGGCTGGTGGCCGATCATGCGGAGCAATTGGCGGGGGTTAGCATCGCTGACCCGTCGCTTGACAGTTTGCTCAATGAAATCATAGATGTAGCGACGCGAGGGGACCATCTTGACAGGGCGGCGCTGCACACCCATTTGGAAACACACGGATTAAGCCATGTGGCGCATCGGCTTTTGGCCGATCCGGGGCTGAATACCGTGGCTTTTTCACGTGGTGAGGCGGATCCGGCTATTGCCGAAGAGGGCTTTGACGCTACGTTGAAGGAATGCGCTGCAGGTGGCTTTGAGGCCGATCTTGCCCGCGCGCAGACCGATTTCGAGGTGGACCCGAGCGAAGAAAATTGGTCCCGGTTGGAGCAGCTCAAGCGATTGATGCTCATGCAGGGACTGCAGGATAAGGCTGGATAGCCTGTTTTTGGCGCTAAGCGGCGCAAAAAGAGCAGGCAGACCGGTCTGGCGGGTGGACATGTATTGGCGCGGCGCATTTGGGGAAAAACCCGGTGTGGCATGCGGCTGGCATGTCCTGCTCGCATTTTGTTATGCCGGAGAGTGCCATAGTGGTGGCACCGGCACGTCGAACATGCGTTTTGGGACCTGTTCCCGACGCTTTATCTATTTGGACAGGGGTGGCCACGGGGCCATCCGGTCCATGGTGTATCCAGGAGCGGCACGACCACATGGCGAGCAAAGCGGCAGCAGCAGAACCCGAAACAGATGCAACGGCAGAGGGTTCAGACGGACCGCTGCTGGATATGTCGGATGCAGCCGTCAAGAAGATGATCAAGGCCGCCAAGACGCGTGGCTTTGTCACTTATGACGAGCTCAACAAGGTGATGCCATCGGAGGAGGTTTCCTCCGAGCAGATCGAAGACACGCTCTCGATGCTGTCCGAAATGGGCATCACGGTTGTTGAGAACGAAGACAGCGAAGACGGCGACGAGGCGGACGAGGGCGAGCCGACCGGTACGGATATCGAAGCTGCCCCCAAGAAGACCACCGCCGTTGCCGCAGGCACGCGCACCAGCACGGCGCTTGAGCGCACCGATGATCCCGTGCGCATGTATCTGCGCGAAATGGGCTCGGTTGAGCTGCTGTCGCGCGAAGGCGAAATCGCCATCGCCAAGCGCATCGAAGCCGGCCGCGAAACGATGATCGCCGGCCTGTGCGAAAGCCCGCTGACCTTTCAGGCCATCATCATGTGGCGCGAAGAGCTGAACGAAGCGAAAGTTCTGCTGCGCGACATCATCGATCTCGACGCCACATTTGCAGGCCCCGACGCGAAGAAATCCGTGCCGCCCGGATCACCCGGCATTCCCGGTGACCCCTCGGCTCCCGGCTCGCCCGCGATTGAAGCCAAGCCCCGCAAGCCGATTGGTGAAGACGCTGACGGCAAGGCGACGTCTGCCGACGATGACGATGATGATGATGACGACGAAGAAGACGAAGGCCCCAACATGTCGCTTGCGGCAATGGAGGCTGAGCTTCGTCCGCAGGTCATGGAAATCTTCGACAAGATCGCCGCTGACTACAAGAAGCTGCGCCGGTTGCAGGACCAGCTCGTGGAAGCCCGTTTGAACAATTCAGACCTCTCCGCCAGCCAGGTGAAGCGCCTCAACAAGCTGTCCGCCGACATCATTGAGCAGGTGAAAAACCTGCAGCTCAACAATGCGCGTATCGAAGCGCTGGTTGAACAGCTTTACGCCATCAACAAGCGGCTGGTGAGCCTTGAAGGCGGGCTGATGCGCCTTGCTGAAAGCCACGGCGTGCCGCGCGCTGAGTTCCTCAAGCAGTATTTTGAAAACGAGCTTGATCCCAACTGGGCGCGCCGGGTCGGCCGTCTCAAGGGCAAGGGCTGGAAGGATTTCGTTGGCGAGGAACGCGATTCAGTCCGCGACATCCGCACCGAAATTCAGGGTCTGGCGCAGGAAACCGGTGTGGAAATCACCGAGTTCCGCCGCATCGTCAACACGGTGCAAAAGGGCGAGCGCGAAGCTGCCATCGCCAAGAAGGAAATGGTCGAGGCCAACCTGCGTCTGGTGATTTCCATCGCCAAGAAATACACGAACCGCGGCTTGCAGTTCCTCGATCTCATTCAGGAAGGCAATATCGGCCTGATGAAGGCGGTGGATAAATTCGAATACCGCCGCGGCTACAAGTTCTCGACCTATGCCACATGGTGGATCCGGCAGGCGATCACGCGCTCCATCGCGGATCAGGCCCGCACCATCCGTATCCCGGTGCACATGATCGAGACGATCAACAAGCTGGTGCGTACCTCGCGCCAGATGCTGCACGAGATTGGCCGCGAGCCGACACCTGAAGAGCTGTCCGAAAAGCTCTCCATGCCGCTGGAGAAGGTCCGCAAGGTTCTCAAGATCGCCAAAGAGCCGATCTCGCTGGAAACCCCCATCGGTGATGAAGAAGACAGCCATCTGGGCGACTTCATCGAGGACAAGAACGCGATCCTGCCCATCGACGCGGCGATCCAGTCCAACCTGCGCGAAACAACGACCCGGGTTCTCGCCTCGCTCACGCCGCGCGAAGAACGCGTGTTGCGCATGCGCTTTGGCATTGGCATGAACACGGATCATACGCTGGAAGAAGTCGGCCAGCAGTTCTCGGTGACCCGCGAACGTATCCGCCAGATCGAAGCCAAGGCGCTGCGCAAGCTGAAGCACCCGAGCCGGTCCCGCAAGCTGCGGTCGTTCCTGGATAACTAGGCACCGCTACGCCGACACCTGATACTGAAAAGCCCCGGCAGATATCTGCCGGGGCTTTTTTTGTCGGTTTGTCCGCGGCCCGTCAAATCGTCGAGGTGAGCGCAATCGGTTTCCGGCCATTGGCAACCCAAAAGGACACGAGGCCGGAAATCAGGATGATGGTCAGGCCGGTGAAGGCGATTGTGTCGGGCCACTCGGAAAACACAAGATACCCGGCAGCGGTTGCGGCAATGAGTTGGGTGTAGATCAGCGGTGCGATGATGCTGGCCGGGGTGGTTTTGTTGGCGATGACCAGCAGGTAGTTGCCGGCAGCCGAGCCGATGGCACTGGCGGCGATCAGCCAGATTGCGCTTGTGGTGAAGTCGCCCGTCTGTGCGCCGATGCCGAAAGGCGAGATCAGCGCGGTGCCGATCAGCAATTGCGAGATCAGCAGCAGCCGGGGCCGGTAGGTGCCTGCCAGCCAACGTGTGGCTACCAGATAGGAGCCGTGCATGCAGCCCGCCAGCACAGCGAAGCCCATGCCCGCCGTGGCGCCGAAGCCGGGTTTGACCACCAAAAACACGCCGAACAGGCCGCAGAGCAGCAAGACTGTGCGGGTGGCGGTGATCTTCTCCTTCAGCAGCAGGGCCGCGAGAAAATAGGAGACGACCGGGCTCACAAAGAACGCGCCGAACACATTGGCGATGGGCTCGGTCTCAAGCGCTGTCAGGATCGCGCAGATGGCGCAGACGATGAGGGCCGAGCGTAGCAGCACGCCGGGGGAGACAAGCGTGCGCAGCTCGCTGAGCCTGAGGCTGCTGAAAGGCAGCAGCAGGGCCGCACCGATGGCGAAGCGCAGCCACGCCACCAGATAGGGGCTGAAGCCCTCGGCGATGAGCAGCTTGCCGGATGTGTCGCCGACAACGATCAGGCACAGCGCGGAAAAGACGACCGCGATGGGCCTGACGAGGGAGGAAAGATGCAACTGACTGTTCCGGCAAATACGCTGGCGAAACGCTCATTTACAGGCTTCGCCATGGGGCGGCAATCCAGCCACCGGCATTGCAGACCCCCAGATGCGTGAGGGGCCTTTGGCCCGGTGGCCGGACTAAAGAAACGCCATCAGCAGCGTCGCAATCCCCAGGAATGAGAAGAAGCCTGCAATATCCGTCACTGTGGTGAGGATGATGCTCGATGCCGTCGCCGGATCCTGACCCAGCTTTGTCAGGATGATCGGGACGACGGCACCGGCGAGGCCCGCCATCACCATGGCCATGACCATGGATGACATGATGACGGCGACGAGGCCGAAGGACCCGCTCCACAGATAGACGCCGATGCCGCAGGTGGCGGCAACCGCAAGGCCGTTGATGAAACCCGCCAGCGCTTCCTTGGTCATCACACGCTTCCACTGGCGCAGGGATATTTCGCGCAACGCCAGCCCGCGCATGGTGACGGCAAGCGCCTGTGCGCCTGTGTTGCCTGATTGGCCGGCTACCACCGGCAGCAGCACGGCAAGGGCCGTGAAGGCTGCAATGGTTTCTTCAAACAGGCCGACGACTGCGGCTGCCATGAAGGCTGTGAGCAGGTTGATTTGCAGCCAGGGCAGGCGCTTTCGAACCGCAAACATAGGCGGCGACAGCGCGCGCTCGTCGGCGCTGGCACCCACCATGGTTTGCATGTCGATGGAGGCATCTTCCGCCACCGCCTGCACCAGCATGTCGTGATAGATCATGCCGACGACGCGGCCGTCAAAATCAGTAACCGGCAGATCGGCGGCGTGGGACTGATCGACAATCGTCACGACCTCGTCGCGCGACATCAGCACGTCAACGCTGGCGATCATCGGCAACGCGATATCGCGCAGGGGTTCCAGCGGCCGGGCGATGGCAAGATCCTGCAGGGTGATGCGCGAGGTCAGGCGGTTTTCTTCATCCACCAGAAAAAGACTGCGCGTGGTGCGCAACCGTTTGTGGCGGATGGTTTCCAGTGCCTGCCCGACAGAGTCGGTTTCGCGGAACACGGCGAAATGGGTGTCCATCAACCGGCCTGCACTGTCGGCGGGGTAGGTCATGGTGCGCTCAATGTCGGCGCGCACAGCGTCATCAAGATGCGCGAACAGCGCCTCGCGGTCCTTGTCGTCCATCTGCCCTGCGATGACGGCCGCGATGCCCGGTGACAGTTCGCTCATCAGCCCGCGCTGAATGCTTTGCGGCAACTGGGTGAGGAGCTCAGCGCCGTTATGGGCCGTCATATAGGTGAAGACATGGGCGAGGGTGTCGGCGCTTTGCCCGTTGAGGCTTGTGGCGGCTTCGAGCGGTTCCAGCGCCTCAAGCTCGCGGGCGGCTTCCACCGGGTAGTCCAGCAAATAGCGGTGGGTCAGTTGGCTGATTGCATGGGCTGCACTCATGAGCTTGCCCTCCGCGACGGGGGGGTGTCGGGTTGGGTGACCACCTGCGGCGCAAACAGCGTGCCCGCCAAACCTTCCATGGTTGAGAAATAGGCACCCACCAGGCCCGCAAGCACTGGCTCCCGGGCGCCGTCTGTCTGTGATGCACCGGTAAGGCTTGCGACGGCGCGCACCAGGTCGCGATGGCTGAACCCGCCAACCAGTTCGCCGGACCGCGCGGTCACGGCCAGCACGTCGCGGCTGCCCCAGCGCTCATCCATGGCGGCGCTGGCAACCGGCATGTTGGCGGGAATGGTCGCGGCATCGCGCCATGGTAGGTCCGTCAGGTCCGCGTCATGCGGGGCGCGGATCAGGTCGATCAGGTGCAGTTCGCCCAGCACCTTGCGCTTGTCGTCCACCACATAGATTGCCTGCGGTGCGCGGGCGCGGCTGGATTTTAGAATGTCGAGGCATTCCTGCACGCGGCGGTTGCGTCCAAAAGCCGGTTGGGATCCATCCGTCCATGCGCCCACGGATGAGGGTGGCAATTGCAGCGCGTGGCTCAGTTGCCGGGCTCGGATGGCGGGGAGTTCGGCGTGAATGGCAGCGCGCTTTTTTGTGGAAAGCAGCCGCAGCAGGCGGACGGCGGACTGGAATGGCACGCCGCGCACAATGGCGGCGGCGTGGTCCGCCGTCATGCTGCTCAGGGCCGCAGCCGCAATCGCCACGGGCATTTCAGCAAGAATGGGTGCTGTGCGGTTGGCGCTCAGACCATTGAAAAAATGCGTGATGTCTTCGATCGGCAACCGCTCCAGCACGCGGGCGGCTGCGGCGGGGTGCCGGTCGGCAAAGTTGAACGCGATTGACGGGTTGGTGTTCATGATGCGTCTCCACCAACTGACGCATCGCTCGGCCCGCGTGGCGGCAGGAGCAGCGTGCTGGTGGCGCTGTATTTCTGGCCGGGGATGGTGAGGGTGCCATCGTGGGTATCAATCACCACGGCGGCTGGCGTGAACTCAAGTATTTCACCTTCAATGCCATCAAGCCGGACGCTCTGACCGGCAATGAAGCGGCTGCGCATCTGCTGGATGCCGATGAGGTTGGCCACGAGGTCTTGCGCACCCAATGCGAAGGCGATGGCGAAGGAGACCAGCACGGACCCAAGCGCAATGGCGGTAATGATGGTGAGGAAGGTGACATCGACGCCGATTTGCGACACGCCGATGATGATGCTGGTGGCAAGCACTGTGGCCTGCGCGGCCATGCCCACAAAGCTTGCCTGCGCCAGTCCGGCGGCGGCGAGCGGTGCGGTCACCGCATCGCGGGCAAGGCCTGAGAGGATATAGCCCACCAGCACGATGATGGCGGCTGCCATTGCGCGCGGCATGAAGGCAACCAACTGGTCGAGCCAGGCGGACAGCAGCGGCAAGTCGGCCGCTTCCGACGCTGCGGCCACAAACAACAGCAGCACCGCCCAGAAACCGATCTGGCCAAGAATTGAGAGGGCATTGGGGGAGGGCATCAGCCGGTGCGCTGTATTGCGCGGCAGAATGCGTCCGGCAGCCGAGGCAACAGAGCCGCCACCACGGACCAGAACAAGCCGTGTAAAGCGCGCTGCCAGCCAGCCGACCAGCAGCAGCAAAAGGGCGCCTGCAAGCTGGGGTACGTAGGCGATCACTGCGGTCAAAACATCGCGGGTTGCAGCCTCAACGGCTTCAGCCCAGGCAAAAATGCCGTCCTGCATGATGGCTCCCCTTTTTTTTGGAAGGCTACGCAGCCGCATGGCGTGCATAGAATCACCCGTTTACCATTACATGGCAAACGCTCACCCATACTTGTGGTTGCAATTGCGGATAAAAAAAGGCGGAGTTTCGGGCTTCTGTGCCGACCCGTCATGCAGCTGCGCATGTGGACTTGGGTCGGGACCCCATGTAAAACCCCGCCATCTTCTCGCATCTGCGAGATCAGTGCTGCGGAGCGCGTACCATGCTGCTGACCATGTTGAAGGCCAAACTGCATCGGGCCACCGTCACAGGGGCCGACCTGAACTATGAAGGCTCGATTGCCATTGATCGTGACTTGATGGATCTGGCTGGTCTGTATCCCAATGAGCAGGTCGATATCTACAATATCGACAATGGCGAACGCTTCACCACCTACATCATTGAAGGTGCGCGCGGCTCCAAGGTGATTGCCCTCAACGGTGCGGCCGCCCGCAAGGTGTGCGTTGGCGACAAGGTCATCATCGCCGCCTATTGCCAGATTGAAGCGGATGAGGCGCGCAATTATGCGCCTGCCGTGGTGTTGCTTGGCGACGGCAATGAGGTTCAAACTGCGGCCTGACACATTGTCTCCACCTCCCAGGGAGGACGTCGCATGGGCCGTCTTTTTCAGCTTTTAGCTTTCAGTGTGATTTTGTCGGGTGGTGCCGTTTCGGTTGCTGCCGCAGCGGATGACGCTGATATCAAACCTGCCTACGCAGCTGCCTATGCGCCGGAGGCAGCGTTTGAATCCTGCCGTGCCGCGACGGCGGTCAAGGCCGTTGACTGTGCGGTGAAGGCCTGCGGTGTCAGCAGCGGCAGTGTTGATGACTGCTATGTTCTGGCCGCGTGCGAGGGCGGCGGCTGGGCCGGTGTCATGGGGGTGATGGTGACGGAAGTGCATTTCACCACCGTCACCTGTGGGTCGCCGACGCGTGAGGCTGTGCTGGCCGAACTCAAGGCGCGGTGTGCCGGACATCTGCCCTATATGCAGGAATGCTGGGTGGCCGAGCTGATCCCGCTCCATAAGCCAGAGACAGATGTGGAATCAGTTGAAATCAGCTGGACCGCCGAAACGGTTCTGACCGACTAAAGCCCGGTTACGCCGCTTCAAACCGTGCGCCGAACGCTTCCATGTCCAGGTTGAACGCCCGGCAGCAAAACGAGATCGTGTGGTAGTAGCCTGCCAGCACGATCAATTCGATCAGCTGCTCGTCGCTGAACTGTGCTGACAAGTCCTGCCACAGCGCGTCATCGACAGTGCTGGTGTTGTGCAGGCTGTCCGCGAGTTTCAGGATCAACCTGTCACCCCGGTCAGTCCAGCAGGTGTCGTCGGCATTGCCGTGGGTGATGGATTTTGATTGTGCAGGCGTAATCTCCACCCGCTCGCCAAAAAACGTCATGTGCACGCCCCACTCATATTCAGCGCCGCAACGCGCGGTGGTGCGGTCGATCATTATTTCACGCTCACGCAAAGTGAGCGTGCCTTTGTCCAGCAAACCTCCAGCCATCATTTTCGCAAACACACGCGGATTGCGGGCGAGCGTCGTGAACAGGGTCAAAGGCGGCACGCCGTCGGGCATGATTTTCGTCAGGGTCTTGTCGATGTCGGCGGGATAGGGCGCGTCAATCGGCGCAATGCGTTGAGCCATCGGAATACTCCATGTTAGGGTGCTACGTATTTTGTAGCGTGCTATGAAAATAATAGCGCCCAATCTGATTGCAAGGAGTTTCTGTGGCCCCGGCAGATAAAACCCGTCCGACCCCCGGCATGCCGGTGCGCGGCTCGCATACCGGGCGGCCGATCATGGCGCTGCTCGACCTGTTGGGCAGGCGCGGCGCGTTGCGATTGATATGGGAGTTGCGGGACGAGGCGCTGACGTTTCGCGCTTTGCAGGAGGCCGCCGGGCTCAACCCCTCGACGCTCAATGCGCGGCTGAAGGAGCTTCGCAGCGCCCGCATCGTCACCCTTGGAGATCAGGGCTATAGCCTGACCCCCAAGGGTGATGAGTTGCTGAAAGGCCTTCTGCCGCTTCACATGTGGGCCGAGGATTGGGCAGGGTCAAATTAGCGCGAGCAGCCAAAAGGTCTGTGATACAAACATTTGGTGAAGGCTACTCTTCCGAGCAACCTACTTTCTAAAATGTCGAATTTTTCAAGGGGAGGTTCGATGCGAAGTCCATTCTTAGTCGCATTTTCACTACTGATTGCAGTATGCGTGTTGGCAAACCTTTCAGGTGGATCAGCATATGCCGCCGGGCATTGGCGAGTAACTTGTGAAACAGATGAGTTTGATGATTCTCATACTTGTAAAATACAAAAAGGCGGTCTCGCAGTTATTCTACTAAGTAGTGGCAGTAAGCTCATAACATTCGGATTTGACCACTACCCAGGAACAAGCATGGATGTGCGGGTGGATCACAATAAAGGTGTGTCGTGGAAATCAGGTGATTTCCCGCAGAAAACCTTTGATCAAGTTCTCAATCAAATGAAGTCCGGCAGTGTAATAAAAATGCGCTACTGGCGATGGCCAAGTTACGATGAGCACACTGGAAGCGTCTTGCTGGAAGGATTTGCTGTTGCATATGAGGACGCGATGACGCGTCTGGATTCACTGCGATCAGATAGTGAAAGCGCTATCTAGTATTTGGCGTCATCACCCTCAAAAAGAAAACCGGTCCGCCAGCTGTTGGCGGACCGGTTCGAAAGTGTTCGTGTCGTGTCGGAAATGTCTATTCTAGTCCAATCACCAGATTGACGCTGGTGGTGATTTCCTGCGTGCCTGGAGCAACCGGCACGGAGCCACCGGCATCTTCCATGGCCATGGAGCGCATCATCATCGGCTGCGGGCGATAGCCGCCGTTTTCGGAAATCGTCATGACGGGCCCGAGATTGGCACCTGCGGTGCCGGCCAGAATGGTGGCGCGGCGCAGGGCGTCTTCAACGGCCTTGCGGCGGGCGTCGTCCATCAGGGACTGCGGGTTGTCGATGAAGAAGGAGACGCCGTTGACGCTGTTGGCGCCGGACGACACAACTTCATCAAGCACTGCGCCGACCTTGGCGAGGTCACGGATGATGACGCTCACATTGTTGGAGGCACGGTAGCCTGTGATTTTGGGATCATCCTGCGTGCCGTCGGGCTTGCGTTCGGAACGCGAATAGACCGGGTTCACCGAAAAGCCCGATGTGCGGATGTCGTCCTCTGAGATGCCTGCGCCCTTGAGGGCATCAAACACGGTTTTCATGTTCTTGGTGTTGGCGCTCAGGGCTTCGCGGGCGGTCTTGGCTTCTGCCACAACGCCTGCATTGACGCTGGCGGTGTCCGGCTTGGCGCTGACGCTGCCTTCGCCCTCGACGGTGATAGTGCGCTTTTGCTCGGCGGTCTGCGCATGGGCTGCGGGCAGGGCCATCAGCAGGGCGGCGGCGATTGCGGGAAAGGCTATCAGACGGGCGCGCATGGGCGGGCCTCCTTGGTTTGATTGTGGGCCGGGCACCGGCGCTCGTGAGTCGCACCATCGTGCCTGATAAGGGCTATAATACGGCTGAAAATGCCGATTAATCATGACGGTTTCACGCAGGTGCCGTCATCTGCTATAGGCGCTGTCAGTGCGGTGCATCCATATGGCCCGCCGCACGCGGTGGGGCCGGTAGCTCAGCTGGTTAGAGCGGTCCGCTCATAACGGATTGGTCGCAGGTTCAAGTCCTGCCCGGCCCACCATTTCTGCTTGTGGCCGCCCATCACCCAGGAGCCAAAATGGCACTGCAGCTTGTCGAAGTAACGGCCGATCACGGGCATGTGGATACGCTGGTGGCGTTGGGCGAGCAGCAGGGCGCGCTGGATGTTTTTGCGGATGAGCATGGCGAGGCGAACCGCTGCCTTGTGCGCATGGTGATCTCCACCAAGCGGGTGCAGGATTTGCTGGATGCGATTCAGGCAGCCATGGGCGCACAGGCAGATTGGCGCGCCGTGGTGCTGCCTATTCAGGCCAGCGTTCCGGGGCCGGGACCATCGGTCAAGTCGGTGGCGGATGAGGAGCCGCGCAAGTTTTCCTTTGCCTCCATCACCGTCAGCCGCGAAGCCATTTTTACCGAGGTCAATCGCGGTGCGCGCCTGGACCTCAATTTTATCATTTTGACGGTGCTCTCCACCATCACGGCTGCAATCGGTCTGTTGACGGACAATGTGGCGGTGGTGATCGGTGCCATGGTGATCGCGCCGCTGCTCGGCCCCAATCTGGCTTTTGCATTCGGCACAGCACTTGGTGACCGCACGTTGATGGTTCGGTCGTTTGGCACCAATGTGCTGGGTGTCTCCATCTCGCTGGCGCTGGCTTATGTCGTGGGTGCCCTGTGGACGGGGCCGCTGGATTCGCCAGAGCTTGTCAGCCGCACGGTTGTCGGATTTGAAAGTGTGGCGCTGGCACTTGCTGCGGGTGCTGCTGCCGTGCTGTCGCTGACCACCGGGCTCTCTGCCACTTTGGTGGGGGTGATGGTTGCCGTGGCGCTTTTGCCGCCTGCCGCGACCCTCGGCATCATGCTTGGTGCCGGCAATATGGCAGCTGCGGCCAGTGCCGGGTTGCTGCTTGCGGTCAATATCGTCTGCGTCAATCTGGTGGCGCAGCTTGTATTCGTGCTCAAGGGTATCGGCCCGCGTACCTGGGCGCAGAAGCAGGCTTCACGACCGGCCCGCTACATAAATGCAGTGAGCTGGTTCGTGTTGTTGCTCAGCCTTCTGGTTGCCATCTGGTATGCGCGCCAGTCGGGGGGCATCGCGCCGGATCAGGGGTTTACGGATCTGACGCCGGAATTTCTCCAGAGCGAGTAGTGCGCGTCTAGGCGCTAAGGGCCTTGGCCCGGGCAAGATAGCCACGTGACATCGGGCTCAAAGGCTTTTGCGCCACGCGCTCATTGGCGAGCCCCTGTGCGGCGTCACGCATGTTGCCGCGCAGAGCTGCTGCCATCAGCGTCCAGTCGATCACATCACGCTGGGCATGGCTGCCGCCAAAGGCATTTGCGATGTAGCGTGCGCCGTGCAGCTTTTCGACGGCGGTTGCATGGTCGCCGGTCCAAAACGCCTTGAAGCCTTCAATCAGCGGGACACCATAGGTGCGTGCCCATTGTCCAGTTTCCGAGGCAGCGGTGCTGTTGGCTTTGAAACCCTCCAGCAACCTGTCCACATCCGCCATATGACCGGCACCCAGATACGCCATTGCCGCATGCAGGTCGTTGAAGGCGTAGAGCTTTGAATCCGCGTGGGTCTGCCAGGCGTCGGCGACTTCGGTCCAGCGGTTGCCGGTGTCGATGCCGATCAGTTCAAACCGCCACAGCAGGGCTGAGGCATCGACCAGATCAACGGCGATCGGGCTTTGTTCAGCGCGCACCGCATCATCATACAATGCCAGAGCCTTGTCGTTTCGCTGCAGGTCCAGGTGAAACAGCGCCCGGTGCCACCAGTTGTGGATCTGGAAGAAATTGCCGTCATTCGCCCAGTGCGGTTCGCGGGCAATCATCCAGCCGATGCCATCTTCGGCGCGGCCCTGCATTTCCATTACATGAGCAACCGCGTGATGCGCCCATGAGTCAGCGGGGTTGAGCGCTAAAGCTTCGCGTCCGCACGCTTCTGCGCGTGCGTAGTTGCCGGATTCTTCCAGACCAAAAGATTGCATGCCCAGCACGAAGGAGCGGCCCGGCATGTCCTGCGGCCACAAGGGCAGGGTGCGGGCAATACGGTCGCGCAGGTTGCGGGCATTGCCGCGGAAGAAGTCGATAAGATGGCCTGCCTGCAATGCCACGATGTCATGCGGCCATTTCATGTTGTGATGATCAAGCGTGGTTGCAGCTTTCGTCCAGTTGCCATCAACCACATGGGCAATGGCAGTGGCATGGCTGGCTTCGCGCTCGTCGAGCTTCATGGTCTTCAAATGGGCGAGCATGTCGACGACGGCTGCTGTCGCTTCAGGCTCGGTGGCCGTTGCATACAAATGCGCCTTGAGGATATGCGCCATGGCGAAATCCGGTGCCAGCGCGATGGCAGAATCAACCTCACCAACCGGGTCGCCCGCATAGCGGTTGAAGGCATCTATGGCGTTGATGAAATGGGCGGCGGCCTCTGCAGTGGCGCCATTAAGGGTGTTGCCCTGTGTGTCGGTATGCATCGTGTCGATCCTGTCTTTCGATTGGGGGAGGTCAGGGTGGGCGGCTTATGTCGTCGCCCCGACAACCACATCCAATTACCTGGAAGGTTAGCCTTTCGGCCCAAACAGCAGCCAGGCGATCAGACCGATCAGCGGCAGGAATAGCAGTACGGCGATCCAGATGGCTTTGGAGAGTGCGCCTGCATTTGACTGGGCGGTCTTGATGATGGCCCAGAGAATGACGATGAACCAGATAAGGCCGAAAAATCCTGAAACTTGGAAGTCGAGCATTGGTGGGTCCTTTGGGTTTGCGGTTAGGCGCGGCTATGCTTCGTAAAACATTCAATAACCTATGTAGGAAGCACCAGCATGACGCACCAGCGGCAGGATATCTCTTTTCAGAGTGACGGGCTTACTTGCCGGGGCTGGTTGTATCTGCCCGACGAGGTCTCAAACCCACCGGTCGTGGTGATGGCGCATGGGTTCTCCGCTGAGCGCACATTCCGGCTGCCGGCCTTTGCCGAAGTCTTCGCCGCGCAGGGCATGGCGGTGCTGCTGTTTGACTACCGCAATTTTGGCGACAGCGACGGCACCCCACGGTTTCTGGTGGACCCTGACCGGCATGTGGACGACTGGCGGGCGGCGGTTGCTTATGCCCGCACCTTGCCGCAGGTGGATGGGTCGCGCATCGCCCTGTGGGGGACTTCCTTCTCCGGCGGCCATGTCATCACGCTTGCAGCTGAGGACAAAGACATCACCGCAATTGTCGCGCAGGTGCCATATGTGGGGGGCATTGAAGTGAAGCTGTCACCGCTCAACACCTTCAAGGCCGTCGGCAGTATTCTGGCTGACAAGGTGGCATCGCTGTTTGGTGGGGCGGTGACGGTGCCGATCGTTGGTAAGCCGGGCAGCTTTGCCTGCATGGCAGCGCCTGAAGCGATGGCATTTCTGGATATTGTCGACGACGCATCGCAGTGGAACAACCGGGTCCCGGCCCGAGCGCTCATGGGTCTTGCGGGCTATCAGCCGCGGGAGGTTGCGCCGCAGGTTTCATGCCCGGCGCTGATCGTGGTGGGCACGAAAGACGAAACAACACCGCCGGATCTGGCCCGAGGCGCGGCGGCGCTTATGCCTGACGCGGAAGTGGCTGAATTCGATGCGGGTCATTTTGAGGTCTATGTGCCGCCATTATTCGCGGACGTCGTGGCGCGCGAAGCAGCGTTTCTCCGCACCCATCTGGGTGCTTAAGTGCCCACCCCGGGCGGCCGGTCATCTGGGACAAGCCGCCCGGTAGGACGTGTTGGGCCAGCTTTTAGCGGGGCCCTGCCACCAGCCAGGCAATGATGCCGATCACCGGGAAAGCGATGACAACCAACGCCCAGATGATCTTGGCGACCGGGCTGGCGCCAGACTGAACGATGCGGACGAGGGCCCAGATGACAAGAATGGTCCAAAGCAGGCCGAGAATTCCATATTCCATCGTATGTTCCTTCGCGCATTTGATTATTTTTGACGGCGTGTGCCGCTGAAGCTCGGTGTAAGAACCCATTTATGCCCTTCGGGTTCCCAGAATGCCTGAAGACGGGTCTCCCTAATGATTGAAGGCGGGCGCCCGTTCGGATAGAAAGCCCCTCAATTCCAAGTAACAGGACGCGCCCCGCATCGCAGCGCGGTGAGCCTGCCCGCAGATGGCAGGCTGGACGGCGTCCTTCGATTTCCCCTGAAAGGGTTATGAACGCGATGGCGGCCTATCAGTATGTTTATGTGATGGATGGTCTTTCCAAGACCTATCCCGGCGGCAAGCAGGTTCTTAATAATGTCCGGCTGTCATTCCTGCCCGGCGTTAAAATCGGCGTTGTCGGTCTCAATGGTGCCGGTAAATCCACACTGCTGCGCATCATGGCGGGTACTGACAAGGAATATCAGGGCGAGGCATGGGCAGCGGAAGGCGTGCGGGTGGGCTACCTCCAGCAGGAGCCTGAGCTGGACGCGACCAAGAATGTCCGTGAGAACGTGATGATCGGCGTGGCTGAGCAGACTGCCAAGCTTGAGCGCTACAACGAACTCGCCATGAACTATTCCGAAGAAACAGCGGAAGAGATGTCGTCGCTGCAGGATGAGATCGACGCGCAGAACCTGTGGGACCTGGATGCGCAGGTCGATATGGCGATGGAAGCGCTGCGGTGCCCCGAGTCCGACGCGGACGTGACAAAGCTCTCAGGTGGTGAGCGCCGCCGGGTGGCGCTGTGCAAGCTGCTGCTCGACAAGCCGGACCTGTTGCTGCTCGATGAACCGACCAACCATCTTGATGCAGAGTCGGTGGCGTGGCTTGAGAACTATCTCAAGGAATATGCGGGCACCGTGGTGCTCGTGACCCATGACCGCTATTTCCTCGACAACATCACCGGCTGGATTCTGGAAATCGACCGCGGCAACGGCATTCCCTATGAGGGCAATTACTCCTCATGGCTGGAGCAGAAGCAGAAGCGGCTGATGCATGAAGCCCGCGAAGACGTGGCCCGCCAGCGCACGCTGGCCCGCGAAGTGGAGTGGGTGCGGTCGAGCCAGAAAGCACGGCAAGCCAAGTCCAAGGCGCGTATTCAGGCCTATGACGAATTGCTCAATGCCGATACGCGCGATCAGGAAAAGAAGGGCCAGATTGTCATTCCGGCTGGCCCGCGTCTGGGCGGCAATGTGGTTGAGGCCAAGCATCTCTCCAAAGGCTTCGGTGACCGGCTGCTGATTGATGATCTGAACTTCACGCTGCCGCCGGGTGGCATTGTGGGCGTCATTGGCCCCAACGGTGCGGGCAAGACGACATTGTTCCGTATGCTGACGGGGCAGGACAAGCCTGACGATGGTGAGCTCAATGTGGGTGAAACGGTCGTCATGGGCTATGTGGATCAGAGCCGCGATACGCTGGATCCCGACAAGAATGTGTGGGAGGAAATCTCGGGCGGGCTGGACATTGTGCAGCTTGGTGCCCGCGAAATGAACTCACGCGCCTATGTGGGTGCGTTCAACTTCAAGGGCGGCGACCAGCAGCGCAAGGTCGGTGTATTGTCCGGTGGTGAGCGCAACCGCGTGCATCTGGCCAAGATGCTGAAGTCGGGTGCCAACCTGCTGCTGCTCGATGAGCCGACCAATGATCTCGACGTGGACACGTTGCGGGCGCTTGAAGATGCACTGGCGAACTTTGCCGGTTGCGCCATTGTCATCAGCCATGACCGCTGGTTCCTTGACCGTATCGCCACCCATATCCTGGCGTTTGAAGGCGACAGTCATGTGGAATGGTTCGAGGGCAATTACGACGACTATGAGGAAGACCGCAAACGCCGTCTGGGCGAGCAGGCAGCCGTGCCGACGCGCATCAAGTACAAGCGATTTGCGCGGGCCTGATTATCGACCGCAGTAAAAAGGCCGGTTGCCCTACAAGGGGGCAGCCGGCCTTTTTTATTGGAGGTGGCAGCGCCGGCTAACCGGCGTCGGCGGTGTTCTGGCCGGAGGACGCCTGACCTGCCTGATGCCGCAGATGGTCGAGCAGGGAATCAAACTTGCCGCCATTGTTGCGGATATGGGAGGTGAAGGTGCCGCGTTGCTCCTGAGCCATCCAGATGCCGGCCACGTTCACGTCGAACACGCGAAGGTCACCTTCTTTGCCGCGGATGAGCCACCATTCGACCTTCAGCGGTTCGCGGCCGTCGGCAAACCTGATTTGGCTGGCGACGATGACCTCGCGGCCCTTTTTGCCTTTTTCCTGGCTGCCTGTGACCACGAACTGTTCATTCGAGTAGCCCGTGAGGCGCCCCAGATAGACTTCAACGATGAAGTCGCCCAGCAGGTCGAAATAGGCTTCTTTCTGCTCGGCTGTCGGCAGGCGGGCATATTGCCCAAGTGCGAACAGGCCGACGCGGCGGATGTCGAGCGCGTCCAGCAGCAGGCTGCGGAACTTGGATTCCATCTGGTCCTGGGTCAGGCTCTTGTCGCCCAGAACACCGATGGCTTCTTCGCCCAGAGTGGCCACATAGGCGCGCGGGTCTGCCTCGGCATGAGCCGGGGCGGGGGTGGCGACTGCAATCGCCAGCGCCAAAAGCGGGAGTGCCAGCATCACGTGCCAGAGTTTGGATGGTTTGCGCACGCGGCGGGCGGCATTTGTTGAGCAGGCTGTCAGAGACATTGGAGCGCATCCTCAGAAAAGCAGGTTGCGGAATGACATAGATTAGTCGGTCCGTGTGTGAACATCACATGACGCGCGGTCGACATAGCTGGCCCACACAGGGCAAAACCGTCAAGAACCATGGCAAAGCCAGCCCGCCAAGTGCAAGAGCGTTGGTTTAAATGCCTACGTTTGAGCCGCTTGCGGGAGCAGGTTGTGTCTCAATGGCATCATTGCCCGCATCGGTGCCGGATTCTTCCGCGTCATAATCGTATTCGTAATCGATATCGGAAATATCAGGCAGGCGGTCTGGGTCGATCTTGCCGTTGGCAATTTCGTTTTCGCGGCTCTGGCGGTAGAGGCTGCGCAGGGCTGCATAGTAATCCACCGAGGTGCGCTCAATTTCATCGAGCGTGCCCAGATTGCGGGCGCGCAGGTCGAGGCCGTTGACCACAAACCGTGCCGGCGGAATGATGCTGTCGCGGTTCCAGAACACATAGGTCAGCGGATCAAAAGCCTGATCAACCACGAAACCCGCAAGGTCGCGGGGTGGGGCGGGGCCGAGCAGCGGCAGGAAGAGATAGGGACCTTCGCCGGTGCCCCAGACAGCCAGTGACTGGCCGAAGTCTTCGCCGTGGCGCTCATAGCCCCAGCCGGTGGCCGGGTCGAGCAACCCGCCGACGCCGGCGGTTGTGTTGATGCCGAAGCGGGTAATTGTCGTGCCCGCGCGGTTCCATTCGCCCTGCAGCATATCATTCACCAGAATGACCGGTGTGCGCAGATTGTCGAGGAAGTGGCGGACTGAATCCTTGGCGAAGCCGGGCAACACCGTGTCATAGCCCTGAGCGGCGGGCTTCAGGATCAACCCGTCGAGCAACTGGTCGTTCACGGCGAAGAAGTAGCGGTTTAGCGGCTCAATCGGGTCATTGGCTTCTTCATAACCGGCAACAGCAGCCTGATCACCGGGGTCAGGCCGGGTTGCGCAGGCGCCAAGCGTCATGGTCATCGCTGCGACAAGGCCCAAGGCCAGTCCGCGCGTGCTTGCGCCGAAAAATTGATTGTCCACTTCAAACGTCACGCCGATCCGCCTCCAGGTTGCACGGTATATTTGGGTACCCGCGCCATTTGCGCAATCTTGCAGCAAGCCCGATTACGCAATCGTGTACGCGGGGGCCTCTTTGGGCGGTTTTTTGGGGAAAAGCTGCCCAAATTGCCGATTGAGGCCATCAATACGCACGCGAGGCGTCTTGTCATAGGGTTCGATAGGCTAGTTGCCCGCAGCACCTGATCCTGGGGATTGATGCATCAGACCTTTTCGCCATGCCGGGCTGCCGACCGGCCCTTTGACAAATTGAGGCTCGCCGCAAAAAACTGCGACGATTCTTAGCTATCACAGGCAGGCCAAGCTCGCCATAAACGATGTTAGGGCCTTTAGTAACCATGTGGATTTGTGGCGCAAATGTCGCTTTCGGGTCACGCCTGGGCGGCATAACTGCCTTAAAAACAGGCGTATTTGCATAGGATTGCAAAATCCTCCGCCTTTCAGAGCCGTGTGATATTTGGCGCTGGCTTTGGACATGCACATATCTTTATATTGGATTTGGTGTTGGCCCGCGCGGATGCCGCCTCGGGTGGCGTTGCGGTTTTGGAGTTGGTGATGGAAACCCTGTTGCAGGTATTGCGCGCCGCCGGTGAGACGACCCGCCTGCGGCTGCTTGCGATTCTGGGCGAGAGCGAACTCTCCGTCTCTGAAATCACCCATGTGCTGCGACAAAGCCAGCCTAGAGTGAGCCGCCACCTCAAGCTGTTGTCGGATGCCGGGCTGATCACGCGGTTCCGCGAGGGGAGCTGGGTCTTCTACCGGCTGGAGACGCGCGGCGCCTTTGGCCGGCTGGCGCATACGCTGCTGGATTTTCTGCCTGCCGATGATCCTGTCGTCATGCGTGATCGCGAACGTCTGGCGGATGTGCGTGCCGAGCGGGCGGAGCAGGCGGCCGCGTATTTCCGCGCCAATGCCGCGCAATGGGGTCAGGTGCGGGCGCTCTATGTGCCAGAGCTGCAGGTTGAAGCGGCAATTACCGAAATGATGGGCAAAGAGCAGGTGCCTGTTCTCATCGACCTTGGCACTGGCACGGCGCAGATGCTGGAACTGCTGGCGGGCATCGCCGACACCGCCGTTGGCTACGACATCAGCCATGACATGTTGAATGTGGCGCGCGCCAATCTGGAGCGCAAAGGGCTGACCCATTGCCATGTGCGCTATGGAGATATTCTGTCGCTGCCGGAGCCTGCGGCGTCAGCCGATGTGGTGGTGATCCATCAGGTGCTGCATTACCTGGATGATCCACGCGCGGCGGTGCAGGAGGCAGCACGGCTGCTGAAGCCGGGTGGACGGCTTTTGATTGTTGATTTTGCACCGCATGACGTCGAATCCCTACGCGACAGTCACGCGCATCGGCGGCTTGGCTTTCCGCGGTCCGAGATGGCAGATTTCGTTAGTGGGGCAGGGCTTGAAATGGCAGCGGTGCGCGATCTGCCGCCAAAGATTGAGCATGGCACCGACGAGAATGCGCAACTCACAGTATCAATCTGGCTTGCGGCCATGGCACCCGGTGCCGGTCTGCCGCGCAGTGCCCACAGGCAGCCGGATACCAAATTGACAGGTAAACAGAAGGAGAGCGTTTGATGGCGACGGAGACAAACGGCGGCGCGGACGCTGGCGGTACGGATATCGAAGTCTCATTCGAATTCTTTCCGCCCAAGACGGAAAAGATGGAAGAGACGCTGTGGCAGTCGATCAAGAAACTTGAGCCGCTGCATCCGCGCTTTGTGTCCGTCACCTATGGGGCCGGCGGCTCGACGCGTGAGCGCACGCACGCCACCGTCAAGCGCATTATCGATGAGACGGATCTTAAGCCGGCAGCGCATCTCACCTGTGTGGATGCCACCCGCGAAGAGATCGATGAGGTGATCCGGGATTACTGGGAAGCGGGCGTACGTCACATTGTGGCGCTGCGCGGTGATCCGCCGTCCGGCATTGGCGAGAAGTACACGCCGTTTGAGGGCGGCTATGCCAATGCGGCAGAGCTTGCGGCGGGCATTTCCAAGATCGCGCCGTTTGAGATTTCTGTTGGCTGCTATCCGGAGAAGCATCCCGAAAGTGCATCCTTCGATGCCGATCTTGATTTGCTGAAAGCCAAGATCGACGGCGGTGCAACGCGCGCCATCAGCCAGTTCTTCATCGAGCCGGATGTGTTCCTGCGCTATGTGGACCGCGCGCGCGGTGCGGGCATCGAGATCCCGATCGTGCCGGGCATCATGCCGGTGGGAAATGTTGCGGGTTATCTGCGTATGTCAGAGGCAACCGGCACCAGTGTGCCGGACTGGTTCCGCGAGCGGTTTGAAGGTCTGGATGATGACCCGGAGACGCGCCGCCTGGTGGCACTCGCAGTGGCGGCGGAACAGGTGCAGAAGCTGGCGGATCAGGGGATGCGGCAGTTCCACATCTACACCCTCAACCGGGCGGAAACTGCCTACGCGCTATGCCATATTCTTGGCCTGCGCCCGGACAAGCCGCTCGCTGCGTAAGTGCAACGAGCGGACCTGCCGGTTTGAAGAATGTGTGTGTCAGATAAGTCCGAACACTACGGCACCGACAAACGCAAAACTTGCACTGGTGAACAACCAGATTGCCGCGTGTTGGGACGCATGTCTCGAAGCGCGTGCAGTCATTAGGGCCTCCCCGCATCTGCCTCGTTGGGACTCAGACCCTGACAGCACCCAGTGCGCTTGGGAAGCCGGATTCGTCGCTGCACCGCACCGTTAAAGTGCAGGTGCGAAATGTTGGCAAGTGTGCCCCGCTGGCCCGGCTATCGCGGCCTACCAGTCGTGCGCTTCGCCATTCCATTTTATGAAGCTGCCTGTTTGCTCAAGTGCGAGCCCCTCAATCACCTTGCGGATGCCGGAGGCGCTTTCGCTGGGCGTAATGTCTGCGCCGCTGCCGCCCATATCGGTTTGCACCCACCCCGGATGCATGGCGATGCAGGTGATAATTCTGGGTTTCAGGTCGAGGGCCATCAGTTGAACGACCTTGTTCACTGCGGCTTTGGTGCTGCGATAGGCATATGCACCGGCGGAGTTGCGAGCCATTGATCCCATCTGGCTGGAAATCGTGATGACCTTGCTGCCTTCTTTCATGTTCAGGGCCACCGCTTCGGTCACCCGCAAAGGCCCTTGCGTGTTCACGGCAAAGGCATGGGCCCATGCATCATAGTCCATGTCGTTGAAACTCTGATTGCCGCCCATGACACCGGCATTGTTGATCAGCACGTCAACAAACTTTCCTGACAGGGCGGCGGCGAATCCAGCGATGGATGCGGCGTCGCTAACATCGAGCTGAACCACACGCAGATCAGCAGAAACTGCAAGCTTGTTGAGTGCATCTGCTGTGCCGGGGTTTCTGCACCCGGCAACGACGCTGTCGCCGTTGGCCGCATATTGTGTTGCAAGCTCAAGCCCGATGCCACGATTGGCGCCCGTGATTACGATCATCGCCATGTGTTAGTCCCTTTCAGTTCCCCCAAAGCCGCCGCCGCCGGGTGTGCTGATCTGGATGGTATCGCCAGCCGCCATCTCAACGCGAGCGCAGGCGGGAAGATTTTCAGTGGAGCCGTCCGCGCGCTGAACAATATTGGCACCGGCCCTTGCGTTTCCACCGCCGGAAAGACCGAAGGGCTGGGTGGTGCGCCGGCCTGAAAGGATCGACACGGACATCGGTGCCCGGAACGTGATTTCGCGAATCACGCCGTCGCCGCCTGTGTGTGTACCGCTGCCGCCGGAGCCTTGCCGGATATCGAATCGCCGCAGCAACACCGGAAAGCGGCTCTCCAGCACTTCGGGGTCTGTAAGCCGCGAATTGGTCATGTGCGTCTGGACGGCACTGGCACCGTCAAATGTTGCGCCTGCTCCGGCACCGCCGGCAATCGTTTCATAATACTGGTAGGCGTCATTGCCGAAGGTGAGGTTGTTCATGGTGCCTTGTGCTGCTGCCATGACGCCAAGCGCACCGAACAATGCATCCGTCACCGCCTGACTGGTTTCCACATTGCCTGCGACCACAGCAGCGGGGTGTTGTGGCTTGAGGAAACAGCCGTCCGGGATCACCAGATTGATTGGTGCAAGGCAACCCGCATTGAGCGGAATGTCGTCATCCACCAGACAGCGGAACACATAAAGCACGGCGGCGCGGGCAACAGCATCGGGGGCGTTGAAGTTGCTGTGCAGCTGCGCGCTGGTGCCAGTGAAATCAATGGTCGCAGCGCGGGCGTCTTTATCAATGTGGATAGCAAGCTTGATGACCGCGCCATTATCCATCTTCAACTCAAAGGTTGATGGCTTCAGCGTTGTGATGACACGGAGAACGGCTTCTTCCGCGTTGTCTTGCACGTGCCCCATATAGGCGCGCACCGCATCAAGGCCGAACTGCGTTGTCATCTTGCGCAATTCCTGCGCGCCTTTTTCGCAGGCGGCTATCTGTGCGCGCAAATCGGCGATGTTCTGGTCCGGGTTGCGGGCAGGGTGGGGACCGGCGGTGAGGATCGCGCGCATTTCCTGCTCGCGGAAGCTGCCGCGATCCACAAGCTTCACGCCGTCGATCAGAATGCCCTCGTCATCCACCGTCTTTGAGTTGGACGGCATAGAGCCCGGCGCGATGCCGCCGATATCCGCGTGATGGCCGCGGGCTGCCGTAAAGAACAGGCGCTCCTTTCCCAATTCATCAAAGACCGGCGTTACAACAGTAATGTCCGGCAGATGCGTGCCGCCATTATAAGGCGCGTTCAGCACGAACACGTCACCTGGCGCCATGTCCGGGTGTTGCTCGATCACGCTTTCAACGGTCGCGCCCATGGACCCCAGATGCACCGGGATGTGCGGCGCGTTGGCGACCAGGTGCCCGCTGCCGTCAAAGATCGCGCAGGAGAAATCCAGCCGCTCTTTTATGTTCACCGAATGCGATGTCTTTTCCAGCGTGAAGCCCATCTGCTCGGCAACCGACATGAAGAGGTTGTTGAACACTTCAAGCATTACCGGATCGGCGCTGGTGCCGATGGCGGTGTTGCGGGCTTTGGCCTCGGTGCGTGTCAGGATCACGTGATTGCGTGCTGTCACGTCAGCGCGCCAGCCCGGTTCGATGACGATGGTCTGGTGCGGTTCGATGAGAATCGCCGGGCCGGTTACATACGAACCGGGTGGTGCATCGGTGCGGCGGATCACCGGCGTCTCGTGCCATGCGCCTTCCATGTATGTGCGGGCGGTTTCGAATGGCTGTGCTGGTGCCGCCGCGGCACCTTCCGCGATGGCTTCTTCTTCTGGGCGGGGCTCTGCGCCAATGGCTTCCTGCGCGGCAGCCTCAATGATGATTTGTTGTCCCGGGGACGAAAACCCGAAGCGGGCGCGGTGTGCGTGGTCAAAGGCCGCCGTGATGTCGTCAATGCTGCCGAAGGCGACTTCCAGCGACGTATCGGTGCCCGCATAACGGGCGTGGACTGTCGGCACGCGCGAAATATGAGCGGCGTCCACGCCTTGCCCCGCCACTTCGGCAAAGGCGTTGTCACCCAGACGTTTCAGCAGTGCTTCAAGCGCCGCATAGCCGGATGCATCAAGCGGTTGGTTCAGAGCTTCGGCGCGGGTGGCGCGGATATCAGCAAGCCCCATGCCGTAGGCTGATAATAGTCCGGACATGGGATGAATGAGGCAGGTTGTCATGCCCAGCGCATCAGCAACGAGGCAGGCATGTTGACCGCCGGCACCTCCAAAACTTGTCAGCGCATATCTGGTGACGTCGTAGCCGCGTTGCACGGAAATCTTCTTGATCGCCTGCGCCATGTTCTCGACGGCGACCTTCAAAAACCCTTCGGCGATTTCTTCGGGCGGTGTTTGCCTGCCGGTTGCGGCGGCAATCTCGCGCGCCATGTCGGCAAACTTTTGCGTAACCGCATCCGCATCAAGCCGCTCGTCTGCATTGGGACCGAAGATCGCCGGAAAATGATCGGGCAGCAGTTTGCCGGTCATCACATTGGCATCGGTCACAGTCAACGGCCCGCCGCGCCGGTAAGCGGTGGGGCCGGGGTCGGCGCCTGCGCTGTCCGGGCCAACGCGCATGCGGCTACCGTCAAAATGCAATATCGAGCCGCCGCCTGCCGCCACCGTGTGAATGCGCATCATTGGCGCGCGTATCCGCACGCCTGCGACCTCGGTTTCAAAGGCGCGCTCGAACGTGCCGTCATAGTGGCAGACATCGGTGGAGGTGCCGCCCATGTCGAAGCCGATGATCTTGTTGTGTCCAGCAAGGTGACTGGTTTCCACAGCGCCGACGACACCGCCTGCGGGGCCGGAGAGGATCGCGTCTTTGCCCTGAAACAGATCCGCGTCGGTCAGCCCGCCGGACGACTGCATGAACATCAGCCGCGTGCCAATACCTGAACTGGTGCCGTCACGGTCCAGTGCGCTGGCGATCCGGTCTACATAGCGGCGCAGGATCGGCGACAAATAGGCATCGACAACGGTGGTGTCGCCACGGCTGACGAATTTCATCAGCGGGCTGGTGCCGTGGCTGGTTGAAATCTGTGTGAAGCCAATCTCTTCGGCGATGCGCGCCAGCGTCTTTTCATGCGTTTGATAGCGGTAGCCGTGCATCAGGCAGATGGCGGTGGCGCGAAAGCCTGCGTCATAGGCCTGCTGCATGTCGCGGCGCGCGGCGAGTTCATCAAGCGGCGTTAGAGTCTCGCCGTCAGCCGACACCCGCTCATCGACTTCAATCACCTGAGTATAAAGAAGCTCCGGCAGTTCGATTGCCAGTTTGAAAATGCTCGGGCGGGCCTGATAACCGATGCGCAAGGCATCCTTGAAGCCTTTGGTGGTGACAAACAGCGTGCGCTCGCCTTTGCGCTCCAGCAGCGCATTGGTCGCTACCGTCGTCCCCATCTTGACGGCACCAATGCGGTCGGCGGGGATGGCATCGCCCGGTGCGACATCCAGAAAGCGGCGGATCGCTTCGAGTGCTGCATCCTCATAGGCTTGCGGGTTCTCCGACAGCAGCTTGGCGGTATGCAGCGTGCCCTGGGGGTCGCGGGCCACCACATCCGTAAATGTGCCGCCGCGGTCGATCCAGAAATCCCAATTTATGCTGCGTGTTGTCATTTCAGGGATTTGATACTGCGTTTCGGGGCGGGGGGCGAGATCACGAGCCTGTTATGTGGGGTGCGCGGCAGTGTGTGCCATGTCGCATATGTGCATTTGTGCCTATAAACTCGCCCCCATGAGTCTCTGGGATCGCATAACAGGCACGGCGCAGTCCGTGCTGGAAACGCTCAAAAGCGTCGTCAGCAATGGCGAGGCGGCGTCGGGCGTTGCCTTCACCATTGCCGTCATCGCGCTGGCCGCCAAGATGGCGAAGGCCGACGGGGTGGTGACGCCGGATGAGGTGGAGGCCTTCTCACAGGTTTTTTCCGTAGAACCGGGTGATGAGACCCATGTGTCACGTGTCTTCAACATGGCGCGGCAGGATGTGGCCGGGTTTGACAGCTATGCCCGTCAGATTGCCGGCATGTTCCGCGATAACCCGGGCGTGCTGGAAGATTTGATGGACGGTCTGTTCCATATTGCCCGCGCCGACGGGGTGGTGCATGCGGACGAAATTGCCTTTCTTCACGAAGTCGCCGGGATTTTCGGTTTCTCGGATTTCGAGTTCGCCCGCATCCGCGCCTCAAATACCGGCGAGGCGGTTGCGGACCCCTATCTGGTGCTGGGGGTGACGCCGGATGCCTCCGACGCTGACCTCAAAAAGGCCTATCGGCGGGCGGTCACGGAAAATCACCCGGACCGGCTGATGGCGCGCGGTGTGCCGCCTGAGTTTGTGGCGCTGGCCAATGACAAGCTGGCGGTCATCAATATCGCCTGGGGCGAACTCAAGAAGCAGCGGAAAATCACCTGATTTGGTGGGCAGACAACACTGCGTTGCGAAACTGTTGGTCGTGCTGGTCGGCTCCGGCGTGCTAGAGGGCTTGCCATCATGACCCCGCCGCATCTTGCCCTCATTTTTCTGGTCTGCCTCGTTTGGGGGTTCAACTTTGTCGTCGGCAAGGTGGCGGTGGAGGAAATCTCGCCGATGATGCTCACCGGCGCGCGCTTTGCGCTGCTGACGGTGGCGCTATTGCCGTTCCTCAAGATTGTGCCGGGGCAGATGAAGCGGATCGTCGTGGTGGCGATCACCATGGGGGCCGCGCATTTTGCCTTCATGTTCTCGGCGCTTGAGATTTCAGACAATGTGTCGGTCGTCGCGATCGGTGTTCAGCTCAATGTGCCGTTCGCCACATTGCTCTCCGTATTCGTGCTGCATGAATCAGTCGGCTGGCGGCGCTGGCTTGGCATCGGCTTTGCCTTTGGCGGCGTCATGGTCATCAGCTTTGATCCGGCGGTGTTCAACGCGCTGGAAGGGATGGGGCTGGTCATTATTGCAGCCTTCATGGCGGCCGTGGGCATAATCACCATGCGCCAGCTTGCAGGCGTCGGCGTCTTCACGTTGCAAGCATGGGTCGCGATCCTGTCCTGGCCGCCTTTGTTCCTGCTTACGCTGATGTTCGAGCCGCAGGAGTTCGGCCGGATGCTGGATGCAAGCTGGCTTGCCTGGAGTGCCGTTTTGTATACGGCGGTGGGCGCGAGCCTGATTGGCCATGTGGGCATGTATTACCTGCTGCAGCGCTATGAAGTGTCGCTGGTCTCTCCCATCACCTTGCTGGCGCCGGTCCTCGGTGTTGTCTTTGGCGTTACCCTGTGGGGCGATGAACTCACCACCCGCATTATCATCGGTGGTGCAATGACGCTGGCGGGTGTGCTGGCTATTGCCTTGCGCAAACCGCGTGCACCCGCGGTGGAGGCATAGGTCAATGACGACGCCGCATCTGGCCTTCATGGTGCTGATCAATTTGATCTGGGGTTTCGCGCTGGTCGCGGGCAAGGGCTCGCTTGAGCATTTCCCCCCGTTCCTGTTCATGGCGCTGCGCTTTGGCATGGTGGCGCTGGTGCTGCTGCCATTCCTGTCCATTCACTGGGGACGGATGTGGGCGGTGCTGTTGATTGCCCTGTGCGCTGGTCCGGTCGGTTTCGGTTTCTTCTTTGCCGGGTTGGCCATTGCGGACGCATCTGTCGTTGCCATCGCCTCGCAGCTCGGCGTACCCATCGCGACGATATTCTCGGTGATTTTTCTAGATGAGAAAGTGCGCTGGCGGCGCTGGCTGGGTATCACGCTGGCGTTTCTCGGGGTCATGGTCATCAGCTTTGACCCGCGGGTATTCGGCTTCATTGAAGGGCTGATCTTTGTTCTGTGCTCGGCCATTGTCGGCTCGTTCGGGACGATCCTGCAGCGGCGCATCAAAGGCGTGGGGACGTTCGAGCTTCAGGCCTGGATCGCGACCATTGCGTTTCCCTGTTCGCTGGCGGCCACCTTCTTTCTGGAGCCCGGCGACCCGATTGCGCTGATGGAAAGTGCCGACTGGCAGGAATGGGGCGGTGTCATCTATGTGGCCTTTGCCTCCAGCCTTGTGGGCCATGCGGGCATTTACTGGCTGCTGCAGCGCTATGAGGTGTCGCAGACGGCACCCTATACGCTGCTGGCGCCGCTCTTTACGGTCACTTTCAGTGTCTGGCTGCTGGATGATATGCTCACCTGGCGGATGGTGATGGGCGGAGCGATCACGCTGGTCGGCGTGCTCATCATTTCCATGCGCGAAGAGCAGTTTACCGAGCGATTGCCGCGCGGGGCCTGATTTGCGGCGAGGACGATGTGATGAAGATTTCAGGCCGCTGGTCGCCCAATTTTGATACCCGGGCGGATAATTGCGCGCCGGACATGGTGGTGGTGCATTACACCGGCATGGAGAGCGCTGAGGCTGCCCTTGAGCGCATGTGCGACCCGGAAGCCAAAGTTTCCGCCCATTACCTCATAGACGAGCAGGGCCATGCCTTTGCACTGGTGCCCGAGCCCGAGCGCGCGTGGCATGCAGGCGTTGCCCTTTGGGATGGCGACACGGACATCAACTCGCTGTCCATCGGCATTGAGCTTGCCAATCCGGGGCATGAGTTTGGGTATCCCGATTTTCCCGACGCGCAGATTTCGTCTTTGCTGGAGCTGATGACCGAGATATTCGGGCGCTGGCCGATTGTGCCCGCCCGCGTTGTCGGTCATTCGGACATCGCGCCAAGCCGCAAGGCGGATCCGGGAGAGAAGTTCCCGTGGGCGCGGCTGGCGGATGCCGGCTATGCGGTCTGGGTCGATCCTGCACCGATTGTTGCCGGGCCGACGCTCGGGCCGGGCGACAAGGGCGACAGCGTGCGCGACCTGCAAACCGCATTGGCGCTGGCGGGATACGGCATTGAGCCGGATGGTGTGTATGGTGCGACCACACGGGCTGCCGTCACGGCATTTCAGCGCCGCCAGCGCCCCCAAAGTGTCGACGGCATTGCCGATCTTTCAACTTTGAAGACGCTGGTGTCGTTTATTGGAGCGCTCTAGCAGCGTATGATAATTTGCGTACTGACTTGTCTAGGGGATTTGGATGTCGGATCAGCTGCCGGAATCAGACGATTTGCCACGGCGCGTTGCGCGCCCTGAGGCACCGCCGACCGGTGGCCTGCATGGGTTGCTGGCACAGATAAGCCGCCTGCCACGCCGGTGGCTGTTGCTGGTGCCGGTTATTATGGTCGTCATGATGACCGGGGCTGTTATCGGGATTTATTTTCAGCCACCGGGCCTCAAGGCTATTGTCAGTCTGACCGGACTTAAGCCCGGCGGCGGCACGGATACGCCGATCGCCGTTGCCGTTGATCCGTCCGTATTCGCGTCGACCAACCCCGACGAAGACCTCACGCCTGCAAACCGCGTCGTCGGGCTGGGGCGGCTGTTGCCGGAGGGCGACGTCATTGTCATCGCGCCACCTTATGGGGCGGGGGACGCACGTATCGCCGAAATGCGGGTGCGCGACGGTGACCGGGTCGAACTGGGTGAGACGATGGCGGTGCTCGATAATGCCCGCCAGCTGCAAAGCGCCCTTGAGTCAGCAACGGCCACCGTTGCTGTGCGCGAGGCATCGCTGGTGCAGATACGCGACGCGACGCGGGCAAGCCTTGATGAGGCACGGGCGTCACTTGCCACCACACAGGCCAGCGCCGAAGTCACGCGCCTTGAATTTGATCGCAAGCAGACATTGTTTGACCGTGGCGTGGTGACCAAATCAGCGCTCGATACCGCGCGGGCGGATTATACGCGCGCCAAGACTGAGGTTGAGCGGGCGCGTGCGACAGTCTCGCGCTACGCTAATACTGAACCGGATGTGCAGGCCGATGTGCAGGTCGCAATCCGCAATCTGGAGGCAGCGCATGCTGATCTTCAGCGCGCTCAGCACGATCTGCAAAAGGCTTTCGTGATAGCCCCGATTGCCGGCACTGTTCTCGACATCAATGCGCGGCCCGGCGAGAAGCCGGGGGCAGAGGGCATTTTGAACCTTGGTAACATCGATCGGATGATGGCCGAGATTGAAGTCTATCAATCCCAGATCGGCATGGTAAAAATCGGAAATCCGGTCGAAATTTCCGCCACTGCGCTGTCGCAGCCGCTGTATGGCCGGGTGGTAAAAATCGGCCTTGAGGTTGGTCGCCAGACGGTCATTGGTGATGATCCGGCAGCGAATACGGATGCGCGGGTAGTCAAGGTCATGGTGGCGCTTGAAGCAGCGTCGTCTGACATTGCGTCGCGTTTCACAAATCTTGAGGTGGTTGCACGGATTGCCAGCGACGAGCAGTCGGCGCGGGCGATCACATCCAAACCTGCAGGCGACTGAGGGTGGTCGAGCTTCTCACCCGCATTCTTGGCCGTATGCCGATTGGCTGGCTGCAACTCTTCCACAGCAAGGGGCGGCTGGCGGCGGCGCTCGCCGGTGTTGCCTTCGCCAATGTGCTGGTGTTCGTGCAGCTTGGGATTCTTGGGGCGCTCAACACCAATATCGTGGCGGGCTACAGCCTGTTTGATGCTGACATCATGGTTTCGGCGAGTGATGCCAACACGATGACAGATGGCAGCAATGTGCCCCGCCAGCGGATGTTTCAGGCGCTTGCGGTGCCCGGCATCGTGGATGCGATGCCGCTTTACATCGGTGTTGCCGACTGGGTGCAGGCCAATGGCACGACAATCAGTTTTCGGGTTTATGGGGTCGATCCGCTGGCGGGCAATTTTTTGTCGGCCAAAGTTGGTGCGGATGTATCCCACCTGCAATTGTTAGGTACAGCCCTTCTGGACCAACGCACGCGTGGTGTCAGCGCGGATTTTCTTGGTGGTTTCGGGCCATCAAACCCGCTGCGGTTTGAAATGCGGAACGAGACACTGACTGTGAAGGGGCAGTTTACCCTTGGCAGTGGATTTTCCGAGGACGGGAACCTCATTGTGTCGGACCAGACCTTCCTGCGGTTGTTTGACAATCGCGCATCCGGCGCACCGAACCATATATTCCTCAAGGTGCAAAAGGGCATGAACCCGCAACATGTGATTGAGCGTTTGAAGCAGGTGCTGCCGACGGATATCACCCGCATCCGCACGGTGGCCGAGGCAGCCAGTGAGGATCAAGTTTATCAGACCACGGAGCGTCCCACAGGTCTCATCTTCGGCTTTGGGGTTGTTGTCGGCGTGTTGGTGGGATTCGTCATTGTCTATCAGGTGCTGTCCACAGACGTGGCCGACCATCTCAAGGAATACGCCACCTTCAAGGCGATGGGGTATGAGCAGCGTTTCTTCACCAGTATCGTTCTGGAAGAAGCGGTTATTCTGGCGGTGCTTGGGTTCATTCCCGGCTACATCATTGCGCAGACGCTCTATATCGGCCTTGCGAGCATGACAGGGCTACCGGTGGCGATGACGCTGACGCGGGTCATTTGGGTGTTTGCAGGCACTGTCATTGCGTGCGCAGCGTCGGGCATCTTTGCAACACGGCGGCTTGCTGCGGCCGACCCTGCCGATTTGTTTTAGGGGGCGGACATGCAGAACAATGCAGATCAGGCCCCGATAAGCGTCACCGGTCTCAATCACTGGTTTGGCACTGGCGACGCGCGCAAGCAGGCGCTGTTCGACATCAATATGGACATCGAGCCCGGCAAGCTGACGGTCATGATGGGACCATCAGGCTCCGGCAAGACGACGCTGCTGACGCTGATGGGCTGTCTGCGTGAGGTGCAGGCGGGCAGCATTAATCTGCTGGGTGAGGAACTCAACGGCGCTGGCACCGCACTGCAAGTGGCAAGCCGCCGCAAGCTCGGCTTCATTTTTCAAGCGCATAATCTGCATGAAAGCCTGACGGCACTGCAGAATGTCTGCATGGGCCTTGAGGTTCAGGGCATCATGGATCGTGAGGTGCAGCGCGAGGCCTCAACCCATCTGCTGACGCTGCTCGGGCTTGGCGCACGCGCCGACTATCTGCCGCAGAACCTTTCCGGCGGGCAAAAGCAGCGCGTCGCCATTGCGCGGGCGCTGGTTGCTAATCCATCAGTGGTGTTTGCGGATGAGCCGACGGCGGCGCTGGATAAAAAATCCAGTGTTGATGTGGTGGGGATGCTGAAGAGGCTGGGGCAGGAGCGTGGCACCACGACTGTGATGGTCACTCATGATGCCACGATTGTCGGATTGGCGGATCGCATCGTGACGCTGGAAGAGGGCCGCATCGTTAAGGATGTGATACCGGACTGACAGGTCTGCCGCCAGCCCGGTATTGATCCGTTTACGGAATAAGAAGTACGCGGCCGAAAGCCTTGCGGCTCTCAATGTGTTCATGGGCCTTGGCGGCGTCCTTCAGCGCGTATTCGCTGTCGATCACGACTTTCAGCTCGCCTTTGGCAACGGAGGCAAGGTGACCGGCCACCAGATTGTACATCCGCTCGGTGAAGATCTCGGCGCCCTGGAAGACGCCGGTGATGGAGCGATTGCCTTCGCGCAGGGTTGAGAGATCAAACTTGATGAACTCGCGGCCTGCATCCCCCACGGTGGAGACGCGACCGCGATAGCCAAGCGCGTAGATACTTTGCTGCAATGTGTGCCCGCCGACGGGGTCCACGACCACATCGACACCCTTGCCGCCGGTCAGCTTCTTGGCTTCTTCCACCAGATCCTGCTCGACATAGTTGATGCCGTGGTCGAGCCCCAGATCCATCAGGCGATCCAGCTTGGCTTTGCTTGAGGCGGTGGCGATGACGGTTGCCCCGGCACGCTTGGCAAGCTGGATGGCGGCGATGCCAACGGCGCTGGCGCCGGCCTGAATGAGGGCGGTTTCGCCTTCCTTGAGGCGGCCAAATTCAAACAGGCAGTCATCCGCGGTGCCGAAGGGGATGGGGACGGCTGCGGCTTGCTTGATGTCCATGCCCTTGGGGATCTTCCAGGCGGTCTGCGGGAAGGTTAGGCGCTTTTCAGCGTGGCTGCCGTTGAAGTTGATGCAGACCACTTCGTCGCCGGGCGCGAACCCTTTGACGTTCTTGCCCACTTCGAGCACCACACCGGCGGACTGGTAGCCGACAATATGGGGGTTGGCGGTGAGTTCGCCCTGCAGACGGTTGAGGGTGTCGCCGCCTTCAATGGAGATGACCTTGTTTTCCACCAGCATGCCGTCGTCGAACACGGCTGGATCAGGCACATCCTGATAGGTGAGGACGGAGGGCGGGCCGTTTTTTGTATAGACAGCGGCTTTCATGGTGAGCGTTTCCTGTTGTTTTCAATTGTCTGAACTAGGGTCAGATGGGGGCGGGCCGGTCAAGCGCAAGAGGCGTTGGTGCTTGACCGCGGCTAGCTGCCTCTGGCTTATACGGCTCACGCGCCAGATGGCCGGATGACCGCTGTTCTGCTTGCAGGGTAGAGGAAAGTCCGGGCTCCACGGAAGCACGGTGCCGGATAGCGTCCGGCGGGGGTGACCCCAGGGAAAGTGCCACAGAAAGTAAACCGCCGCCTCTTGAGGCGGTAAGGGTGAAAGGGTGCGGTAAGAGCGCACCGCGTGGCTGGTAACAGTCGCGGCACGGTAAACCCCACCGGGAGCAAAACCGAATAGGGATGGCATATGGCCTGTTTCCGGGCCGCTATCCGGGTTGGTTGCACGAGGCGTCCGGTAACGGGCGTCCCAGATGAATGGTCATCCATCGCAGAGATGCGGGGACAGAACCCGGCTTACAGGCCATCTGGCGCGTATATCTCACAGCGATCACCGCAGCGGTGAAATTGGTTCGCAGGGCGTTCAAAGGCGTTTGCGTGCGACCAGTTGCGCTTTGTTCCCATTACGTTCACGTTCCAGTTTACGAAGTATTAAAGTCTAAGGATAACAATGCCTTAACGCGTTAATACTTTTGGCCGCCAAGGCCCCGGAAAGCCTCTTATGGCGTCCCCAATTCATTGACGCCCATATGATCCCATGTTATCCCATGATGTCCCGTATAGCTCCCTTGGGAGGACTGTGCGGGATTGGTCTGAGCCGCACTGTCGGGGTCAGGCAAGCGATTAGGGGAGCGCTGCCGGAGGCCTTGTGGGGCGTGGCAGATCATCAAGGGGCGATAAGCTGTGGCGCTGTTCGTTTCGACCTATGAAAACAAGGTCGATAAGAAAGGACGAGTTTCCGTGCCGGCGGCATTCCGCAAGGCGCTGGAGGCTGAGTCCTTCGATGGCATCTATTGTTTTGAATCCCTTTCCAAACCCTGCATTCAGGGCGGCGGGCAGAGCTATATCGAGATGCTGCAGCGCGCGATTGAGCAGGTTTTTGATCCGCTGACCGACGACCAGGACGATTTTGCGACCACACTCCTTTCAGGCTCAACACCGCTGGCGCTGGACGGCGACGGGCGCGTAACCCTCACAAAAGACCTCATCGAGACAGGTGGCTTTGGCGACTCTGTGATGTTTGTGGGCATGGGCGACAGTTTTGAAATATGGGAGCCCAAGGCCTTTGCAGCGCACAAGGCGCAGGCGCGTGAGCGGGCTGCTGCCAAGCGCGCGCTGCTGCTGCGGCCGCGCGGGACGACACCTTCACCATCGAGTGGGGGTGCTGAATGACGCAGGATATCCCGGCGCAGGATGGTCCCCATACGCCTGTCATGCTGGCGCAGGTGCTTGAGGCGCTCAACCCCCATGACGGCGGCATCTATGTGGACGGCACCTTCGGGGCGGGCGGCTACACCAGCGGCATATTGGCTGCGGCCGAGACGCGTGTTGTTGGCGTCGACCGCGACCCGACGGCCATTGCAAATGCCAAACCGCTGATGGACGCCAATCCGGGCCGCCTTCAGGTGGTGCTTGGCTGCTTTGGCGATATGGATGATCTGGTGCCGCCGGCACTTGCTGAATGGCAAGCGGCTGCACCCGACGGCATTGCGCTTGATCTGGGCGTTTCGTCCATGCAGCTCGATCAGGCCGAGCGGGGCTTCTCGTTCCGCCATGACGGCCCGCTTGATATGCGCATGGATGCGGGGGCCGGTGATACGCCGAGCGCTGCTGATGTGGTGAACAGCTATGAGCCGCATGATCTGGCGCAGATATTCAAGGTGCTGGGCGAGGAGCGGCATGCAAAACGTGTGGCGCAGCACATTGTGCGCCGCCGCGAGGAGAAGCCCTTTTCGCGCACGGCTGATCTTGCCGACGTTGTCGCGCGCGCCATTGGCGGCAAGCCGCAGCGCATTCATCCCGCGACCCGCGTGTTTCAGGCGTTGCGCATCTATGTGAATGACGAATTGGGTGAGCTGGCGCGTGGGCTGATCGCTGCTGAAAAACTGCTGGCGGAAGGCGGGCGGCTTGCGGTCGTTTCGTTCCATTCGCTGGAAGACCGGGTGGTGAAGCGCTTCTTTGCGTCGCGCGCCGGTGCTGTTTCAAATCCGTCGCGGCATATGCCCGAAGCCCAATCCGGTCCGGCGCCGTCCTTCAGGCTCGTCATGCGCAAGGCGCAGGAGCCGGGCGAAGACGAGATCAATGCCAATCCGCGAGCGCGCTCTGCCAAGCTGCGTGCTGTCGAGCGGACAGCCGCGCCGGTTCATGTTGTTGATGAAAGTGATGCAGGGCTTGTGGCTCTTGGCCTGCCGCGGATGCTGTCCGGCACGCTGAGCACTGGGGGTGGAGCATGATGCGCGTCGTCAATACAGCCGCCGTCATGGTTACGCTGGCGCTGGCTTTTGCGCTTTATCACGTCAAATACGAAACCCAGGCCGAGCAGCGTGAAATGCGCCGGCTGACGGCGGAGCTTGCCATTGAGCAGGATGCCATTCAGGTGCTGCGCGCCGAATGGAGTCTTTTGAACCAACCCGAACGGCTTGAAGATCTGGTCAAGCGGCATACGAATTTGCAGCCACTTGCGCCTGCACAGATTGTCACCCTGGCTGACCTGCCGGCGCGTCCGAGCACTGTGCCGGGCTTGCAGTCTGACCCGTCCCTTGGCGGTTTTGCGGGCCTTGCGCCCAATACCGGCATTCAGTAGGGGCGCGCATGACCATATCATCATCAGGATTTTCGGACTGGGTGACGATCGATCTGGATGCACCTGCATCATCGACAGCATCGTCAATGCCCAAGCAGGGCGGCAGCGACGCCGCATCCGATGGCTTCGACATTATCGATCTTGAGTTTACCGGCGTGCGGGCGCAGGCGGTTGAGAATGGCCGCAACCGCATGGCGCTGCTGGCAGCATGCTTCGTGGCGGCCTTTGTCATTCTCGGTTTGCGGGTCATGGAACTGACCCTGACCGATGGGCCGGAACTTGTCGCGCAGGCATCGGCAGTTGAGGGTGGTCCTGCACACCGTCTCACGATTACCGACCGCAATGGTGATGTGCTGGCAACCGATGTGGTTGTGCATTCGCTTTATGTGGATGCACGCAAGGTGATTGAGCCTCTGGCAACCGCAGATGCATTGCTCAGTGTACTGCCGGATCTGAACCGCGAGGATCTGGTTTCACGTCTGACAAGCGGGCGCGCCTTTGAGTGGATCAAGCGCAAGCTCGGGCCACGCCAGCAGGCAGCCATTCATGCGCTCGGACTGCCGGGCATCGCTTTTCAGCGTGAGCCACAGCGGGTGTATCCCAAGGGGCATTCGGCAGCGCATGTGCTTGGCTATGTGGATACGGATAATCACGGCATTGCCGGGATCGAGAGCGGGCTGGATGCGCAGATAGATCGGGCCAGCGCGGCGGATACGCGCAATGTTGCCCTGGCGCTGGATATGCGGCTGCAACATGCGGTGGAAGATGAGCTTGCCAATGCGATGAGCACATACAGTGCGCGCAGTGCGGCGGGTATCGTGCTTGATGTGCATACCGGCGAGGTCCGTGCGCTGGCATCGCTCCCCGACTATGACCCTAATGCGCCAATGGCAGCGGATGATGCTGCGCGGTTCAATACCGCAACGCGCGCTCTGTATGAGATGGGCTCGACGTTCAAGGTTTTCACGGCTGCCATCGCGCTTGATTCCGGGGTGGCGACCATGGCGTCGCGCTATGATGCGCGCCAGCCGCTCAAGGTCGGCGGTTTCACCATTCATGACTATCACGCAGAAGCGCGCATTCTCTCGGTAGCGGAAGTGGTGATGCATTCCTCCAATATCGGGTCAGCCAAGATGGCGCTGGATGTCGGCGTGGAGCAGCACCGGGAGTATCTCACGCGGCTGGGACTGCTGGAACGTCCACCGCTTGAAATTCCCGAAGTGGCGGAGCCTTTGTTGCCGTCGCGTTGGAAGGAAATCGAGACCATGACCATTTCATATGGCCATGGTCTTGCGGTTTCTCCGCTTCAGATTGCAGCGGCCGGTGCCGCCATTGCCAATGGCGGCTATCGTGTGTCGCCGACGCTTTTGTCCATGCGCGACAAGGTGCCGGAGCGTGAGCGGGTTCTGGCCGCGGCCACCACGAAGAATGTGCTGACGCTCATGCGGCGTGTGGTTGCCGAGGGGACGGGCGGGCAGGCGGATGTGCCGGGTTATGACGTGGCCGGCAAGACCGGTACCGCTGAGAAACCTGGGCGCGGTGGTTACGACAAGAACAAGCTGGTGACATCCTTCCTGGCCATTTTTCCGGCCCGCGCGCCGCAATATCTTGTGCTGGTATTGCTGGATGAACCGCAGGCGACCAAGGAAACCTACGGCTATGCGACCGCGGGTTGGAATGCAGCGCCGACTGCTGGCCGCGTCATCCGCCGCGTTGCGCCCATTCTGGGTGTGCGTCCTGTCACAGGGCCGATGCCTGGACCCGCCATCGTTGAAGCCGGACTGGTGAGGTAGGGCGATGGATCTGGCACATATTCTCGGCGCACGCGTTTCCATCCCGCAAGGGGCGGGCACGCTCGATATTACGGGGCTTACGGAAGACAGCCGCAAGGTTGAACCCGGCTATCTGTTTGCGGCACTCTCCGGCACCCAGGTGGACGGGGCCAAGTTCATTGCCGAAGCCTGCGGGCGCGGCGCTGCTGCGGTATTGTGCAAGCCGGGTACGTTGCCGCCCAAGGATTTCCCGGATATTGCGCTCATCACGGACCGCAATCCACGCCGCCGTTTTGCGCTGGCTGCAGCCAATTTCTATCACGCGCAGCCAAAGCTCGCGGTCGCTGTCACCGGCACCAACGGCAAAACCTCGGTTGCATCGTTCACGCGGCAGATATGGCAGCAGCTTGGCATTGATGCCGCCTCCATCGGCACGCTGGGTGTGATGACCGCGACTGAAACCCTGAAGCTTGCGCACACAACGCCGGGCCCGGTGACGTTGCACAGCGCATTGGCTGATCTGGCGGGGGCGGGCGTTACGGCGGTGGCAGTTGAAGCCTCAAGTCACGGGCTGGCGCAGCACCGGATTGACGGGGTGGAGCTGACGGCAGCCGCCTTTACAAACATCACGCGCGACCACATGGACTATCACGCAGACTTTGAGGACTACGCCTACGCCAAGATGCGGTTGTTCGGCGAAGTGCTGCCTCCGGTTGGCACGGCGGTGCTCAATGCGGATGCGCCCCTGTCCAAGGAGATTGCCGCTGTTTGCTGGGCGCGTGCACAGAAGGTTTTGTCGGTTGGCGAAGCGGGCGAGTTCCTCAAGCTGATTTCCGCCGAACCATCCGCTCACGGACAGACGCTGAAAATCCAGCATACCGGCCGCACCCACGAAGTGCCGTTGCCGCTGGTGGGGGATTTTCAGGCGTCCAATGCATTGGTGGCAGCCGGGCTGGTAATTGCGGGCGGCGCTGAGCCTGACCGGGTTCTCGCGGCGCTTGCATCTCTTCAAGGCGCCATCGGGCGGCTGGAGATGATGGGGCACGCAAAATCAGGTGCGACGGCCTATGTGGATTATGCCCATACGCCGGATGCCCTGGAGACGGCACTCAAGGCGCTTCGCCCCCACACCCAGGGCCGTTTGGTGGTGGTATTCGGTTGCGGTGGTGACCGGGATACCGGTAAGCGGCCGCAGATGGGCGAGATCGCAGTGCGGCTGGCGGACCATGTCATCGTCACCGACGACAATCCGCGCAGCGAGGATGCGGGTGCGATCCGGCAGGCGGTTCTGGTCGGTGCACCAGGCGCGCAGGATATTGGCGACCGGGCGCAGGCAATCCGCGCCGGGCTCTCAGGCCTTGGTGCGGGCGACGTATTGCTGGTTGCCGGCAAGGGCCATGAAACGGGCCAGATTGTGGGCGATGAAATTCGTCCTTTTGATGATCGCGCGCAGGTTCTGGCCGCGCTGCAAGATGAAACGGAGGGCGCGTAACGCTGATGGCGTCTGCCTCCACCATACCGCTTTGGACTGCCGCTGATGCGGCTGCCGCCATGTCCGCCGCCCTGCGTGGCCGTGACGACTGGCAGGCGACCGGCGTTTCCATTGATACCCGCACGCTAGAACCGGGAGACATGTTCGTGGCGCTGATTGGCGAAGCGTCGGACGGGCACAGCCATGTGCTTGACGCGCTGGCCAAGGGGGCGGCCTGTGCGGTCGTATCCCGTCCGATTGAAAACGCGCCCGCCGATGCGCCGCTTGTGGTGGTGGACGATACGCTCAAGGGGCTGGAGATGCTTGGTGTTGCATCGCGCGCGCGCAGCTCCGCGCGTATCTGCGCTGTCACCGGGTCCGTCGGCAAGACGGGGACCAAGGAAGGCCTGCGTCATATCCTCGAAGATCAGGGCCGCACTCATGCATCAGCTGCGTCCTACAACAATCATATCGGGGTGCCGCTGACCCTCGCGCGCATGCCTGCGGATACCCAGTTCGGCATTTTTGAAATCGGCATGAACCATCCCGGCGAAATCTCGCCGCTTGCCGGCATGGTGCAGCCTGAAGCGGCTGTCATCACAACGGTTGCCGCTGTTCACATCGAGCATTTTGGCTCTGTGGAAGATATTGCCGACGCCAAGGGCGAAATCTTCGAAGGACTGCAGCCGGGCGGCACTGCCATTCTCAATCGCGACAATGAGCACTTCGACCGGCTCAAGGCGCGCGCGCTATCGTGCGGCGCCGGGCGGATCATCGGCTTCGGGCATCACGAAGATGCCGAGGCGCGCGTTGTGCGAATGTCGCTGAAATCGGATGCGTCCTATGTCACCGCGCATATTTGCGGCCACGACATGACCTACAAGCTGGGTATTCCCGGCGAACACATTGTCATGAACTCACTGGCGATGCTGGCCTGCACCCATGTGCTTGGGGCAGATATTGCGCTTGCCGGATTGGCGCTGGCGCGGCTTCAGCCACCAGCCGGGCGGGGCAGCCGTATTGGCATTTCGCTCAATCATGGCTCGTTCCTGATTATTGACGAAAGCTACAACGCCAACCCCACCTCCATGCGGGCTGTGTTGCGGGCGCTTGGGCATACACCACCAGGGTCGCGCGGCCGCCGCATTGCGGTCGTTGGCGACATGCTGGAACTGGGTGCGCAGGCACGCGCTGACCATGCGGGTCTCGCAGAGCCGATTGCGGCAGCGGACGTTGATCTCGTCTTTGCCTGCGGGCCGTTGATGGAAAGCCTTTGGGACAATCTGCCGCCGGGCAGGCGCGGGGCCTACGCCGATACATCAGTTGAACTTGCCCAGCGCGTGGCGGACGAAATCGCACCCGGTGACGTGGTGATGATCAAGGGATCACTTGGCAGCCGTATGGCGAAAGTGCTCGAAGCGCTCAAGGGTCTCGGCGAACAGGTTGAAACCGCTCATTCAGAAGAACAGGAACCGGTCTGATGCTTCATATGCTTTTTGCCGATATGGCCGACCAGGTCTCGTTCTTCAACGTGTTCCGCTACATCACCTTCCGTACCGGCGGGGCCACCATGACGGCGCTGCTGGTGGCGTTTGTCGTCGGCCCGTCATTCATCCGCTGGTTGAAAAAGAAACAGAAAGAAGGCCAACCGATCCGTGAGGACGGGCCGCAAAGCCATATCGTCGCCAAGGCGGGCACGCCCACCATGGGCGGCGGGCTCATTTTGATGTCGATTATTGTCGCGACATTGCTGTGGGCCGATCTCACCAATGGGTATGTCTGGGTGGTGCTTGGCGTTACCGCAGGCTTTGGTCTTGTCGGGTTCGCAGACGATTATCGCAAAGTCACGCGCTCCAGCCATGAGGGTATTTCGGGCCGGATGCGGCTGGGCATTGAATTTGCCATCGCCTTTATCGCCATCTGGTTCCTGATGCAGCTTTCCAGCGACGATATGAGCGGCGCTGTTGCGGTGCCATTTTTCAAAGACATGCTGGTCCAGCTTGGTTTCTTCTACATCGTATTTGGCGGGCTAGTGATTGTTGGGGCGTCCAACGCCGTTAATCTGACGGACGGGCTGGATGGTCTGGCCATCGTGCCGGTAATGATTGCGGCGGCCAGCTTCGGCCTCATTGCCTATCTCATCGGTAACGCTGTGTTCGCGGACTATCTGCAAATTCACTTTGTCGCCGGCACCGGCGAACTGGCGATCATCTGTGGCGCCATTCTGGGTGCCGGTCTTGGTTTCCTGTGGTTCAACGCGCCTCCGGCAATGGTGTTCATGGGCGACACTGGGTCGCTGTCGCTTGGCGGTGCCATTGGCGCGATGGCGGTTGCCACCAAGCATGAGCTGGTGCTGGTCATCATCGGTGGGCTGTTCGTGGTCGAGGCACTGTCGGTGATTGTGCAGGTTGCGTCCTTCAAGCTCACCGGCAAGCGCGTCTTCAAGATGGCACCGATCCATCATCATTTTGAACAGCTTGGCTGGGCAGAACCCACCATCGTCATCCGTTTCTGGATCGTTGCGATCATCCTCGCAATGATCGGTCTGTCCACCCTCAAGCTCCGTTAGAAGGTCCCACGTTTCAATGATCCCGGTTCCCGGCTTTGAAAATCAGCGCGTTGCAATGTTCGGCCTTGGCCGCACAGGGCTTGGCGTTGCGCGCGCGCTGGAAGCGGGCGGGGCCGAGGTTCTGGGCTGGGACGACGGCGATGCGCGCCGTGAAGAAGCCAAAGCGGCCGGTGTGGCCCTGCATGATCTTTATGCAGAAGACTGGGAAAGCATCTCCGCTCTTATTGTCAGCCCGGGGGTGCCGCTGACGCATCCGGCCCCTCATCCGCTGGTGTTGGCCGCACAAGCTGCGGGCGTGCCGGTCATGGGTGACATGGAGCTGTTCCAGCGCGCGCTTGATGCCTCGGGCACCCGCGCACGGATGATTGCGGTCACCGGGACCAATGGAAAATCCACAACGACGGCCCTGATCGGCCATCTCATCCGAAGTGTGGGGTGTAATGCGCAGGTCGGCGGCAATATAGGCCGCGCGGTGCTGGACCTTGATCCGCCGGATGACCAGACGATCTATGTGATCGAGGTTTCGTCCTATCAGCTCGATCTGACGACAAGCTTCAGGCCGGACATTGCGGTGTTGCTGAATATTTCGCCGGATCACCTGGATCGGCACGGCGACTTCGACAATTACGTGCGCGTCAAGGAGCGCATTTTTGCCAATCAGACCGGGCGTCATTATGCGATCTTCGGTGTGGACAGCGAGCCGGTCGCGCGGCTTTGCACCAGCCGCTGCGGCCAGCAGGCGCAGGCCGGATCGACCGAGGGCGGCCCCAAGGTCATACCGGTTTCCACCCGCAAGGCGCTGGGCCGGGGCGTCTATGTGCTGAATGGCAAGATTTATCATTCGCGCTCAAGCCGGGTTGAAGAAGCTGCGGACCTTGCCGGCGTCACCACATTGCAGGGCGCACACAACTGGGAAAACGCGGCAGCTGCTTTCGCGGCGGTGCGCGTGCTTGGCATTGATGCCGAAAAGATCGCCGCCGGGTTGAAACGCTTCCCAGGTCTGGCGCATCGCATGGAGCAGGTCGCCGAGATCGGCGGCGTGCGGTTCATCAATGACAGCAAGGCGACCAATGCGGATGCGGCCGCCCGCGCGCTTGCCACCTATGACCGGATCTACTGGATCGCCGGCGGCGTTGCCAAGGCGGGCGGCATTGAGTCCTTGTCCGGCTATTTCCCAAAGATTGCCAAGGCTTATCTGATAGGCGACGCGGCCACCGCTTTCGCGCATACGCTTGACGGCACTGTCACCTATGAGATGTGCGGCACGCTGGATGAAGCCGTCAGTCAGGCTGCGGCAGATGCGGCGGGCGATGACGGTGCGGTGGTGCTGTTGTCACCGGCCTGCGCCTCGTTTGATCAGTTCAAGGATTTTGAGGCGCGTGGTGACGCATTCCGCGCTCATGTGCGCGCTGTGCAATCCGGCGATGCTGCGGCGCTGACAGGCGGGGGGACGGCTGCATGATTACGCTTGCCCGCACAGACAGAAGCGCAGTCGGCCAATGGTGGTGGACCGTCGATCGCTGGACATTGTCAGCCCTCGTGCTGCTGCTGGTGCTCGGCACGGTCATGTCACTGGCGGCAAGTCCCGCTGTTGCCACGCGGCTTGGGCTTGATCCCTATCATTTCTTCTATCGGCATCTGACCTATCTGGTGCCTGCGGTTATTGTGATGTTTGGCGTTTCGCTGCTCAGCCCGCGCAGCGTGCGGCGGTTGGCGTGTCTGATGTTTGCGGGTGCCTTCGGGTTGATGATCCTGACGCTTCTGTTCGGCCCTGAAATCAAGGGCGCGACGCGGTGGTTGCATGTCGGCCCGTTCTCTATTCAGCCGTCGGAGTTTGTGAAGGCAGGCTTCATTGTCGTGTGTGCTTGGATGTTTGCGGAAGGCAGCAACAAGCAGTCCGCAATTCCCGGCAACATGATTGCCGCTGGACTGTGGCTGGTGCTGGTCTCCGTATTGGTTCTGCAGCCGGACTTCGGTCAGGCACTGCTGGTCACAGGCGCATGGGGCGCGCTGTTCTTTCTGGCGGGCATTCCGTGGATATGGATTGCGCTTCTTGCAGGGCTTGCCGGGGCGGGTGCCTATGGCGCCTATGTGCTGATGCCGCATGTGGCCAGCCGCATCGACCGGTTCCTTGATCCCGCATCCGGCGACACTTATCAGGTGGATACGGCGTTGGACGCGTTCTCGCGCGGTGGCTTTCTCGGTATGGGACCGGGCGAGGGGACCATCAAGCGCATCCTGCCAGACGCGCATACGGACTATATCTATGCGGTGACGGCGGAAGAGTTCGGGGCAATCATCTGCCTCGTGGTGCTGGCCATATTCGGCTTTATAGTGCTGCGCGCCTTTGCGCGGGTGATCGGTGAGACGGATCGCTTCGTGCAGCTTGCAGCCTGCGGACTGGCCGTCATTTTCGGCATCCAGTCGGTCATCAATCTGGGCGTCAATCTCAACCTGCTGCCGGCCAAGGGCATGACCTTGCCGTTCATTTCTTATGGCGGCTCCTCGCTTCTGGCGCTGGCCATGGCCATGGGCATGTTGCTGGCACTGACGCGTCGGCGTGTGCGCGGGCCTGCGGGGCTGACTGCGCGGGCGATACCACCGCTTCGTCGCACGGAGCACAATTTTGCGGAGGGGCTGGCATGAGCGGTCCCATCGTCATTGCAGCGGGTGGCACCGGCGGGCATCTGTTCCCCGGTCAGGCGCTGGCGCAGGAACTGGCGCGGCGCGGGCAGAGCGTTGCGGTCATGACCGATGAGCGGGTGTCGGGTGTCGCCGCACGGTTCCCGGACACACAAGTATTTTCCATTCCCTCAGCCACGCCGTCGGGCGGTGGCATCCTTGGTATGGCGCGCGCGGTGGTTCCCATCCTGCGCGGCATCCTGGCTGCACGAAAATTGCTGATTGATCTCGATGCGCGCGCCGTCATCGGCTTTGGCGGCTATCCAACGTTGCCGCCGCTGGTGGCCGCATGGCTGCGCGGTATTCCGACAATCGTGCATGAACAGAATGCTGTGTTAGGCCGGGTCAACCGGCTGATGGGGCCGCGCGTCACGGGTATCGCATCCACGTTCGAGGCGCCAAAATATCTGTCGGCGGCGGATGCGACCAAGCTGACACTGACTGGTAATCCGGTGCGCGACCAGATCATCTCTATTGCCGGGACGCCTTATGTGGCTCCTACCGGTGATGGTGTGTTCAACCTGCTGGTTTTTGGTGGCAGTCAGGGCGCGCGCGTCATGAGTGATGTGGTGCCGGATGCCGTATTGCAATTGCCTGATGAGCTGCGCAGCCGTCTTCATGTTGTGCAACAGGCGCGGCAGGAAGATGTCGCGCGGGTCGAGGCTGTGTATGAAAAAGCGCATGTGTCCGTCGAGGTCGCGCCTTTCTTTGAAGACATGCATGAGCGTATCGCGCGCGCGCATCTGGTCATTGCGCGGTCAGGCGCCTCCACGGTGACCGAGCTTGCGGTGGTGGGACGGCCCGCCATTCTGGTGCCGCTGCCCCATGCCATTGATCAGGATCAGCTTGCAAATGCGCAGGTGCTGAGTGACACAGGCGGCGGCTGGCTGATGCCGCAAAACGGATTCACACCGCTGGCGCTGGCAGCGGAACTGTCGGCGCTGATGACAACACCGCAGCGGCTTGTTGATGCCGCGGCAAAAGCCAAATCAGTAGCCCGCCCGGATGCCGCAGCGCGGCTGGCGGATATGGTTGAGGCGCTCGCTTTAAGGAGTACTGCATCGTGAGCGATCTCGCGCGCAATTTTGGCACCATTCACTTCGCCGGTATCGGCGGCATCGGCATGAGCGGCATTGCCGAGGTCATGCACAATCTTGGTTATACGGTACAAGGCTCTGACCTGGCGGATAACGCCAATGTCAAACGTCTGCGCGACCTTGGCATCCACGTGTTCATCGGACAGAAGGCGGAAAACCTTGAAGGTGCGGCCTGCATCGTCATTTCGTCTGCCGTGAAAGATGACAACGCGGAAGTGATTGCCGCGCGCGAAGCCAAGCTGCCGGTGGTGCGCCGTGCCGACATGCTTGCTGAACTGATGCGGCTTAAAAGCTGTGTCGCCATTGCGGGTACGCACGGCAAGACGACGACCACATCGCTTGTCTCGTCGCTGCTGGATGCGGCGGGCTATGATCCGACGGTTATCAATGGCGGCATTATCAATGCGCACGGCACCAATGCCTATCTGGGGCAGGGCGAGTGGATGGTGGTTGAAGCGGATGAATCCGACGGCACCTTCATCAAGCTGCCGGCAACTGTTGCGGTGGTCACAAATATCGACCCGGAACACCTCGATCACTATGGCGACTTCGATACGCTGCGTGCGGCCTTCCTGTCCTTCGTCGAGCAGGTGCCGTTTTACGGGTTTGCAGTTTTGTGCATCGACCACCCGGAAGTGCAGGCACTGCTGGGCCGCGTGCGGGATCGCCGCGTTGTGACCTATGGCACAAGCCCGCAGGCGGATGTGCGCATTACCAACCTTGATTTTGTCGATGGAAAATCAGTTTTCTCTGTGGAACTGAGTGAGCGCGTCAAAGGCGAAGGCCGCCGGATTGATAATCTGGCGCTGCCGATGCCCGGCAAGCACAATGTGCTGAACTCGGCTGCCGCCATTACCGTGGCGCGTGAAATGGGTGTGCCGGATGAAAAGATCATTGAAGGTCTTGCGCGCTTTAGTGGCGTCAAACGCCGCTTCACGCTGACGGGCACCTGGAATGGTGTGGCCATCTATGATGATTACGGCCATCACCCGGTTGAGATCGCTGCCGTGCTTGCTGCGGCGCGGTCAGCCGCCAAGGGCCGCATCATCGCCATTGTTCAGCCGCATCGCTACACGCGGCTGCGCGATCTGTTTGAAGAATTCTGCACCTGTTTCAACGATGCGGACCACGTGATCGTGGCCGATGTGTATCCCGCAGGTGAGCAGCCTCTTGAGGGTGTTTCCGGTGCGGCGCTCATGCAGGGGCTGATCGATCATGGGCACAAGAATGTGGAGACGCTCGGCTCCCCTGATGATCTGCCGAAGATGATTGCCGCCATTGCCGAGGAAGGCGACATGATCGTGTTCCTTGGGGCCGGCAACATCACCCAATGGGCCAACGCATTGCCCGAACAGCTTGAAGCACTGGGAGGTGGCAAGTGACGCAGGCAGCAGCCACATCAGCGCTAATCGACCGGCTGCCCAGCGTGCGCGGGTCGCTGAAGTTTGAGGCGCCGCTTGCGCCGATTACGTGGTTTCGTGTCGGTGGCAATGCGGATGCGCTGTTCGTGCCGGCAGATGCTGATGATCTTGCGGCTTTCCTGGGCCATTGTCCGCCGGATGTGCCGGTTCTCATGGTGGGTGTCGGATCCAACCTGCTGGTGCGTGATGGCGGTGTTTCCGGTGTGGTTATCAGGCTCGGTGCCGGTTTCACGTCGATAGACCGTGTGGGTGATACGCAACTGCGCGCAGGCTGCGCGGTTCCCGACATCATGGTTGCGAAGGCAGCTCTGGATGCGGGTCTGACGGGGCTTGAGTTTTTCCGTGGCATTCCCGGCGCCGTGGGTGGCGCATTGCGGATGAATGGCGGTGCTTATGGGCGTGAAACCAAAGATGTGCTGGTCGAAGCCAATGCGGTGACGCGTACCGGCAAGAAGGTGACGCTTTCCAATGCTGATTTCGGCTATTCCTACCGGCACAGTGACGTGGCCGAGGATCTGATTTTTGTGTCGGCGTTGTTTCAGGCAGCGCCTGGCAATCCCGACGAGATCAAGGCACGGATGGACGAGATCACCTCATCACGCGAACAAAGCCAGCCGATCCGCAGCCGGACAGGTGGGTCCACCTTCAAGAATCCGGGCGGCACCAATCCTGACGGACCCAAGGCATGGAAGCTGATTGACGCTGCGGGCTGTCGCGGGCTGAAGCGTGGTGGAGCGCAGGTCTCCGAGCAGCACTGCAATTTTCTCATCAATACGGGTGATGCCACCGCTGCGGACCTTGAGGGTCTGGGGGAAGAAGTGCGCGCGCGGGTGAAAGAGACGAGCGGCATTGAGCTTGAATGGGAAATCAAACGCGTTGGCCGTGAGGTGCAGGCATGAGCCGGGCGGATAAACATGTGGCGGTGCTGATGGGCGGCTGGTCCGCCGAGCGCGAAGTGTCGCTTTCGTCGGGCAAGGGCTGTGCATCAGCTTTGCGCGAGGCAGGCTATCGCGTCACTGAAGTGGATGCGGGGCATGACCTTGCGCAAGTGCTGGCTGAGCTTAAACCCGATGTTGCGTTCAATGCGCTGCACGGCCCGTGGGGTGAAGATGGCTGCGTGCAGGGCCTGCTGGAAGTGCTTGAGCTGCCTTACACGCATTCAGGTGTGCTGGCGTCAGCGCTGGCAATTGATAAGCAGCGTGCCAAGCATCTGCTGGCCAATACCGGTATGCCGGTTGCCGAAGGCAGGGTCATAACGCGCGAAGAAGCAGCAAGTGGTCACGCCATGGATGTGCCTTACGTGGTCAAGCCCTTGGACCAAGGGTCCAGCATCGGGGTTTTCATCGTGCGGGAAGGGGACAATCGCCCGCCTGCTGAACTGTCCGATCCCAAATGGAACCTTGGCGACAACATGCTGGTCGAAGCCTTTGTGACAGGCCGCGAGTTCACCTGCGCTGTCATTGATGACAAGGCGTGGGAGGTGATCGAGATCAAGCCGAAGACGGCGTTCTATGATTACGAAGCCAAATATGCGGCGGGCGGCTCCGACCATCTGCTGCCTGCGCCGATTGAAGAGACACTGGCGGATCGCATTCGTGAACTGTCATTGATGGCGCATCACGGCCTTGGCTGTCGTGGCGTTTCGCGGTCCGACTTTATTTTCGACGAAGCACGGGGTGAACCGGTGTTTCTTGAGGTCAATACACAGCCCGGCATGACACCAACATCCCTGGTGCCTGAAATCGCCGCGCATGGGGGCATGACGTTCCCCGAACTTGTGTCATGGATGGTGGAGGACGCGTCATGCCGACGGTAAGTTCACGTTCGCGCAAGAAGCCTGCAACGCGCAAACCGGCATCGCGCAAGCGGGCACCTTCTGCGGCGGCACGCCGGGACCGGACTTTCCAGTCACCAAGCCGCGCGCACAAAACATTCGGCAAGCGCGGCGCTGCGCCCACCGGGTTTGTTGCGCGCATGGGGGCCATCTTCAACGCAGGCCGGTTGTTTGGTGTCACAGCCCTTTTGTTGCTGGTGCTTACGCTGGGCTTTGGCCTTTACATGGGCGGACATGTCTCAGCATTCGCCAATGGTGTTGTTGCGCAAAGCAAGATGCTGGTCGCGGGGCTTGGTCTGCGGGTGGATGAAGTGACGGTTGTGGGGCGCAACCGCACTGAGGCAGGCGACGTGCTTGATGCGTTGGGCGTTTCACGCGGCGAGTTCATTTTCGATATTGATCTTGAAGCAGCGCGTCTGCGGCTTGAGCGGCTTGAATGGGTGGAACGGGCAACCGTGTCACGGCATCTACCGGGCACCGTGCATGTGCAGCTTGTGGAGCGTGAACCGTTTGCCGTGTGGCAGCGTGGGGGGCATCTGTCGCTTGTTGACCGCACCGGCGCGCTGATTACCGACGACAATCTGCAGGCTTTTGCCCATCTGCCACTGGTGGTGGGGCATGGCGCACAGCGCAATGCAGCGGCATTGATGGCGGAGCTGATGGAAAAGCCGTCGTTGGCGTCGCGCCTTCAGGCCGCCGTGCGCGTTTCGGATCGCCGTTGGAACCTCAAATTGCAAAATGGGATCGAGGTTCGGCTGCCTGCGCGTGGCATTTCGGACTCACTTAGAAAATTGGCGCGTCTGGATGCGAAAAATGGGGTTCTTTCGCGTGATATCCGGGCTGTGGACCTACGCGTTCCGGGAAGAATCACTATACTGATTGATTCGGAGTCAGCGGCTAAACGGCGCGCTGCATTTTTGGCGCGTTCGGTAGAGGGGGGGCGCGACGCATGAACGTAATGACGACGCCCGCTCAGGTAAAATCGGGCGCTAAAATCCACAATAAGTCACGTGGCAAGACACCGCCGCGCGCCACTGGCCGTGGCTCGGGCAAAGGTGGCGTTGTTGCCGCGCTTGATATCGGCAGCTCCAAGGTTTCGTGCTTCATTGCGCGTGTGGACGCGACAGCGGAAACAGGTGCGTCAGCGCCGCCGGTGCGCGTCATCGGTATCGGCCAGAAGGTTTCACGCGGGGTCCGTGCCGGCGCCATTGTCGATATGGACCTGGCCGAAGAAGCCATTCGCGCCGCCGTCGATCAGGCAGAGCGCATGGCGGGTCTTACGGTCCGCGAAGTCCTTATTACAGCATCCGCAGGCGGTCCGCGCAGCCACAGGCTGTCGGTGCGCGTAGCTATTGGCGGGCAGGAGGTCAGCGAAGATGACCTGTCGCGGGTGCTCAAGCATGGCCAGTCCCATTGCCTGACCGATGAGCAGGCAGTGATGCACGCCATTCCGGTTGGCTACACAATTGACGGCAGTGCGCGCATTGCGGACCCGATAGGCATGTTTGGTGACCGGCTGGGCGTCGATATGCATGTGGTCTCGGCGGCACCCGGCCCGTTGCGCAACCTGTTGGTCTGCGTCGAGCGGTGTCACCTGGAGCCTGTGGGCGTTGTTTGCGCGCCCTATGCCAGCGGACTGTCATCGCTGGTCGAAGATGAAATCGATCTTGGTGTCGTCTGCGTCGATATGGGCGGCGGAACCACATCCATTTCCGCCTTTGTTGATGGCAGCATGTTGCATGTGGATGTGCTGCCGGTCGGTGGCCAGCATGTCACCAACGATATTGCGCGCGGTCTTTCAACACCGCTGGCGCATGCCGAACGCATGAAGACACTTTACGGCTCTGCATTGGCGAGCCCGTCTGACGAGCGTGAAATGATTGACGTGCCGCAGGTGGGTGAGGATGCGGGTGACGCTGCCAATCACATTCCCCGTTCAATGCTGACGGGCATTATTCAACCGCGCGTTGAAGAAACACTTGAATTGGTGCGTGACCGGCTGATGGCATCAGGCATCAGCGGCATGGTGGGGCGGCGCGTCGTTTTGACGGGCGGTGCCAGCCAATTGACCGGTATGCGGGATATTGCGGCGCGTGTTTTAGACAAGCAGGTGCGGCTTGGTCGTCCCTTGCGTGTTGCGGGACTTGCTGAAGCAACCGGCGGTCCGGCCTTTGCGGCTTGCGCGGGGCTTTTGCTCTATGCGCGCGGCCATCAGGCGGAACTTGCAACGCCACATACACTTGAAGACGACATGGCCCTGCATGAAGGCAATTCAGGACGCTTCTCGAAAATCGGGCGGTGGCTGAAAGAGAATTTCTAGAAAATCGTTCTTTTTGTTCATCGGCAGACGAGCAAAGGGAATACAAAACGGCGAATACGATTAAGATGAATTCAGACGAATCGCGTAAAACTGACATTAGATCGGTTGCGAGAACTAAGCGGACCCAGAACAAGGGAATGCATCAACAGCGAGGCCGAGCGGAAACAAAAGCGCTGATAGCGCATCCAATGGAGGCCCTCCAATGACGATCAATCTTTCTGTTCCCGAACAGACCGAACTGAAACCACGTATTACAGTCTTTGGCGTCGGCGGTGCCGGCGGCAACGGTGTCAACAACATGATCGAGTCCGGCCTTGAAGGCGTGGACTTTGTTGTTGCCAACACGGACGCACAGTCGCTGGCGCAATCGCTGGCTGACCGTCGCATCCAGATGGGCACCGCGATCACGCAAGGCCTGGGTGCAGGCTCGCGCCCGCAGGTGGGCGAGGCGGCTGCCGAGGAAGCACTTGACGAAATCGCCCAGCACCTCACCGGTTGCCACATGGCATTCATCACGGCTGGCATGGGCGGCGGCACCGGCACTGGTGGCGCACCGGTTATCGCACGCGCGGCCCGCGAAATGGGCATTCTCACCGTTGGTGTTGTCACCAAGCCGTTCCAGTTTGAAGGCGCGCGCCGTATGCGCATCGCCGAGGAAGGCATCGAGGAACTTCAGCGCTACGTCGATACGCTGATTGTCATCCCGAACCAGAACCTGTTCCGCGTTGCCAATGAAAAAACGACTTTTGCCGATGCGTTCAGCATGGCGGATGAAGTGCTGCATTCAGGCGTCGCAGGCATCACCGACCTGATGGTGCGTCCAGGCCTTATCAATCTCGACTTTGCGGATGTGCGCACAGTGATGAACGAGATGGGCAAGGCAATGATGGGCACCGGCGAAGCGTCGGGCGAAACCCGCGCTATCGAAGCTGCCGAAGCTGCGATCTCCAATCCGTTGCTGGATGAAGTCTCGATGAAGGGCGCCCGTGGCGTTCTCATCAACATCACCGGCGGTCCGGACATGACCCTGTATGAAGTTGATGAAGCCGCCAATCGTATCCGCGAAGAAGTGGATCCTGAGGCGAACATCATTGTTGGCTCAACGTTTGATGTGGCGCTTGAAGGCTCCATGCGGGTGTCTGTTGTGGCAACCGGCATTGACGCCGAAGCCGCTGTTGAACAGCCGCCTGTGATGCAGCGTGCCGCTGAACCCGTTCGCGGGTTCCGCCTCAAGAGCCAGCCGGAAGTAGAAGCTGAAGCGGCATCGGTTACCGGTGCATCTGCAGCGGCGGCGTCCGCTGCTTCGGTTGAGGCTCCTGCTGCGCCGCTGCCGTCAACAGCTGGCTTCAACCGTTCTGATTATGAAGCCGAAGTCATCATCCACAAGCCGCAGGCCACGCAGGCCAAAGCCGAAGAGGCAGCCCCTGCTGAGTACCGCGAAAATGAACGCGAAACCCATGCCGCTCCCGCCCCGCGCGGCGCGGTGGTCGCGCGCGAACATGGTGCCGCCTATATTGCACCTGAGGCCCGGCGGCTTGAGGCGCGTCCGCGCAAGAAGGCGCCCGGGTTTTTTGAACGCATCACCGGTGCGGCGCTTGGCCGTGACGAGAATACGGATGAACGCGGTGCAGCGACGCCTCTGCGTGGTGCACAGCGTCAGCAACCGGCGTCACGCGTAGAACCGCGGGTGAGCCAGCGTCCAGTCAACCGTCCGATGGATGACATGCCGCGACAAGCTGCTGCGTCAGGTCAGGCTGGCCCGGTGCGTGAGCTTGCGCCGGACCCGGTCGAAGAAGAACAGCTGGAAATTCCGGCCTTCCTGCGCCGTCAGGCAAACTAAAAAAGAGACCCCGCGGCTTTGTGTGCCGCGGGGTCTCATATCTTGTTTCCGCTATAGACGGGTCCTGCCTTAGAAAAGGCAGGACCCGTTTGCGTTTTTGCTTCGGAAGTGCCGACTAGGCGGCTTTGGTCTTATCGCCGCTGTATTCGTCAGTGATTGAGTCGAGTGTCTGCACAAGCTCGCTTTCCAGCGTCGCGACGGCGGAAACCACGGCGTCTTTTTCCTGCCGGACCGCGTCTGACTTGGTGCGGCTTTCTGAAATCGAGTCCGACACTTTGTGGATCGATTCCGTCACACTCTGGGTGCCGGTGGCAGCCTCGTGGATGTTGCGGGAGATTTCCTGCGTAGTTGCGCCCTGTTCTTCAACGGCAGAGGCAATGGCACCGGCAACCTGACTTACTTCGCCGATGGTTTCTGCAATCTTGCTGATCATGGTCACGGCACCACCGGTGGCCTCTTGGATTGATTCAATCTGACCGCTGATCTGGTCCGTTGCCTTGGCTGTCTGGGAGGCAAGTGACTTGACCTCCGATGCCACAACGGCGAAGCCCTTCCCGGATTCGCCGGCGCGGGCTGCTTCAATGGTTGCATTGAGGGCCAGCAGGTTTGTCTGGTCTGCAATGTCGGTAATCATCGCCACGACCTGTCCGATTTCCTGTGCGGCATCGCTCAGGCCGGTGATCTGAGTCTGTGCTTCGTCGGAAAGTGCCTTGGCGCGGTCTGCAACGACCGCCGACTGGCTCGACTGTTCTGCAACTTCGCGGATTGCGGCGACCATCTCTTCGGTTGATGAAGACACGGACTGAACGTTCACCGTGGCTTCTTCTGCCGCGGCCGCGACCGTTGCGTTTTCGTCCATCACATTTGCATTGATATTGTCCATGCCATTAACGGCATCCGTCATCGTGTCGGCGTTCTGACGCAAGGATGAGACAGCGTCGGACAGGCGTTCGCGGATCGTATTGGTCATGGAAAGCACGGTGCTGCGTGTTTTTTGCTCCAGCTCGGCTTCAAGCTGCTTCTGGCGTTCGGCCAGCTCTTTACGCTCAATAATCTGTGTGCGGAAGTGTTCCATCGCCTTGGCGAGGGAACCTACTTCATCCTTGCTGGATGCATCAATGGCGATATCGGTATTGCCGGCGGCAAGTTCTTCGACATTCTTCAGCATTGCTGTCAGTGGGCCGGCTGTGATGTTGCCAATCAGGTAGCCGATAGCGACCATGGTCAGGATGCCGGCAGCACCAGATATCCAGATCAGCTGTTCGGCAGACTTCTCATGCGCCAGGGCCGAGTTGGCTGAAGTCTGGGTGAAACCATTAAGCTCTTCGAGCAGCGCTTCTACTTCGTGGTCCAGCTTGTCTTCTTCGGCATGGATGATCTTGGATAGTTTGTCGGCATTGGACAGATCGCCTGCCTTGAGGACTGCAAACAGCTGGTGAGCGTGCTCCTCAAAACTTTTATGATCAGCCTCAATCAGCTTGAGCCTATCGCTGACACGTGTGAATTCCGCGCGCGCCTCGTCGGTGTGGGCGACCTTGGCCCCATGCTGCGCAATCTCTTCAGCGGCCAGAATCTCGCCATTGATTTTGGCAGAGACTTCATCGAAGTGCTGGATGGCATTCTGCATATCTTTGCCGCCGCCGTGGCCGGATGCCACTGAGTAACCGGCGGCAAGGGCCCGCTCGACACTAACTACCTGTTCAAGCTGATGAATTGTTACCTTCGTCACCATGTTGGTGAGCGGAATGTCTTCCTTGGTGATTTCAGCAATTTCGGCGCCAATGGCACTCATCTGCATGTTGGCGAAGATCACCATGCCACCAAGTGTCAGGGCACCAATGGCTGTAAAAGTTGCCATCTTGAATAGAAGGGGCAGGTTCTTGAAGTGAGTTAGCATGGAGTTGTCCCTCATGGGTGCCATTAAAGAGTGTGGACCGTGCGGTATAAAACCTAAGGTTTAGTTGACTTCGAACTAAATGCGCCGATGTGCCGGATTAGCGTTAAGCCTTGTTTTCCTATTTGGTTGTGCACACAGAAAACCTTAACAAATTCAAGTGGTTGAGGTGTAACACTACGAAACACCGTGTGATTTGTTGCAGTGCACAGGGGTTGATAGAACAAAGCTGCATAAAATCGCGTCTGTCTTGTTATGCAGCCATTTGTGGGATTTGGGGATCCGGCAGCCGGTTTGCGGGTTTAAGCAGAAGCGGGTCCGGCCTGGGGAGGTCGGGTGTCTGTGCATATCGAGGGGGATTGTTTCATCGTGACTTTCCATAACAACGTGACTCACAACAGCGTCACAGTGACGGACGTCAAAACCAGCGCAGCGGCGCAGGATACGAAGGCCCAAAGAGCAAGCATGGCGAAGAGCAAACCGCAGCAAACCCTGAAGACCAGCATCAGTTGCGCGGGCGTTGGCCTGCATACCGGGACGATGGTCAACATGACCATGCATCCGGCGGCCCCCAATACCGGCATTATTTTCCGCCGCACAGACCTCGATGTATCGCAGGGCGGTGGTGCGGACATCAAAGCCTACGCGCTTGGCGTCGGCGACACGCAGCTTGGCACCACGATCTGTGCTGAGGGCGAACATGCCGCCAAGGCAACCATTTCAACCATTGAACATGTCATGGCCGCGCTTGCGGGCTGCAGCATCGATAACGCGATTATCGATGTGGATGCGCCTGAAGTGCCGGTGATGGACGGCTCATCGGCTCCCTTCGTGCGCCTGATTGAATGCGCCGGTGTTGAGCAGCAGGGCGCCCCGCGCCGCTATATCCGCATTCTGCGCCCGGTGGAAATCCGCGGTGAGGACAAGCACGCGGTGCTTGAGCCGCATGACGGTTTTGCGCTGCATTTCGAAATTGATTTCCCGTCTGCGGCCATCGGCCGTCAGGAAATTGCAATCGAAATGGGTGATCCCTGCTTCAAGGACGACATTGCTGCTGCCCGCACCTTCGGTTTCGTGAAGGATGTGGAGATGCTGCGCAGCATGGGTCTGGCCCGTGGTGCGTCGCTGGAAAACACCGTTGCCATTGATGGCGATACTGTCGTGAACGACGATGGGCTGCGCTTTAAGGACGAATTCGTGCGCCACAAATTGCTGGACGCGGTGGGCGACCTTTATCTGATCGGCGCGCCGATCATCGGCCGCTATCGCGGTGTGCGGTCGGGTCATGCGCTCAACAACCAGCTTGTGCGTGCCCTGCTGGCTGATCCGGACGCTTACGAGATCACCACGGAAGCGCCGTCGACCGAGCTTCGCACGGCGCATCAGGCGGGCGGGGCAGCTGCTGTTGCCTCTGTGGCTGCTGCACCGGCGTAGAGCCATCTAAAATTCTCTGATTTCTCCGGATTTTTCAGGATTTCTTGCGATTTGTCGCATTAATCCCCTGTCGGTGCCGCTGCGCATTGCGGCGGTGGGCCGGTGTCGTTTATTGTCGGCGCGCGCTGTGCGCATGGTCACGACTCGCCGGATTCGCCTGCATCTGACCGCAGGTGGCCCGGCCTACCAGACAACCGGACAAAAAATGCATTCTCCTGCTTCCACGGCTCTGGCTTCCCTTGCACAGGCCACTGTGCCCGGCTCAACCTGGCGCCGTATCGCCGGCCATCTGGCGCGCGGATGTGTGCTTGCCGGGGCGCTGGTTCTGGCTGCTTGCGGCGGGGATAAAAGCGAGGATCTGGCCTATGTGGAGCGGCCGGTCAACGAGCTTTACAACGAAGCCGTGGACGAGCTCGAGCAGGGCAACTACCGCGCGGCGGCCCCGCTGTTTGATGAGGTCGAGCGCCAGCACCCATATTCCATCTGGGCGCGCCGGTCGATCCTCATGGCGGCTTTCTGCCATTA
>Ga0307929_1000219_pt1 | contig 60986 bp, 49 predicted proteins | sample AceLakmetage1330_FD_203160 | JGI IMG/M metagenome (GOLD analysis project Ga0307929, IMG submission 203160) | Saline water microbial communities from Ace Lake, Antarctica - #1330 | ecosystem: Environmental > Aquatic > Non-marine Saline and Alkaline > Saline | place: Antarctica: Ace Lake... | reverse complement strand
ACCGACCAATTGGGCTGTCTAACAGTCCCGGGTCGGTCCCATTACCCCTCCCCGGGGGCGGCATACAGCCATTTGGCTCCGCGTCTACGACCCTATATTCGTTGTGTCCGTCTGGACATGCTCGTTTATAAGAAAGTCCTGGCAAATCTGACGGACTTTCATGCTTCGTTGTGGGCAGGCCAAGGCCAGAATAAGGTCTGCCCGTGGCAGTTATATGAAAAAGCCGGTACTGGGTTTTGGGTGCTGGGTACTTACAGCAATTACTCTTTCATGATTCGTTGTGGGCAGGCCGGGGCCGGAATACGGTCTCTACCCGTGGCAGTTAAACCAAAATTTTTAAATCTTGACTAACTGCCATGTTGGCCTTCTGACACAGTAAATATTGAACATTTATTAACCACTCATTCTTGACATATGCTCAATATTCATTATAATAGCGGGAAAATCAAGGAGAAAATAATTTTTGAATTATCTTCAAAGGTTGATATCATCCGTTAAGCCGAACAACCATAGGAAAATTCCATGACAAAAATTGCCATTATTCGCTGTGAAAAAAACGAAGATCGTTGCCCGTTAACCGGGTGTTTTACCTGCCTGGTTGAGAATAAACAAGGATTTGCCCGGTATGAAGATGCCTCCATGCCCGGCGGTGTATTTACCTGTAGATGTCCCGGGGATAATGTGGTGGGGTTTGCAAAAATTTTAAAATCCAAGGGCGTGGAAGCTATCCATTTTGTTACCTGTACCTTTGCCACCAAAAAAGAGGGTAAATGGGAAGATGCCGATGGGGGATTTTGTGATAACATTGACGCCATCATTGACCAGGTTCACCAGGATACCGGTATGACCTGTGTCAAAGGGTCAGCCCATCTGCCGGAAAATTATACGCCCAGGGTGTGGGAGAAATCGGCATGACAACCTACACCATTCATCCCATTGTTCTTGGAACCAAGGTGTTTGATAAAAGTATGATGACCTATCAGCACGGGGCAGGGGAGTCTTTATGCTGAAAATCCGGGACATGGCAGACATTCTGATTCCCTTACATGAACCTGAATTTGCCGGGGTGGATTGCATTCCTTGAGACCCAGGGAGGATGAATGGGGGCAGATGCTGAGCCGAGATATTGGGGAAAAAATGGGGCTGTCCATGTCGCCGTGAAGCGGCATGGATATATGGATAATTTTGAGTTTCCCCAGCCATTTTTTGAGTTCAATGGGGTGAGCGTTTGCGAAACGAGTCCTCAGCAAAATATCTTTTGCTCACCATATGCAGGAAGGCACTGACAATAAATCTCATTCAGCAGATTAATGGTTTCACGGTCATCTTGGGCAGAGCGTTTTACTCTAATTCCCATTGCTTTTGCAACATATTCTGTGAGATCGAAAATTTTCAGGTCAGAGCCACCGCTACCTTCAATCAAATTTTGCAGGCAACCGGCACAATTGGTTATCAAGGTGTCACAGCCAAGCTTTTTTGCATAGGTATGCCGCTGACTTGCCATCTCAATGGAATCAAAGGGGAAATTAACCCTGACACCTCCACCTAACCCGCAACATGCCGAGCCTTTTGTGGTGGTGTTCAGCAGTATCGTTCCAGGAATACTTTTTAAAACATCCCTTGGCTCCTGCTCGATGCCCATTCCTCTGGTAAGGTGGCATGGGTCATGGTAAAACACCCTATTTTCCAGCGTATTCAGTCTAATCCTTCCTGCATCAATAAGTTTTTTAAGGTATTGGGATGCCTGAAGAATTTCAAAATCCATATTTTTTATGAATTGTGGATACAGGAATTTAAACGCCATAAAACATCCAGGGCAGGTGGTGACTATAGTTTTTACACCTCTGCTCCTGGCTTCATCAGTAATGGTTACACCCATTTTTATTGCAGGTTCTCGATTCCCGGCGCCAGCGGCTACAGCACCACAACACCAATCAATTCCGCTCATTACCGTGTAATCAACACCTGCCTGTTCAAGCACATTTACCATTGCCCTTGACATTCTCGGGAAAATGACAGTTCCGGCACATCCCGGGAAAAAAAGTACCTCCCCATTCCGCCCCTCTCTTTCAAATGTAGCGATTTCCCTGCGCTCACTGAATTTTCGATAGAGGTTATTGTCTGAAAATGGATCAGCCATCGTCTGTTGAGCGGTGATGCCATTCATTGTTGTCATCTTCTGCCGTGATGCGGTGATAAGATTTTTAATACCCAGGCCTTCAGGGCATGCCACCGTGCAAAGATTACACGTCAGGCATCGTTTAATATCAAAGCAGGGCTTTTCACTGATTCCTTCTAAAAAATTGCAAAGATCTTCAATTAACAAGATATCATCATAACGCGGACACACATTAATACATAGACCACATTGTGTGCACGTCTCCATGTGCTTGTTTCCAATTCCCATTGAATTTTATTCCTCAGAGGACTGGATTGCCGGAACCGTTTTCAATACTAACCTGGAACCCTTTTGCGTAACCCTTATATTTACAAGCCAGTCTTTTTCATTTTCTACGGGATAATCCTCCCTGAAATGAGAGCCCCTGCTTTCGGTCCTTTCAAGGGCTGAACGACAGACCATCTCCCCCACAAGTCTCATGTTTTTGAATTCCAGAAACTGGATCAGGTCCCTGGACGTCTCAACTGCCGCTGGTAAGTCCTTATGACTCATGAGCGTTGCCAGGGCTTTGTCGAGGGACGCCTGACTTTTAACAATGCCTGCATTGAGCCACATGGTCTCCTTGAGATCTTGAACAAGGGTCTTGGGCTTAGGCCCATTTTTACCGAACATGGCTTCAAGGCAATCACGCTCTTGTTGCACACCCGTATCAAAGCCACCTACTTTGTCCAGCCCCAAGGCTCTCTCAGCGGCAACTTTACCCACCAGGCCTCCCATGGCAATCACTTCCGCCAGGGCATTTCCTCCGAGTCTATTTGCACCGTGAGCCCCGGTTGTGACCTCCCCGGCCGCAAAAAGGCCCTGGCAGGAGGTCTCCCCATGGCTGTCAACCACCACACCGCCCATGCAAAAGTGAGTTGTTGGGGTCACTTGGAAAACTTTGATACCCTTTGCCCACTGGGGAGGAAGCAGGTTAGACAGAGTCTGGGCTGCTTCGGGTGATAACCCACTTAGATCCATATGAACGGTGGTCTTCTGATCTGGATCGTTCAGGAGCTCTTTCATGATAATCTGGGCCAGTTTATCCCGGTTAATGTCACTGGTTACATCATACCCGTTTTTCTTCAATATATCTTCGTTGCTGTTGTTTCTAAGAACAACCCCCGCCTGGGCCAGAAGCCTTTCATACAAAAGAATCCGGCTGCCCCGTTTTCCAAGCGCCGTTGGATAATATTGGACAAATTCCATATCCTGGACAGTGACACCGGCCTGGACTGCCAAGGCCTGTCCGTCACCTGTGATGCCCGGTGCGTTATTGGTGTTCAGGTATATGTGACCAAATCCACCCGTGGCCAAAATAACGGTTTTTGCCGCTATGGCAAGGAAACGGTTGTCTTCCGAAATGCAGGTTGCACCGGAGACCCTGTTTTCCGACACGATCAAAGACGAAACAAACATTCGCTCTTCAAAACGGACACCACTATTCCTGGCTTTCTGTTTGAGCGGCAGAATCAAGTCGCTGCCCTTCCAGTTTTTGCCAGCGATATGCCGGGCAAAACTGTGTCCGGGAATTTTCATCACAGAAGGCCTGTTGTCTTCACCGGTACAGAATGCAACCCCCCATTCCTGCAACTTTGCCGTCTCTGATGGGATCATCCCAACAAAACGGTCAACCATGTCAGGATTATTCAGATATCGCCCTCCCTTGAGTGTATCCAACCCATGAACCGTTTTGGTGTCATTGGCATCCCCCCATCCTGATGAGGCAATAATCGCCTTTGAAAGATAGGTGTTTGTGGTATACCCAATACGGGTTTTGGATACGATCAGGACATCCGCACCACTGGCAGCAGCAGCAATGGATGCTCTGAGCCCAGCGCCCCCCCCTCCAATTATTAGGACGTCACATTTTTTTTTTCCGACAGCTTTAAATGACATATTTTTCTCCTGCAGCATAGCATAGTGAACGGAATTTCACTTTTCGAGGAACATGAATAAATTTAACCCGTATCCTATTCAAATTTCGGGGTAAAAATATGTAATGTTAATAAATTAATTTATAACTTGCTGTATTTACTGGGCCTAAAAAATCAATTTTTAGAGTTAAACGGCGTTTCCCCCGAAATTTGAATAGGATACTTTAACACCTCATTTTAAGGTGTAATCCAGGAATCTTCTCCTTTGAGCACAGGTTCTTTGAAGAGTATTGCTCCGATGTCTAAAATGGCGACTATCTCAGGTTTACATCCATATTTCTCCGGGACTTTGTTTTTCCAACGGTCAGAATTAATATAGTCATCAAGTTCTTTTTGAGAATTAAAGATATACATTGCGCCCCACTCATTTTTTTCTTCATTCACCCACCAGGTCTTACTATAAAGTGAGGTCATATCTCTGAAGTGTGGGTAAGAACCTATGAATTTTTCTCGCATCTCATTAACATCCATGTTTTCATTTGGTCTGAATACAACCCATAATGCCTTTTTTTCCTTATTCATAGTGCTTTTCTCCTTTTTAAATTACAATCAGGGTTGATCATAAGCTGAGCCACCTGTACGGATTCTAATTTATCTCATCGACAACAACTTGTAATTAAAAATCATATTTCTCAACTTAAAAAAATGATTTTGAGTGGCCGAAGTTATGATTAAGCCCAACAATTGTTTTACACATCGTAAAATTTATTGACACTTTCATATATCCATATAACCCACATGTCCTGATGGACACAACGAATATAGAAAATGGCTGTGTGCCGCCCCCGGGGAGGGGTAATGGAAACGACCCGGAACTGTTAGACAGCCCAATTGGTCTGTTCCATTACCCCTCCCCGGGGGCTCTGCTGAGGCTAATTGGACACTTCATTTTCATATAACACCCATGCCCTAGCGGGCACAACAAAGATAGAAAATGGGTGTATGCCGCCCCCCCGAGGGGCAATGAGCCCGGCCCGGAACCGTATTATAAAATCTGCATGGCAGTAAGTATCTACCACATCATAAGTCTAAATTATTATAATTTCAAATATTTGAATGGAATTATATAGGAAAAAATTCCCAAAGCCACGCGGTAACAGTGGTTTAATCATCGATGAAATAAAAGCCTTTAACGGACTTAAATATTCGCAGATTGATTTTGCGTAACTATTTGATTTGTAAGCTTTTTGGTTTTTATATTCTCCCGGGAGCCGTATTATTTCATTCATGGTAATCAAAACAAGAATAAAACTTTAAAAAAGACTCAGAGAAGGGCATGGTTCTTGCTTTATTTATATATTAAGACAATGCATTGACCGGCAAAAAAGATATCTATACTCAAAATGTTCACAAATAACGTTTAAATGTAAATATTGCTGTGTTTTTATCTTTATTCTCAAATATTTTAGGATATGTCAGTTCTGTTAAAAGTGCAAATTATAACCGTTGACAGTATTCGTTGAATTATCAATAAACTTTTAAAAAAAAGGTGATAAAATGACATTTAAAAAAATAGTATGTTGCACGGATTTTTCTGAAAGCTCCAATAATGCATTTGCGGTAGCCCTTGAAATCGCTAAAAAAAATCAGGGAAGCCTGGATGTCATATATATCAAAGAACCCATTCTAAATCCCCTTCTTACAACCGGGGGTGGGTTGTCAGATGAAGCTATTAACGCTACAATTAAGAGTTTCGAAGCAAAATTGAAAGAAGAATACGGCACAAAAATTGATTCAAGCATTGATTATAAAATAATTGTCAGGGAAGGCCATCCCTCATCTGAGATCATCGGTTACTTGAAGGAGATAAACCCGGATCTCGTTGTGACAGGTTCCTCGGGCCTTTCAGGGATGGGATTTGTCATTTTTGGCAGTGTTTCAAGACGTATTTCCCAGAAAGCGCCATGCAGTGTATTAATTACCAGACGAAAAAAAAGCTGATTTGTTTCCGAGGCCCTGAGGTTCGGAACTGCCGGAACCATCATTCATCAAGAAAAGCGGGCTCCTCCAAAAGGAGGAGCCCGCTTTTATAGTTCCTGATTACTTATAATCCTTGAACAAAATCCGCTCCACGGGGCTGTTAAGGGTAAAAGATTTGTCAATAATATTATTTTTAAGCTGCCTGGCAGCCTTAATGGCATTGGGGCGATTTGAGTTGCGCAGGGAAATGGGGATCGTTGTCTTCCCATCTGTGTAGGGTACTCTTCCCAGATCTGCCAGAAAAGCGCTTCCCTCACATTTTGAAACACAGAGGCCACAATTGAAGCATCGTTGGGAGTCAAAAAAGGCAATTTCACCACTTTCGGATTTCACTGCGCCAACCGGGCAGGTGGCAGCCACAAGACAGACCTCGCAGCGGAGACATTTTTCAACGGAAAAAGTGACAGCACAGTCACCTGGTTTCCAGACATCACCATAGGTTATCTTATAAATAGGAACACGGTTTCGTACGTCCACGACATTGAGAGGGATCTGATCATCTGTTTTCAGAACATTTCTCAGGATGTCGGCATCCAGGACAGGAATGGCAACAGCCCAGGTCGTAATGATGTCGGGTCCATTGGCGGTATTAAAGCCCCCCATGTATGCGGGATCCATTCCGTGCATGTCTGCGAATCCTGCCAGATTTGGTTTGTCTTTACTGCTCCGCGTGCCAGGACCGGTAACATATCCCTGTGCACCATTGATAAGCACCCGGCTGCCCACCCCGATGGTTTTCATATCTGGATCTTTTTCCAGGGGATTGAGCTCTCCGCAACCGCAAAAAGTCAGTTCCTTGAGATCTCCCTGGAATGATTCCGCATGAAAAATGGAGTCAATGCTTTCGCTGCCGGGGTTAACAAAGGCCACATAGTTCCTGAAGGCGTTCCGGGTGGCATGGAGCATGGCCAGAGGAATTTTTTTAATCGTCGTGGTCGTGGTAAATACGGTGCCGTCATTGGTTTTAACCTCCACAGAAACCTCATTGCCTTCCAGCAGTTCCCTGAACAGGTGGCCCCCCCCGTAGTCCAGGTCATTTTTGCTGGCTGAAGTTCCTAATACAATCAGATCAAGTAGACCGATACGCTCGTTGGGGCAGGGGCCTGGATGGGCCGGTACGCCGTTGATCCAGACTTGGTTTGCCTTGACAAACACATCCGGCTCCGTGACTTTGAAAGACAGTACTGCATAGGTGCCGCTCATGATGGCAGATGTGGCTGTAGTCACCACGTCCACTTCTTGAAAATCGATGGTGTCGCCCCGCCTGACTCTATTGCAGATTTCATCTGCTGTGAGAACCACCACGTCACCCCGATCGATTTTTTTCTGGATTTCCTCCAATGTCCGTGTACATCTGCTGTTTCCCATAACTCGTTCTGCCTCGGATTCTGTCTGTAAACACCAACAGTCTCGCCCGTTATCAAGAGCGGCTGTTTTATTTAAAAAACTGGCAACACAAATACCATAAAGACTTGCGAGTAAAAAAAATCCAGCAGAAATATTATCCATATTTCACAGATCATTTTCGCGTTAGGGATTTAAACGATAATAAACTACCAAATTAAAATTTTTTATAATGCAATATCAGCGTACTAAGCTGGGCATAGTGGTAGCCTATTTTCGGGGAAGTCCCTTACTGTGGTTTAACTCAGCCTCCAGGTCTTTGGGGAAGAATTAGTTTTTAATTCCGGCCATGCACAGGTATTTAATCTCCAGATAATCGTCAATGCCGTACTTAGAACCTTCACGTCCATTTCCTGATTCCTTGACACCGCCAAAGGGCGCCACAGCATTGGAAACGAGTCCGGTATTGATACCGATCATGCCGTATTCGAGCCCTTCACCGACGCGCCATGTGCGGGACAAATCCTTGGTATAAAAGTAAGCTGCCAGACCAAACTCAGTATCATTGGCCCGTTTGATTACCTCTTTTTCAGTTTCGAACTTAAATACTGGCGAAAGCGGGCCGAAGGTCTCTTCACGAGCTACAAGCATGGAGTCATCGGCATGGCTGATGACGGTTGGTTCGAAGAATGTACCGCCCAGAGTATGACGCTTACCACCGGTCAAGAGTTTTCCCCCTTTGGAAAGCGCATCTTGAACATGCGATTCGACTTTTTCCAGCGTGGCCATATCGATCAGAGGTCCTTGCTGGGTTTCTCCCTTGAGACCGTCACCAATGGTCATCTTTTCCACTACAGCCACAAGTTTTTTACAAAAAGCGTCATAGACACCGGCCTGAACAAAAAAACGGTTTGTACAGACACAGGTTTGTCCTGTGTTGCGGTACTTAGAAATGGTCGCTCCTTCGATGGCTGAATCTATGTCGGCATCATTGAAGACAATAAAAGGAGCATTTCCGCCCAACTCCATGGATACTTTTTTCATAGTATCTGCCGATTCACGCATCAGTTGTTTCCCGACTTCGGTTGACCCGGTAAAGGTCAGTTTCCTTACAATTGGGTTAGACGTGATCTCTTTTCCAATTGCAGCTGACGATCCGGTAATAACATTGAAAACTCCCTTGGGAATCCCAGCTCTTTGGCCGAGTTCAGCTAATGCTAACGCCGTGAAAGGGGTTGCAGTTGCGGGTTTTGAAATCATTGTGCAGCCGACAGCAAGAGCTGGACCTGCCTTTCTGGTAATCATGGCAGCCGGAAAATTCCATGGAGTGATTGCTGCGCAGACGCCGATGGGTTCTTTGATCACGACAAGCCGTTGGTCATTGTTGGTTTGGGGGATCACATCACCGTAGGCTCTTTTCCCCTCTTCGGAAAACCATTCGAGAAAGGCTGCAGCGTAAGCAATTTCGCCCTTGGATTCTGTCAGGGGCTTACCCTGTTCCGCTGTCATGATAATCGCCAGGTCCTCCTGGTTCTCCATCAGCAACTCATACCATTTACGAACAATAGCGCAGCGTTCACCAGCCGTCTTTGCGCGCCATGCCGATTGTGCAACATTTGCCTCAGCTATCGCTCGTCGAGTTTCATTTGATCCCATTTTTGGAATCGTTCCGATCACCTCACCAGTCGCTGGATTCGTGACATCTATGGTCTCGCCACTATCCGCATCTTGCCACTCACCATTAATATAACATTTATTGCGAAACAAGCTTGTATCTTTTAATTTTCGATTAAGCATTATATCTCCCTATTCCAACGTCCCTCTAATAAGCCCTAACATTGTTCAATCGGATTGTAGACAGTTTTTTCAAGGCCACTATTTGAAAATAGCTATACCCAGTAAATTTTCAGATGGCATAGTCCATTTTTATACCATAATTACTCGGCAACACAAGCATTTAATTCTTCTTGGAATACCTTAGTATCAATGCCCCAGCCGATAAATGCCAACCGGGTGGCAGACATTTCCTGCCCGGAAAGCCAATCTGCTTTTCCCCCCACATAATTGAGCATTTTGGCGTTGTCTTTAAAACGCACCATACCCTTGACCCTGAACAGATTCAAGGGCAGTTTTTCTAAAAAGCGGTCAAAACGCTGTTTGTCCATTGGACTGTTGTGCTCAAACGAAAAAGAAACATACCCTGCGCTGTCGGTGTTTGCCTCTGGTGTTCCAGGCGCTTCTGCCTGTAAATAAGTATTGGTAATATCCGTTGAAACATCATAGGGTTTAAGCACAGAACCCATACCCTGCAAAGGGGGGGGCGGCTGGTCATGGCAAAACACCATTTCAGAATCAATGGTGCAATACACCGTGGGGACCACCCTGGCTCCTCCAGCAGCGACATGAACCTCATCAAGGACGTTTTCAATTTCATGCTTCTCCATCAGATCAACCTTGTTCAGTAAAATCAGATCTGCACAGGCCAACTGGTTTTCAAAGACCTGTCCGAATGCTTCCCGGGCTTCCCAGAAGTCGGCATCAAGCACGGTAATCGTTTTGACCACCTGGAACTGATCCTTGATCAGCGGATTATCAAATGCAGAGATGATGGCCAGGGGATCGGCCACACCTGTTGCCTCCACGAACACCCTGGTCGGTGAAAATTGCTTGCCAAGGTCGTTCATGGTCTGAATAAGATCAATTTTGAGCGTGCAGCAGATACAGCCGGAGGTCAGTTCAACCATATTTGATGAGGCAGTCTGCTTGATCAGAGATCCGTCAACGCCGATGGTTCCGAACTCGTTGACCACCACCAGAGTGGTGGACAGATCCGTATCCAATGAAAGAATCCGCTGGAGAAGAGTTGTCTTCCCACTACCCAGGAAACCGGTCAAGATATACACGTCGGCTTTTTGGGGGGGATTGGGTATAAATGTATCTGTATGATCCATGGTAATCCTTTATCTTCCTGAAATCGTATACTTCCGTTCCATTCACTTATAGCAACGGTTTTCAGTCTCGGTACAGGTTCAGATGGAACGATTAAATGGCGCTCAAATCTTGATAAATGTATAAGGGCTTACTCAAAAATAAGTTATAATTTTGAGAGAGTCCCTCAGCGTTCCAGGGTCCGGTTAGCCATTCTCTGCTTAATATAGATGACTCCCAGCATCAACCTGAATGATCCCCCTGGGCTTGATCTGTCATTATTTGTCGTTCGTCTACAAAGATGGAACCGTTTCTTTACACAGAGGCTCAGTTAATGGGGGTGTCTTTTCGGACTTGGGGGTTGTGACCTTATAATAACGATTTACCTTTAGACCGGCAAAAAGCACAGCACCCGGACAGGGAACAACATACTTGGTTTTGAACTCCTTTCCGATAATATTAAAAAACTGGAGGCAGGCAGAACAACTCCGGTTGGTTTTACCGATGGAATAGGGCGCAATACCATCCGGGGTTTGTGCATAAAATTCAGGGTCAATGAAATTAGAATGGTTTGCGCAATGAATTACAAACAGATCTTTATAGGAAATGCCCCGAACGCCCATGAGTTTCAACCACCGATCCTGCTGGACCGGATCCATACCATCAATATCATTAAACGCTTCAGGACATTTTTTGACAAACAACGGATGATGGGAAAGCCTGGCAATTACACTCGGATCTTTTCCGGGCAAGGAGTCGGGTTTAAAACCAGATTCCGTGATGATGGTTGCAGGGTCTGCATCAATACCGTACGTTGTTAACGCGACATCACTGACCACAAGAAATAGCCCGCTATACGCTGACACCCCATACCAGGAGAGCTGACGTTTGCAGATATTAAAAGAAGACCATGCCGTCGGGTCCACAATACTGAGTTTAAGTTTTTTGGACAAGGGCACACACACGGCCTTTTTTGCCTCAAACACAGGTATTCCCAAGTTTTCCATTGTTTCCCGAACCTGATGGGTTTCGGGTTCTGTCATCCAGTAGGTATATTTTGTGGTCATGGTGTTCAGGGTCTCCAGTTACGGGCAGGGGCATGCCCCTGCCCGTGTCATTATCAGGCTTTCTTAATTTCAGGGACTGTTTCCCCAGCCTTTTTGGATTCAGCAGCTTTTGCTTCTTCCTTGGCCTTTTTTTCAGCCTCTTTGGCCTTTTTAGCCTCTTCTTTAGCTTTTTTAGCCTCTTCTTTTTTACGTTTCTTTTCTACGGCCTCTTTTTCGGCCTTTTCAAACACGTCATATCCCAGGAGGGACTCAGCAATGTAGGCTGACATGTCCTTCATGATCATAGGTGAGTCAGACGAGCTGATACCCACCTGAAGTCCCTGATAACAGAAAGGACAGCAGGAAACAAGTTCTTTAGCACCCGTTTCCTCGGCCTCCTTGACCCGGCGCACTGCCATGCGGTTTTGGACGTCCGGGAATCCGGCCTTGAGCCCGCCGCCAGCGCCGCAGCATCTGGAGTACTGACGGTTTCTGGGCATCTCAGTAAGTTCCAGGCCGGGAATAGCCTCCATGATGTCCCTGGGAGCCTGAAATCCGCCGGTGGCTCTGCCGAGATGACAGGGATCATGGTAGGTGATGGTCCGATTCACTGGGTGTTTGAACTCCAGTTTTCCCTGTTTCATGAGTCTGGTCAGGTATTCCACGGTATGGAGCACTTCAAAGTTCAGGGGTGCCACTTTGGGATAATCCTGCATAATAGTCTTGAAACAGCCGGAGCAGGAGCTGATGAGAGTCTCAATACCGAGGTTGTTGAACTGATCAATATTTTCCCTGAACAGCCGCTTGTGTTCAGGGTCACCCATACGCAGCAGAACACTGCCGCAACATTTTTCATCTTTTCCAAGAACACCGCAATCTATTCCTAATGTTTCCAGGATATTGATGGTGTTGATGGCCACCTGTTTGACATTGGCGTCATAGGATGCGGTACACCCGAAAAAGAGTAATACCTTGGCCTTATTCTTTTTGATATCCGGGGGCTCAGCAACAATCAAACCATCCTTTTTGGCCCGGCGTGACCATTTGGTCCTTCCAGCCCTTGGCTGCTGCCAGGGGTTGTCAAAGGCCATGACGCTTTTTCTTAAGGCCTTCTGGGGTTCAAGAGGTCCTAAATCTGCACTGACGACGATCTCTCTCAACTCTTCCCACAGGTTCACCGTATCAATGTGGGCCGGGCAAACCACCTCGCATTGGCCGCAGGTGGAGCACTCGTAGAGGTTCATGATAAAATCGTCAAGTTGCACCTTTGTAACATCCTTGTACCCGAATACTTTTTTAAGGAGCTTTTTCAACGATCCGTTGACCTTATCGCTTTTCATGAGCCTGCCAAGGAAACCCTGCTGGGACCTGGCAATTTTCAAAAAATCAATTACCTTGCGTCTTGGAACAATATCCTCTTTGGAGTCCTGGTCATAGACCGGGCACCAGGTAAGGCATTCACCACACCCGGTGCAGGCATCCAGCTCAATGAGCCGCTTGATATCCAGCTTATTGATGGGGAGTTCCCTGACCTTTTCCTGGGTGTCTTCGGCTGCCTCATCCACAGGAGCCGCATCAGCTGTTTTTTTATCTTCTTTGGTCATTTTCAATACCCTTTATTATAACTGTTGTCTGAGATCATACCCGTTCTCCGCGCTTTACACCGGCCACTTTTTCTACGAAATAGGTCATGGGTGTAGTGAACACGTGTCGCATCTTTCCAAAGGGAAGATAGGCAATGAGCAGGGCTGCCAAGAAACCGTGGGCATACCACAGGTAGGGATAGACTGCGGACCAGTCAAGCCCCAGGACGCCGAGAACTGCCGCCAGAGGAGCTCCGACAAATGCACCGCCGGTCATATCGGCAGGTATCCCGGTGGATGCGATGCGTGCTGCCTCCAGCACGAACCCGATAACCACCAGAAGTCCGATAATGATCAGGGCCAGATTGTCTCGGATCTCAGTTTTCACATGGGCTGGTTTGATAATATAGCGTTGGGCCACTGCCCAGAGGATACCCAGAAGAATAAACAGTCCCAGAAGATCATTGGCAAATGCAGTGAAGGCATGGTTCTTATCAATAAGTGCCAGCATCATATCACTCTCTGGGTTGAAGAAAAATCCAACAGAGGTAAACAGACCGAGAACCAGTCTCAAGAGAATGGACGTAAAAATCAAAGCATGCATGGACCAGCGCTGAACACTTTCTTGTAAAAGCCTTCGCTGGAAAACGATATCCAGGATAAAAATTTTAAGAAGTCCAAAGATTTGTCTTGAAAAAATGATCTCCCACAGAGATTCAGAACTAAGTCCGATTTTTCTATGGATGGATTCTTCCTCACCACAAACCTTTCCTTGATACCAAAAGTATAGCGTGGCAAAGATGCCAAGCAGGAATATCAGGAAGGCCACACCGAAAATCGGGTGGCCCATAGCAAGTGGCGCATTGTGGCACAGGATACACATAAAACTCTTGGATGGGAGGACACTTGCGGGTGCACCCACAGGGTTTCCTGAAACATGGCATTTTTCACAGGATGTCTCATCGGTCATGTCTGCCATGGCATGACTGGTAAGGCTGATGGCGTTGCCTTTACCATCAATGCTGGCAAGGCTGACAGCACCGGTTTCAGAATTGAGTTCAACCGGTTTTGACTCAAAATGGCAGGCCTGGCAGGCAACTCTGAGATGCGGATCATGGGCCGTATTTTCCCCATGGACCGAATGACAGTCCCGGCACTGGGCATTGGCAAGGGATTTGTGAGGCGATTGCGCAACATCCTTGTGACAGTCGATGCAGGCAATATATTGATGTAATGGCTGCTGTTTGATGAAATCTTCAGGTACCACCTGTAAAACGAGTTCTTTGTCGTCTGACTTTCTTACGCAGGTTTTTTCCTTGTGACAATCATAGCAGAAGGTTTGGGAGGAAATAATTCCCTCGTTGGTTTCTATATTAGGTGATCTGTGACAGTCAAGACAGATCAAAGGCTCAATAACAGGTTCAACAATGGGTTCCTGTTCCGTTTGTTGTTCAACCGGAGCGACCTCTGCAGCAACAGCAGAGGTGTTGATAAGTTCATCCCGGTCAGGTGTCATGGTGATTGCAGCCAGTGTTGCAAAAAAGATAACACCGACAACAATAGCAACAATAGTTTTCGAATTCATAAGGTATTTCTCCCTCTTTCGACGTCTTTCGTGTTCAAGGCCATTTACTCCTGGACAGGATTCACACGCTTCCATTCTTCTGGATGCTCTTGTTTGAAACGCTCTTCGGATATTTTTCCATTGAAAATTGATTTTTCAATGGGAAATACTTCTGGAAGGAAATGGGTATCTGACATATGGACGATGCCGATATACAGGACCGCAAGAACCGCTTCGTGAAAATGGAAATGGTTGGCAACATTAATCCAATACCCCGGAAAAATGGTGGAAAAATACTCTGGGAACCACATAAACAGGCCGGTGATTCCCATGCTCTGCATTCCGAACATGACGGCCCAGTAATCAACTTTTTGAAGATAACTGAACCGATCGAACATTGGCGGTTTACCCTTACCAAACACATACCTCAAGTTCTGGTAAAGATCACTGAAATCCTTGGTTTTGGGTACCAGGGAGGCCGGTCCGAACCACTGCCCCTTAAGGGCAAATTTATAGTAAAAAAGCCAGCATACATGGATAAGAATTCCCACGTACAGAAATACTGCGCTGAAGCGGTGCAACGTTCCTGCTGCAGCTGCTCCGCCCATAAGCGAAACCAGAAATCCGGCCCAGTCCCAGTTACTGAAGCGAAGGAGAAATCCCGTAATGGCAAGGAGGGTAAAATTGACGATAATGATAATATGCAGCAGCCGATGGAGTACGGAAAACCGCTGATACGTTTTTGTAGAGCGTTGTGTCGTTTCCATTAGTTTACTTCCTCAACTTTTCGTGGAGTTTTCTCAGCATCAGCAGAAAGCTGTGGCCATAAAAGAATGCCAGCACCAGGACAATGAATACATAAGACAGAAATCCAAGAATATTGACCTTGGTGAGACCAGACTGCTTGGTTTCGTTTTTCTTGTCAGCATGCAGGGCGCTGTCATGGATAATAATATCGGCAAAATTTTCTGTTGCATCGGGATGGCAGCGTTGGCATGTTGTCAGGGTCTGGGGATTGTCTTTCAGGGACAAACTCTCATGGGCGCCATGGCAATCCGTGCAGGATGCTGCTTTTTCATGCGCCAGATTTACGGCCGCTTTACCGTGATAATTGGCAAGGTAGCTGTCACGCTGATCGGGATGGCAGGTTCCACATGTCTCGGTCATTGCCTTACCTGTCTCAACACGGGAAACATGGGATTTTGAATAATGAGCAGAATGACAATCCCCGCATGTGGGAGCAAATCCGGTTTTCGATACCTGGCCCGTTTCTTTTTCTTTTTTCATGGCCTTGGCGTGCTCTCCGTTTTGGTAACGGTCATAACTTTTTTTATGACATTTTTGACACATGCCGTAGTCAAAGGTTCGTTTGGGATCCTGCTTCATGAAGGCAGGGGACTTTTCGTCAGGATGGGATTTGTCCATACCGACCATGGGACCGTGGCACTCTTCGCATTTGAGCGCACCATGGGCCGAGGTGGAAAACAGGTTCATATCCACAAACCAGCTTGATTGAGGTGCCTGGGCAGTCGTTCCCCATGCAAGGGAGCCTCCTGCAGCTGACAGGCAAAGAAAACCTGCCAATAGGATAGGACCGATCAAACTGATTGTAAATTTTTGTTGTTTGTTCACTGATCCAGTTTGCAATTTACTCTCCTGTTATGATGGTTAGCACTGGTTAATTAGTGACGAATTTATACTGAAGGAGGGGGCTGGTTATCCTTGTGTGTCAGTGTAAAAAAATACATGGTGTAAAATGCCATGGACAATTGCTGGAGCCAGCTAAATATTTTCGTGGCTTCGCCCAGTGAGTCCTGATTGTCGTCCACTGCCCGCTTAAGCCTGCGCAAGCCCTGGGTGACTTTTATCGACACGGCCCTGATGGTTTCCAAGTCCCCGGAAAACACGCGTAACCTATCTATTCGTTCCAGGGATTTAATTCTGGACCACATGGATTCAAGGAACACCCTCACCTTTTCAGGCTCATATACTTTTTTACCGATCATCCATCGAATGGGAAGGAATTCAAGATTGACAGCTACAATTCTTGAATTGCTGAGCTCCCGTTTAATATCCATGACAAATGTTTTTTTCTTTTTGCCTGACAATTCTTTCAAGGGTGTTATTTCCCTGTGGGAAAAGGAGGCAGGTGATTCAGGACATTCCAAGGGTTTGGTTTCCCAGCGGATAATGTCTGACACAAATTGATTAGCCAGGGGGTATTTAGGATGTTCCAGATGAGGCCCGAACAGATAAAAAAGGCCTTTTCCCATAGGTACCCGCACCACAGCAGCTTTTTCCAGGAGTATTTCCCCTGCCAACGCCTCTGAAACAAGAAAAGAGGTGTGGGTCGTAAATTCGTGGTACGTTGCCAAAACCAGCGACGGATCTGTTACCGTCATTCCCGGGCCCCCATAAAGAGGAGCCGTAAATGTCAGTGGACAAAAGGGCAATACGCTGTTTGAGGATTTCATAGAAATTTCTTCCCGGACCGGATGAAAGATAAAATCACATCCGTAGGACGTACAGAACTTAAGGGATTCTTTGACCGTTGCCGGAAGGATTTTGCTCAAATTTGTAATCTTGACATCCACAAAGTTGAACAGGTCCAGCGGTTTTTTTGATGATTTCATGGGCAGGTACGCCCCGGCACAGGACCCGATATAAAGCCCTCCCCGATGGACAAACTTACCAATGGAATCTGCTCCTGAAGGCCCCAGAGCCTCTGCTACGGCAAAGGTATCTCCACCGGAGATCACAAGGACGTCCAGATCGTCCAATCCTTTTTGGACGTCATTTTCATTTAAAAAGGCAAGGGTGTGCAAACCTTTATTTTCAAACAGGTCCACAAACCAGAGCCAGGAATGAGAGGTTCCTCCTCCTGCATAAATTCCGATTTTCGATATTACTTTTGTCGTTGTCATCAGCGGCCCAGCACAGTTCAAGCAGAGGAGTCGTAAACTCAATTGAGCACGACTCCTCATGCAAATTTATCAATCACACACGTAGGCAACGACCGCGTCCAGGAGATCCTGGTCAAGATCAATCTCTGTTCCCAGACTTGCCAGCTCAAGCATATTTTCTTCGCTGAGTTCAGGGCACATCAGGGCAAACAGGGGTTGAATGCCGAAAATTCCTGCCACTGCCTGACGTCTTTCCCACCAGGCTATGGCTTCAGCATCGTCACCGGAAAGACCGAAATCATTGAAAATAGGGCGAGCCGGGCACCAGGAGGAGAAAATACCTTTTCCCTTCAGTGCCAAGCTTCCGGATAGGCCGTCAAACGCTGCAGTACAGTCATCCAGGGATGTTTTACCGCTCAGCTCAACCACGGCCAGGGGATCAATGCCATATTTAGCCGTTTCCCTGAGAAGACGTCCTGCATCTTCAGCTGAAAAACCGGCTTTTTTAAGCGCAATCAGGGCGTAAATGTCTGAAGTCAGAATACCCGGTTCTGCAACCTTGGTTTCCTCAACTATTTTGGGGTCTTCGTCCATGAACAGGGCGGTAATAGTTGCATAGGGGGTAAAATAATCCGCGCTGTGGCGGTGGGTTATGGGTGCCAACCAGTCTGTAAGATTCTCTTCCCCAATGGCTGATGCCAACTCTGCAATACCCTGTTTAGAGAGAAAATCATTGGCTTTCACTTCTTTGAGGATTTCAAGGGACCGGCTGACATAATCTTCAACATCAGCGCACTCAATAAGCCCCATACCCCTGAAAGCCACTCCTTTAAGGTTTTTGGTGCCAAAGGCTTTTCCAAAACCGAATCGATCAGGACTGTTCCAGTGGTTGTAACAGACCTGGGCATAATCAGATTGTTTTTCACCGGCCGGACCGATCATAATGGTCTGGAGAAGATCATCTCCCACCAGCTCCCGCAGGAATTCTGTTGACTCCCAGACATCTTTACCCCAGATGTCAGCTGCATCACAGATGTCGGCAACGCCATCATGGATCCAGAGGTAAGATGGGGTTGCTGCGCTGCCTTTGATGACAATATAATCAAATCCTGAGAATTTAATTTCAACACCTACTTTGTAGGTAATGGGGCAGTGGGCAAGTTTGCCCGTGGCAGGACTTTTTGCCGTGATAACTCCAGAGGCTGATGCCGGATAAGTGGTGCCGGTCAAAAGTCCACATCCAATTACGATGGGATCGTCGTTTTCAAATTTTTCATACAAATATTTTGTGATGCCTATCCCGCCGATTTTTTCACTGACAAGACTTTCTTCGAGTTCTTCCTCTTCAACCGCGGAACTTGCAAGATCGATGATCAGGATCTTTTCCGTTGATAAATATTCCATACCGTCTCTCCTTTCTAATCCACCAGCGTAATTGCGTCTTGTGGGCAGAATGCCACGCACATGGGCCCATAATCATCCATATCCTCACACAGATCACACCCTTCCCTGAGGAGCATGGGTTTGGCCGATGCATCAGCTTCCTTGTCTGGATCCTGTTCTTCACCAATGCGTGATATTTCGAGCCCCTCGGGGCGTGCTACAACAAGATTTTCCTCCTCTTTAAGCATAACACCGAAATAATCCTGTTTTTCACGGGCACGGTAGGCAACGATACAGGCTGAGAGAAAGGCAAAGCCGTCGTCTCTGTGATAACTACAGGCCATTTCGCAGGCCATGCAGTTCGTACATTTTAATGCGTCAATTGTGATTCCCATTTTATTCCCTCGTTTCATCGTTCAGATTAATCCGTATGTTTCGTGACTCATATCGGATAAAGATCATTTGGAAAAACCACCATACTACTATTTTTTTTTACCCAGGACTTGAAGTTATATCATGTGTAATCAAGGTGTAAAAAAATGTCAATAGAAAACTTTTAAAACATCCGATGTTTAAAACTTTTAAAATATTCCTTGACAAGTCTAAATCAATATGTAATCGATAAACCAAATTCATAAAAAACTGTCCCACAAAAAGTTGCGGCAATGAAAGGAAATTAAGGTGTCTATGTTTAGTCAAATTAAGCCAAATCGTATATCTGAAGTCATAGTCGAGCAGATACGAGGTGCCATCTTAAGCGGCGAACTTAAGATAGGAGACCGATTGCCGTCGGAAAAGGACCTTGCAGCAAAATTTGGTGTTTCAAAGTCTTCCCTGAGAGAAGCTTATCGGGTCCTTGAAGCTTATGGGCTCCTTGAAATCCGCCAGGGCATGGCAGGTGGTGCCTTTATAAAAGAAGTTGATGTTCGTACCATCAAAGACGGCTTGGTTAATTATTTTTTTTTCCAGAATCCCAGCATCCGGGAATACACACAAGTCCGGACCTTTATCGAGCCGGAAATTGTTAAAATATGTGCACTTAAAATAACCGATCAAGAAATTCGGGAGCTTGAAAATAACATTTCTACCATGGAAGAGGAGGGGGAGGAATTTTTAAGTGACCTTGACAGTGCTTTTCATACAAAGCTTGTGGACATTGCCGACAACAATATTTTAAGCTTGGTTGTTGACAGTGTCCAGACAGCCTTGGTGAATGTCAAGCGGCTTCTTCATACAAATAGTGCTTTTTTTAAAATGGTCTGTAAAGGCCATAAGGAAATTGTTGCAGCACTTTCGGATCGTGACCCCGACAGGGCAAGCACCTTGATGCTTAATCATATTAATGATGTTGAAAAGGGAATGCTGGATTGCAAAAATGGCGCCATGATTTTAACTGAATCAGGCAGACTCATGCCTGAACAAAACATAAATCAAATCCACCAAAGAGAAGACCCCAAGCTTGTTAATAAAGAACAGCCAATAAAATGATAACAGTATAAAAGTGATGAAACATCCCATTCGGAGCTGCACCATAGGTGCTCGGTATCGGATAGGAATATACTAAACCGTTCAACAGGAGGATTTTAGTTAAGATGCCATAAAAATATCGTTGCAGCTCCTTTGGATCGTGACTCTGGCGGGGCGAAATATGATGGTAATATTTAAATATGGCACCGTGGTACTAAGCGAATCAGGTAGTCTTATGCCTGATTAAATGAAAAAATGATAGTTAATCTGATCAATCGAAAGACCCAGAATTAGCCCCAGTGACGATGGAAGAAGTATATTAACACCAAGCAGTCGAATCACAGTGTAAGTATCTGAGTTATGAAACATCCCCATCCGGTGGTGCGCGATAAATGTGCTATACCGGATACCGAATACGTGTTTACTTAAACGTTTAACAGGAGGAATTCAATGACAGAAATGCCAAAAGAGTCAGCAGTTGATGCTGCTGTCACCAAGAAACTGGTTGAAATAGTTGGCGAAGCTAATGCAACGGATTATAAGCATATTCGTTATGCCTACTCCTACGACCTGTCCTTTGTAAAAGCAAAATTACCTGATTATGTTGTTATGCCAACTTGCGTGGAGCAGGTCCAGGCAATCATGAAGCTTGCCAACGAGCTTAAAATTCCGGTAACCCCCTTTACAGCAGGTTCCAATATCGGCGGGTTGTGCATCCCTGAAGACGGGGGCATCCTGTTGGACATGAAACGGATGAACAAGATCATCCGTATTGATGAAGAATCTCATTATGCCATCATCGAACCCGGTGTTTCCCATGCAAAACTGGCCAGCGCCCTTTATAAATTTGGACTTCGCTGGAGCTGGCCTGTGGGACCCCCATCAGGATCAGTTTCCTCCAATGCGCTCTGCCACGGCATCGGCGGTCTTTCCGGACGATATGGTCTTAACAGTGAAGAAATCACCAGCATGGAAGTTGTGCTTCCCTCGGGTGAGCTTGTCCGGGTCGGGTCGTGCGCGATTCAGGAGGATGCATGGCATAGCTGCATGCCCCTGCCCAGGGTTGATGGCCTTTTCACCGGCTGGCTGGGTACCACCGGCATCGTCACCAAAATGGGTGTCCGGATTCATCCCATCCCGCCAATCCTCAAGGTGTTCACAACATCCACGGAAAAACTGGGTCATATGGGCTCATACCTCAGGAATCTCGGCAACTACGAGATCTGCGACGATTTGACCGGTGTTTCCTGGTGGCTGTCCCAGGTACCCATTCCATATCCCTACAAACCCAAACCCGCTGATGCGCCGGAATGGGTATCCTTTGCCACCACATTCTCCTGGACAGAAAAAGAAAAAGAAGCCAGGGAAGAAATCTGGAAAATGGTTTTTGATGAAGAAGTCAAAAAAGGCACCTCTCTTAAAGAAACCGTTTATCCCCCGGAAGCACTCAAGGCAAGAACCGAGCTTCCAAGCCAGATTGTAGGCTCCACTAAAAACTATACCAAACAGGCTGGCGGTGGAATTTCCTGGCCTGGAACATTTACCCCCCTGAACAAGTGGGAACCCATCTACGATGAGTGGAAAAAAATCCTTATTGCTCGGAATCTGTCACCCGCGGTTCGCGTCACCAATTACAGGGGCGTTCACTACGGAATGCTGCGCGCCATGATTCCCTTTCCCAAACAAGATCCGGTAGCTACTGAAAATGCCCGTATGGGCATTGTTGAGTGCTTGAGAGTTGATCTTGACCACGGCGGAGTCCCTTACAAACCACCGGTTGACTTTGGGCTTGAAATTAATAAACGAGCCCATCCAGGGTATGTTTCCCTGCTCAAACAGGTCAAAAACATGCTTGATCCCAATGACATTATGAACCGGGGTAAGCTTGCTTTATAAAGGACTTGCGCATCGACTGAAACATATAGATATACGCTATAATTTAGGGAGGATATTATGAAGTGGGATATTCCTACACTGGAAGAACTTGAAGATGTGATCTGGAAGTGCACTGCATGCGGAAACTGCAAAACGGCCTACGAATACGGCCCTCCGCCAAAGAATGGGGAAATCTGTCCGGCCGGTGTTGAATTCGGTTTTGACGGCAACATGGCATCCAAGGGAAAAATCGCCTTTGCCAGGGGGATACTGGACGGTGAACTTGAGTTTACGGAAGAATTTGTAGATGCCATCTACAAATGCACCGTCTGTGGCGGGTGCCAGAACCAGTGTGAGCTGGATCATAAACCTTTTATTCCTGAAATCATTGAAGCCATGAGACGAAAGGCTGTTGCTGACGGTGCTGGCCCCATGCCGAGCCAGAAAGTCATTGCACAGTCCATGCGGAGTTTCAACAATCCATACCAGGGCCCCCGCCGGGTAAGAACCGACTGGACCCGCCCTTTTAAAAAAGCTAAAAAACCCATTAAAAATATCATGAAAGAAGATGCACCGATTCTCTACTATGTCGGTTGCACTGGTGCCTTTAATCTGCCTGTCAGGAACCTTCCCGTGGCCACGGCATCCATTTTTCAGAAATTGGGGCTGGACTTTGGCATCCTCGGGGAAAATGAAATCTGCTGCGGCTCCACTGCCATGAGGCTTGGAGATGTGACGGAATTTCAACGCGTTGCCGAAACCAACCTGAAAACATTTAAAGATCTCCATGACAACCATGGCGTCAAGACCATCATCACTTCATGCGCAGGCTGCTACCGTGCCATAAAGAAAGATTACAGCATGTCCCACGAGTACGATGAGATGCTGGACGGTATTGAAGTTATCCACACAACTGACTTTCTTTATAATTATTTTAAAGAGGGCAAGCTCGAATTTAAAAATGAGGTTCCCTGGAAAGTCACCTACCATGATCCCTGTCATACCGGACGTCATCTCCTTGAGTACGATATTGACAAAGACGGTTCCCAGCAGTGGGTCGGCTCTTACCTTGGCAAACGCGAAGACAATTGTCTTTACGATATCCCCCGTGACATGCTCAAGGCAATTCCGGGTATTGATTTCAGAGAAATGGAGCGAAGCCGAAATAATTCCTACTGCTGTGGCGGTGGTGGCGGCGTTATGACTGGCTACGGCGACTGGGCCGCAAAAAATGCCGGATTGAGGATCGAAGAAGGTATGGACACCGGTGCAGAGCACATGGTATCCATCTGTCCGTTCTGCCACTACAATCTCAATGAAGGCGCCAAAAGAGTCAAGAGCGATATGAAGCTTTACGACTTGGTGGAACTTCTGGATATGGCGTTGTAACAGCCATTTTTCGACCTGCTACTCATGATTGTCATTATCAGGCATCTGCCTGAGCATCAGAGCTGCCCTTGAGGATAAAACAGGAGATACCCTGTTGATTCATTTGTTTGGGGGCGGCATAAATCCATGATTCATTATTTTTGACTGGAGAAAATGAAATGACTACTGCACAACAGACAGGTAAGGAGCTACCTTATTCGGGTGGTATTTTAAAACTACGCCTCCCCTTTGTTCACTATCGAATCGAATATCAGGATTTTATCCAGGGCATGATTCTCAGCTGTGTTCCACTTGGAATTACAGCGGCCATGGTTAAAGTTCTTGGAATTCCAATCGAAGTAGCTGTTCTCATGGTTGTGATAAACAACTTTTTCTACCTTATACACACAACGTTTGGGGACCCCTCGATCAGTGGATGGATCACCGCCGGCATCCCCCTTTATCTCTCCTACCTGACCGGATACGAAGCTGGCCCGGAACGAATCCAGGCCCTTGTGGCCCTGCAGGTGCTGGTGGGGGGCATCTTTCTTGTGCTGGGGGTCACGGGCATCACCAAATACATAATTAAACATTTTCCGGTTTCCATGCGTTCAGGAATCCTGTTAGGAGCAGGCTTCGCCTCTCTCATGCGGGTATTCAATCCCGCCCAACCATTCATGGGTAAAATGCCCATCGCTTTTATTGTCGCTTCTCTGGGAAGTTTTTTCATTCTGTTCTCCTTGAAAGCCATGAAGTTCCGTCTGAAATTCGGTTGGTTTGCCTGGGTTGCCAGCTTTGGTATTGCCCCTGGCTTTGTTCTCGGATATATCATAGGTCTTCTGACAGGTGAAATTGCGCCTCCCACAGGTGTGTTTGATCGTTTCATCATTGCCATGCCCTTTGGCGACATGCTCACATCCTTTACCAGTCTGGGGATTGGAATGCCGTCTGCCTCCATGTGGGCCAGTGCTATTTCCCTGGCAATCGTCGCCTACGTTCTTGCTTTTGGCGATATCCTGGTTCTGGAAGCCATGATTGATGACTGCAACAAGACAAGGACTGATGAAAAAATTGTATTCGAGGTATCACGTAATCATATCATCACTGCGTTCCGGAATATCTTCCAGGGATTCTTTGTGCCCTTTATTGCCCTGTGCGGTCCCCAATGGACGGGTGGGCAGGCCCTTGTAGTAAACCGTTTTAAAAATTCCACCCCCGAACAAGAGCCTTCTTACTGGGGTGGTGCAACATCTCTATTCTGGGGTATGAGCATTGCCATGATCTTTCATCCCTTTGTTCAAATCATCTTGCCTGCCAAACTCATTGGATTTGGTCTGACCCTGCTCATCCAGGGATATCTGTGTATCTACCTGGCGTTTGCCATGTGTACCACCAATGCACAGCGCGGCATTGCCGGTGTCATGGGTGCAGCCCTTGTTTCAGCTAATTTTGTAAAACTCTGGGGAAATGCCTTCTGGTCAGGACCCACAATTGCTCTCATCGTTGGTGCAGTTCTCTACTTTATCCTTGAGCATGACTCTTCAGAAAAGGAAGCCTGATTTTTTTATATAGTTTCCGGGGCTGCCACTTTCTCATCAAATCATCATGCTTCAGGTGGCCCCGGAGCAACCAATCCAGAACACGTCCAACATTAGGTAATCACATGTGGAAAAAAGAAGTTAAACAGAATCTTATTGTATTTATAAAGGCTGGTCTTCCCTTGACCCTTGCTGGAATGGCAGTGGTCTTCGGAGGGATTTACGGTCTGAAGCAGGTCTTTTCCGATAACGAGTATCTGATGGCTATCCTTTTTGTGTGGCTGGCCCTGTTCTGGTTTATTTATCAACCTTTGTTCAAAAACCGGATACTCAAGGTTAAGAATCAGCTAGAAAACCCGTGATGCTTTAGTAATTCGAACTTTCCAAAAAAATGATTGATAACCATAATTCATCAGGAGAAATCAATGAACTTGAAAGAACGTTTTTTAAATCAGCTTGCAGGCAAAACCGTTGATATGACACCGGTGGGATGCACCACCACCTACGGCATGACAGACATCATGAGAAAGGTGGGTGCAGAGCGCCCCCTGGCCGACATTGATGCCCAGGCCATGGCCACCCTGGCCCTTGGTGCAGACGTTGCCGGATTTGAGATGATCAAGGCCATGGGATGGGACATCACCGCCATGAGTGAAGCATTCGGATGTACCCTTGGGGTGCCCCAGATTGACCTCCAGTATTGTGTAAAGGAGCATCCCTACGCAGAAAGCCTGGATGGCCTTGAATACCCGTCCGATTTTCTTTCCAGGGGACGATTTCCTACCTATAAGGAGCAGTTCAAGATTCTCAAGGAAAAAGTAGGGGATGAAAAAGTCATTTTTGGTGAATCTGAAGGTGCTTTTACCTGCGGCGCAAACCTGGTGGGTACGGAAAATTTCATGAGGTGGACTTTCAAAAAAGTTGCCCAGGTGGAACAGGTCCTGGAAACAACCAAACTTGCCATGATCGATGTCATCAATTTTGCTTTTGAAAATGGTGCTGACTATTATGTCATCGCTGAACCGACTGCAGGCCCAGCCCTCATGAGCCCTAAAATGTTCAAAAAATTTGTTGTTCCCATGCTCACAGATATTGTGGACAAGACCAATGGTCCCATAGTGCTCCATATCTGCGGCAATACGGATTTGATCATCCCCTTGATGTGTGAAACCGGTGTCAAAGGGCTCAGCATTGAAGAAGGCGCCAACATGAAAGAGGCTGTCAAGATAGCGGAAGCCAACGGCTCACGGATATTCGGCAACGTTGCCACAGCCACGACACTTTTCATGGGTACTCCCGAGGAATGCTACAAAGAATCCTGGGCAGCCCTGGAAAATGGTACACACTTTCTGTGTCCCGGATGCGGCATTGCACCCAATTCCCCTCTGGAAAACCTTCTGCAATTGAAAAAAGCCCGGGATGATTTTTTTAAATAGAGAAACATTTAAACATCAGATGTTTTAAACATTTAAATTTTTATTGACATGATCTTTTATTTATGATTTAACACATGGCAACTGAGAAATAGCTTGGAACTTCACCTCTGGTGCTCACAAAGGAATAATTACGCTTAGTATGGAAAATGCACCTGGAAATCAGTTGGCCTTTTTTGGTTGTCCCCTGGATTGTGACGAGAAATACGACGCAATCCAGGACAGACTCCACGGACTCTGGACAACCGGAAAAAATGATGATCCCCTGGACGAGGTACTTAATTTATTGCGCCCTGAAATCCAGAAGGAGCACTGGAAAGAATTTGGCTCCATTTCTGTCCCGTCCTGGCTTCGACCGAAACCGCGTCCCGAGGATTACCCACAGGTGACCACCGAATCATTTATCTCATACATAGACAGCGATGGATGTCGTGGGAAAGCCGATGAGGTTGCCGAATTCGTTACCAATACTGTTCTGCCTGCAAGGCCTTGCCTCATCGGAATTGATCATTCACTTACCGGAGGCGTTGTCAAGGCCCTTGCGAAACAGCATAAAGCTGAAAACCTTTCCCTGATTATTCTTGACAGCCACACCGACGCAATTCCCATGTCAGCCCTTTCCAAGGCAATCGCGTATGACATGGACACCAACCCTGATTCGGTGCATGATCCTGAAGACCCGTTTCTTTATAATCGGCCAGACTCATACAATGCCAGCACATTTCTTCATCACCTGATTGTCGAAGAAATAATTAATCCTAAGAATGTATATCTCCTTGGAATCAGTGATTATCCCGATAAAAAAGCCTTTAAAATTAAAGATCCCAGGATAAAAGCCTATCTCAAGGCATACACGGATCTGAAACGCAGGGGGGTGTCCCTGCTCACTAAAAAAGATTGCCTCATGAGCCCACAAAAGGTCAAATCTCTCATGAAAAGCATAAAAACCCCCCTGGCCTATGTTTCTGTTGACATGGATATCGGTGCACTGGACGCGGTTGAAGGCGTCAGGTTCCGAAACTGGAAAGGGCTTAAAGAGAAGAAAATCTACAAGCTGATTGATGCGGTCAGTTCAATTTTTAAGACCAAGGTTCAACTGGCTGGAATGGATATTACGGAATTCGACGCACGGCGGGCCGGCGAAATATTCCCGTCCGGGCAGGATCAGACCTACCGTATTGCAGCGAACATAATTAAACGACTTGGCTTCGGCCTGAAAAATTAAGCAAAAAACGCAGTCGATTTCTGGACGACCATGCCTGAAACCGAGTGGCAAGCCATTTCAAACCGTGTGGTTACCTCAAATTTATTACAGTTTTAATTAATCCTCATTTAATTAACCCCCTCAAGGAGAAGACCTAACATGACACAGGAAAATAGATATTTCGACATTGAAGATTCCTCAGCAGACAAACCGGTAAAACGCCTGAAATATTTTTCAGGCGGAGAATTCCACCTCTCAAAATCCGAGAAATACATTGATCTGTTTAATCCCTCAACTGGCGATGTTATTGCCCATGCACCCCAGTGCTCCCAGGATGAAGTGGAAGAAGCCATTGCAGCAGCAAAAGCAGCGTACCCTGCATGGGCAGCTACACCGGTCCCCAAACGTGTACAGGTACTCTACAAATTTAAAGCCCTGGTGGAAGAACACCTGGAAGAGCTCACCCATCTTCTGTGTGAGGAAGAGGGAAAAAACTGGCGTGAGTCCATGGGCGACGTGCTCAAGGTCAACGAAGTTGTCGAATTTGCCTGTGGTGCCCCCCACCTCATGAAGGGTGAATCTTTGATGAACGCCAGCTCCGGATACGATACTGTCCTTTATCATGAGCCCATGGGCGTATTCGCCGGCATCGCACCCTGGAACTTTCCTGCCATGATTCCCCACGGCTGGATGAGCCCCATCTGTATAGCCACCGGAAACTGCATGGTACTGAAAGCGGCCTCCACTGTTCCCCAATCCAACCTGCGTCTTGCTGAACTCTGGAGAGAAGCAGGCCTTCCCGCAGGTGTTCTCAATGTTGTTACCGCAGGCCGGAACGAAGCGGAAATTTTTCTCAGCCATGAAGACATCAAAGGTGTCTCTTTTGTAGGCTCCACCTCTGTTGGAAGACACATTTATAAAACAGCAGCAGCCAACGGCAAACGTGTCCAGGCCCTCACGGAAGCTAAAAACCATGCCATGGTCCTCCGGGATGCCAAGATTGAAAGAACTGCCAGAGGTATCATCAATGCTTACTGCGGTTGTGCTGGCGCTCGCTGTATGGCCTGCCCCGTCATTGTTGTTGAAGACGCCATTGCCGACGAGCTCATTGAACTTTTGAAAAAATATGTTGCAGAGATGAAACTCGGGCCTGCTTACGATCCCGATACAGGCATGGGCCCTGTCATGAATGCTGGGCATAAGAAGTTCATCAACGACTGGATTGAAAAAGGCATTGAAGAAGGTGCAGAACTAATTGTTGACGGTCGTAATCCTGTTGTTGAAGGGTATGAAGACGGCTTCTGGGTTGGACCTACCATATTCGATCATGTGACACCGGAAATGACTATTGGTAACCAGGAAGTCTTTGGTCCTGTTCTCTGCGTCAAACGGGTTAAAAATTTCGAAGAAGGCCTTGCCCTGATGAACGCCAATGAATTCGCCAATGGTTCGGTTATCTACACCCAGAATGGTCACTATGCCCGGGAGTTCGCCTTTAGAAGTGATGCGGGGATGGTCGGTATCAATGTGGGTATCCCCGTACCCCTTGGAGTCTTTGGTTTCACCGGACATAAAAATTCCTTCTTTGGTGATCTCCATGTCATGGGGCAAGACGGTTTTAGATTTTTTACTGAGTCCAAATGTGTTACCCAGACCTGGTTCCCGGAAGATGGCGATATTGACGGCAAGGTCGATACCTGGGACGGTACGATTACATCCATGCCGGACAAGCATAAATAAGAACATAATCATTGCTTGATCCGTTTCACAACGGCGGGTTGACACAACCGGTGGGCCTTTACCCAGGCCACCGGATTTCGCCCCGCCGTGATATATGCGACTTGAATGATTCAATAGGTGTGCAGTTGTCCAAGATTACCCTTGTAGTAGAAAGCAAAGTCTGGTGAAAGCCGCATTGATGATCAATTAAAGCTGTTTCCGGGAGGTTTGATTTGCGCAATACCATCACTGAAATACAAAGCCAGGGAATCAATGTCCCCTCTGACATACTGGGACGCAAAGGTGGCGCAGGTCCGGCAGAAGGCAGGGCCTTTCTCATCAATAACATTCCTGTCAATGCCCCCATTGCAGCCCATTATGTTCTCCGCTCCCCCTTTACCTTGAAGTCTTCTGATAAAGGCTACCGGATTATCAAAGATCATCGGGAAATCCTTTGTGCGAACGTCGTTCCTGAACCACGTTTTTACAGCCGTCAGACAAAAGAGGGTATCCCCTACAAAAAAATTGCCCTTCTGCATGGAAATAATTGCCTTGCAACCACGGTCCTCCAGAATTGTGTACACTGGAAACAGGGCAATAAATGTACTTTCTGTTCTTCTGAAACATCCATAAAAACAGGTCATACCATTGCCAGAAAAACACCGGAACAACTGGCGGAAGTAGCTCTTGCCGCCCGTGATCTGGATGGTATTACCCATATGGTGCTCACATCGGGAACCGGCGACCCGCCGGGCAGTGAAATTCCCTATTTGGCAGCGTGTGCCAGGGCGGTTATCAAAAAGGCAGAAATTCCCGTGCAGGTTCAATTTGCCCCGCCACCGGATCTTGGTCTTATCCAGGAACTGTCCGATGCCGGTGTTTCTTCCGTGGGCATCCACGTGGAGAGTTTTGATGCGGAGGTCCTGAAACGCGTTGCTCCTGCCAAGGCTGCCATCGGTTTTGCCCATTATGAGCGTGCCTGGAAAACGGCTGTGGAGCTGTTCGGACCCAATCAGGTCAGCAGTTTTCTCATTGTGGGGCTTGGTGAATCTCCGGAATCCATTGCCTGGGGAAGTGAATATCTCGCCGATCTGGGTGTTTACCCTTTTGTGGTCCCTTTAAGGCCCATCCCGGGCTCAACCCTGGAAGGGGCGATTCCACCGGATGCTGCTACCATGAAACGTATTTATGAAGCTGTTGCCATAATTCTTGCGAAAAAAGAACTCTCCCTGGATGCCACCATTGCAGGGTGTGTCAAATGCGGTGCCTGCTCTGCACTCCCGTTTTACGAAAAACGCCATGATGGTATTCTATGTCATAGCGCCAGGAATCAGAGGGAACGTTCCGAAGCCTTTGCCATCCGGAACGAGGTCTTTGTCCATGAGCAGAAAATGTTTGATAATTCCGATATTGACGATAACGACCTCAAGGGAACCCAGCTAATAGCCCGTTCCAAGGGCCTTGTAGTCGGAACCGTTCGTATTTATCCTGAAAACCAGGAAAAAACCCATTGGGTCGGCGGCAGGCTTGCCGTCCGAAAAGATTATCGCAACACCCTGGCAGGCTCTGACCTTGTAAAAGAAGCAATGAAACGGGTCAAAAAAAAGGGCTGCCGTGTTTTCATGGCCACTATCCAGGAACAGAACGTCACCTTTTTTAAAAAACTTGGCTGGGCCCCCCAGGGCCCCTTAGAAATGCACTTTGGCCACCCCCACCAGCCCATGCAGGCTGACCTTGGCCGTGTTCCGGGAGATATGTAACCCATGGAAACACCTTTAACCGATATTATTCACGGCGTCCGCAATTACATCGGCCTGACTCGAAAAAACCCCATAAAACCAGTTGTGGAGCAGCTTAATCGTACCCATCAATATGGAAAAAATCTGCCCAACTGGGGCGATGACGCAGCCGTCATCCCCTATGGCGATACCTATCTTCTGTTTGCCACCGACGGAATGATGACAGGCCTTCTCATTAACGAGCCCTATGCCGCAGGCAAGGCCTCGGTAATGGTCACTGTCAATGATATCTATGCCATGGGCGGCCGTCCCCTTGGCCTTGTTAACGTTTTGGCCAGTGGTGATGAAGAACAGCGCGCCATGATCGTTGCGGGCATTGAAAAAGGATGTCACAAGCTCCAAGTCCCCATGCTTGGCGGCCACCTTCACCCGGATGAGCAGATGTCCCACCCCTCCCTTTCCGTTGCCATACTGGGATCAGCCACCAAACTGATCCGCAGTCATCTGGCTGAACCTGGCGATTATCTGATCCTGGCAGTGGATCTTGACGGAATACGCGGATGCAAATCGGTTGTGAGCTGGGATGCAAATTCTGGAAAAACACCGGAGGAATTGCGTTACCGGCTGGAAACCTTGCCGATGATTGCAGAAGGGGATCTGTCATGTGCAGGTAAAGACATCAGCAATGCTGGAATTCTTGGCACCATCTCCATTTTCCTTGAAAATTCAGGCCAAGGAGGCACCATTGATCTTCAGGCCATTCCAAGGCCTGACAGTATTGACCTCAATGACTGGCTTCACTGCTTCCAGAGTTTCGGGTTTATCCTGTCGGTGAAACCGGAGAACTCAGACACGGTGATTGATCTGTTCCAGGAAAGAAGTATCACAGCAGCCGTTGTGGGAGCGGTTGATGCAACAGGAAAGGTCATAATTACTTCGGGTGAAAAATCCGATCTCCTGTTTGATTTTTCCAGCGATGAAATCACTGGCATCCGCTATCCCGGGCCCACGGATACCTGATACCTTGCCCCCCACTGCTTATCGATGAAAAAAATTGAAACGCTCATCTGAAAAAGGGTGGGTTGTTTTTTATCTCCAGCCCTGATGGTTTGCGAATTTAAATGGTTTTTATCGCCCTCATGGCACGGACGGCCTTTCAGAGCAAGTTATAGAAAGGTCGTTGGGGGCTCCTTAAGCATTAACTAACGGTTGATCATGCCAGCAACAGTGGCGACACGCCGGCCAAGATTCTTCACCGTATCCATACCAAACGTGTCTTTCTCATAACCGTCTGGATGTCCGCTCCATACGGTTCCTCCAAAATGGAAGGTGGTATTTCCATCACCTACTACGATCATGTCCTGGATAAGCATGGCTGCATGAATTGCATGGATGGTGGTTTCCTGGCCGCCGTGCCTGAAGCCGCCGACACTGATGACGCCACCGACCTTGTTTTTCAACAGGGCACCGTTTCGACGCAGTAGAACACATCTGTCCAGGAATGCTTTTGCCTGGGATGTCATGCTTCCAAAATAAACCGGAGTCGCAATAATCAATCCCACAACATCCGGATCTGACATCAGGGGAATAAGATCTTCAAAATCGTCTTTCTGTGAGCATGTAGGCTCTTTGGTACATTTACCGCAGGCGATGCAGCCATTGATAGTTAATTTCCCCAGATCAATGAGATGGGTAGACATATCGTTAAATTCTGATTCAATGGTTTCAAGACAGGTTTTCATGGCAAAGTGAGTCGACTGGCCCGAACGGGGGCTACAGGAGACTCCGATAATTTTTTTAGGCATGATGTTTCTCCTGATTTAAAATGGTTAAATATTCATAAATCCGGCATGGAAAGCGCGTTGCCATCTAAAGGCACTTTTTGGTTCAGACCCAGGCGGTGCCAACTGTCGTTTTTAAAAACCAGGCGATTGATGGCCATGCGTATATTGTCATAAACCAAGGCGGATTTCGGATTCAGAGAAAGCAGGTGTGATATGAAAATTTCAACGGCAGCCCCATGGGAAACCACCAATACGGTTTCGTCAGTATGGGTCTTTCCAATCTCATCCATCACCTCCACCATTCGCTCCAGAACAACTGGTTCGGTCTCAACTTCCACGGGAAAGGGTAACATGGGATAGTGGGCCGATCGTTCCTGGAAAACGCTGCGTCCCTCCCGGAGTCGCATATCCTGATGGATGACCAGGCCCTTTTGCCGGGCCAGTGGTTCCGCAGTTTCCAGTGCCCGGCAAAGATCACTGGTATACACGGCATGTATTTTTTCCCTCCGGAGGCACAATGCAAGCGCCTCTGCCATGGCCCGACCCTCTTGATTCAAGGGGACATCCGTATGCCCCTGTATTTTTTTTTCAATGTTCCATTGGGTCAGGGCATGGGTTACCAGGATAATATGCGTCACACAAAAATCTCCTTATTCCTGAACGCTGGATTAATCAAGCAGAATCATCGCGTAATATTTGAATGTTTCTTTTATATCCATGGCCACCGTGGTTCCGATGCCGATATTCTTCAAAGTTCCGATAAGGTCGATGGACAGGGCCTCCACGGTGGGTCTTTTTTCCATGGGAAAACGGCAATTTTCTGGATAAGCACATTTTTTACACAGTGAGCAGGCGCCGCTGACAAGACCAAAGGCCTTGTCATAGCCTTTCAAAAATAGTTGTCTCTCAAGCATGACCGTTCCCTTCCAGTAACGGACCTGACCTATGCGGTTTTTATTGGTGTCCCGGTAGAAGCCACTGGCCTGTTGAGTGCCCACCAGCATCAATGCCGTTGAATATTCTTTAAGCAGATTACGCACCTCGTTAATGTCAGGGGTTGCTGGCGGACAGGACCAGTTGGCATTAAATTGTGTGCATCCGTATCGGCATTTCAGGTTGACCCAATTGGCAATAACAATCTCTTTCACACTGAAAGGAATGACAGATTCAAGCCCGTATTTACTTCCATTGGTGTGCAGGCTGCGCAGCAATTCGTCAGAAATGCCTTCATTGGAACGAAACGAAACAGCGGCCTGGTTATTCACGCTATGCAAATGGATTACTTTTTTTGTCTTCTCAAAAGCTTTCATAGACAGTTTCCTTTTGCCGCTGCCGGCTTATTATCAGGATGGTTCATTCAGCGCCTTTGGTGTTTATCTTATCATTGTCAACCATGGTGTCGTCATCAATGTGCTTTTTATGACCTGTTTTCATAATTTCATGAACCGCATTGGGTGGGCATCAGTCACAGCCGCTTTTAAACAGGAGGGTTACATCTTTCAGCAATGCAAGTTCGAGCGCTGCTTCGGCAGCTTTAACCACTGCTACGGGAACAGGGCAGGCCAGATGACAGCCTGCCCGTTCTGCGTTGATAAAAATCGGATTCCTTGTTAATGGCAAAAAAAGATCCTTGATGCTGAGTTCACTGATTGCAGCGGCAAATTTTTGAATCATCTTGCATTCAGAGCCTGAAATCTCCAGCCCTGCCATGCGTTTTTCCTTTTTCCATGCTTTTACCTGGCAGGTAAATCCGCAAATTCCCGCATCAACTGTTACGCAAACGTTATTCATCATCCACCGCTTTATCGGTTTCTGTGCGAATCCACCGATTTTTGAATAAGTATTAAAGTGAGGGGGGGATCGGCCGGTATTGTTTGAAAGTCAACAACCGTCCGAAACCCCATTTTACCTGCAACTTCTTTTGTTAAATTCCGGGGTCTTATTTCGGGATTACTGGACCTTTGGGGCCCTGGTTGAGAACATGATCCGGCACCACACCTTCAAGATGGGGAAATTTGTCGGTCATGTGCGGTAACTGCATCGCTTCCATGAAATCATGCTCAAATGTCGGTTCAACCGTAAGTTCCAGATATTGAACATTGCGTGAACACCAGTTGGCTTCATCGCGTTTCGTCTTGTTCAACAGGGCCGTACGGCAACCGTCACCGGCAGCATTTCCGATACCATGAATGCTTTCAATTTCGCAGTCTGGAAAGAGTCCCATTACAAGGGCTTTTTCCCGGTCAACGTGGGTACCGAAGGCACCTGCGATCTTGACCGTATCCACCTTCTCAATACCCATTCGTTTCATCATCAATTTACAGCCGGCATAGAGAGCGCCCTTGGCAAGTTGAATCTGCCTGACGTCTTTTTGGGTAATCACGATATCCTGACCGATGGAGGAATCTTCTTTCCAGGCCAGTACGAATTCAGGCTGCTTGGTATCCGCATTTTTCCGGAAACGGGGGTTTTCTTTAAGGGCTTTTTTATTGAAAACACCGGTCATCGTTATAACGCCGGAACGGTAGAGCTCTGCCAGAACATCAAGAATACCTGATCCGCAGATTCCCTTGACCTTCATATCTTCAGGCTTGGATTCTTTGCGTGACTTGTCATGACCGATAACACGGTAGTCAACATCCTGGGTTATCGGGTCGATCTCAATTCTCTCTATGGCTCCAGGGGCGGCGCGCATGCCATAGGCAAGCTGTGCACCTTCCATGGCAGGTCCTGTAGCGCAAGACGATGAATAGAGTTTATGACGATTGCCCAGAATAAGTTCACCATTGGTTCCAATATCAATGATCAGCTGAATTTCATCGCTCTTGTAGGGTTCTTCGGACAGGAGAACACCCACATTATCACCGCCTACAAATCCGGCTTCATTGGGCATGGTAAAAACGTAAGAGGACGGGTTGATGTCGATGTTGAGATCCCGGGCCTTGATGTCCAGACTGTGATGGATAACCGGCGGGAACGGTGCAAGGCCGACCGGTTCCGGGTCCAGTCCCAGAAGGATATGATGCATGGCAGTATTGAACCCGATGGTAACATCTTCAATGTCTTTTTTGGTAATGCGCAGGTATTCAACACCTTCTTCAATCACTTCAACATACTCGTCAGGTCCTTCCTCACCCTTTTTCTTCTTGACCTTTTTCTTCTTGGGGTGAGTCTGTACAATGGCCTTTTCGATCAGGGAATTGATCCCTTCGATAATATCATCACTCATCCGTTTGAGACCATCAGGGGTGGTCATGTGGAACGTGATGCGTGCCATGACGTCTTCACCGTATTTACACTGGGGATTCATGAGCGATGAGGTTGCGATGACCTCCTTGGTGGTAAGGTCGCACAGATATCCGGCACAGGTTGTGGTCCCGACGTCAATGGCAATACCATAGGCTCTGACGGCCCTGCCGGGTCTGATTCTGATGACCTCTTTGTCGTTCCAGACACTGACCGTTACTACCCAGTTCCCCTCCCGCAACGTGCCTGGAAGTGTTCTAAGGGCGACAATATCTATGGTCAGGCCTGTGAGACCGTATTCCCGTTCAAGACCGTTGGTAAGGCGTTCCCAGTCACCTATCTTATCTTCAAAGGTCGGCTTCTGCAGTTCAATGGTATAAAGTCTGACAGCGGGGTTGAAGTCGATATGGATATCCCTTGCATCCTTGCTGACAATCTGTTTTCCTGAACGCGACTCTTCAGGTACAAAAACCAGTATGTCGTCGAGGATCTTTGCGACACAACCCAGTCTGAACCCTTTTTCCCTGTTTTCTGGATTAATGAATTTTTCTTCTTCTTCCATCCACTCGCTTACATTGGACATGGACGAATGGATATTGTACTTTTCAAAATGCCCTTCTTCAATCCGGACCCGGCATTTGCCGCACACTTTTGTTTCACCGCAGGGAGCCTCAATATCCACGCCAAGCAATCTGGATGCTTCAATGATATTGACCCCTTTGGGAACCTCGCCGCGCCGGCCGGAAGGTTGAAATATTACATTTACTGTTTCCTGTCCCATTTATCCTGCTCCTCTGATTACTGTATTTCACCTTTCTGATATTCTCTCAAACGTCCGATCATCTTGATACCTTCGGACACTGCATTCCCTGCAGATTCAGCATAACCATCAGCACCGAACAAATTGGCAACATCTCTGGTTACAGGCGCACCGCCCAGCATGATCAGGCATTCTGGATTTTTCTCTTTTACCATGGCAATTACTTTTTTCATACCCATCATGGTGGTTGTCATCATTGCGGACATGGCAAGAACGTCGGATTTTACATCCAGCTGTTTTTCAACAAAATCCTCAAGGGGCACATCACGACCGAGATCATGAACATCCCACCCAGCAACGTCAAACATCATTTTTACGAGGTTTTTCCCGATATCGTGAACATCCCCCTGGATGGAACCGATAACAACTGAGGCCTTGGGAGTGTCGGGATCAAGTGTGATATGGGGGCGAAGGATGTCAAGCCCTGCATAAAGTGCATCAGCGCACATTAGTACTTCAGGTACAAAATATTCATTGGTATCGAAAAGAACGCCAACTTCTTCCATTCCTGCAGCAAGACCATCCAGAACAGCGACCATGGGATCAACGCCTGCATCAAGGGCTTCCTGTGCTGCGTCGCTGCAATCATCCTCTTCATACTCAACAACAGCTTCTTTCAATTTTGCTAAAATTTCTTCCTGAGTGGACATTGTTATCTCTCCTTTTTAGATTCTTCCAACTGCGGGTGATGGTTTTTTTCCATATTCTTTAACGGTGTTCACGTAAGTTTTCATATTTTCTTCTCTAACATCCGGCCAGATATCACAGCCAGGCCAGATAGAATCCAAGCCATTATCAATACACTGTTTAATCACAGTTTCAACTTCTGCCTGGTCTTCCATCTGGCATAGGGTGGCATAGGGATCAAAATTGCCGAAAAGCAGAACGTCATTGCCTAATTTGGCCCGTGTTTCCAGAACATTATTTTTCTGATCAACACTTAAGGCATCTGCACCGCATTCATGCATCATTTCGATGATCATGTCTGTTGAGCCGCAGATGTGATTGACGGAAGGCACGCAGGTAATGGCATCAAATACTTTTTTCAGGTTCGGACCGACAAGCGTTTTCCACATGCGTGGTGAAATAAGGTCTGTACCAGATCCCATATCCCTTACACTGATAAAATCAACGTCCAGCTCCTGGTAATGTTTGACCAGATCAATGGTGATCTGGGTAATCTGATCCAGGAAGCCTGTTACCAGATCTTTCTTTTTCTTGATACTTTTCAACAGGATATCAAGTTCCATGATCTGTCCCGCCATGGTAAAAGGGCCCAGAACCCATGCGCCGACTGCAAGATCAGGCGCTTCAGCCTTGATGATTTTAAATGCCTCGTCTATCATGGGAAGACGTCCCTGGCTCATATAATCCGCAGGGATATTAATTTCATCAAAATCTTTCCATTTATTCGGAACGGTGGGATAGATAACGCCTTCAGCACCGTCATACAGGGAGACGCCTCGTCCCATGGCTTCGGCCACGGCAGCCATGTCATAGGGAATAACCACAGCATCCATATTGAACATCCTGGCAGAAGTGATAGCAGATTCAGCCATCAGCCTGGCATCGGTATGAATTTTGGCAAACTGTGTACCCATTTTATCAATTGCCTGAACCACGACTGCGCCCTGCCCGCTGAAACAAGGCATCGTATCCAATGGTTCACGTTTGAATAGCTTTTGAACTCTTTGTTTTCCTGTAAGCTCTGACATTGTTTTTCCTTTTTGCTGAATAGTTTTTAATAGCGTGGTGCTTGTTATTGATCAGGTAAGAATCCCCGCAGTCTTATTTCTGAGTGCTCTTCAGGGCTTCCGCATGGTCCGGGAACAATTTATAGATCGGATGTTTGGGATCAATAGGCATCCTTCCTGTTGCACCGAAAACTGCTGTTGCGAGGAATGCATCTGCCATGGCTATTGCAGGAATGATACGCTCTGCACCGACCATGGGACCGGAGAAGATAATGTCGTGGTACATGAATGCTGACAGTGACTCCACCGCAGCATCAGCGGCAGCCCACCCTTTAAAACCGAATTTTTCCCTTGCCTCTTTCCACATGTAAGAACCATTGGAAGGCGCGCTGCCTGTGGCAAAGCCCCATTTTTCCTTGATCATTTTGTTCGCCAGGCCGCACATCGCCGTGGCAGGACCATTCATTACAGAGGTATCAACGAATACATTCTCAAATTTTGCATCATTTTTTTCTATCGCGTCCAACAGCTTTTGGGTGCCTGTAATACGGCCTGAAGGCATCAGATCCGCATCATCAAAAGCAACAAGAAGAACATTCTTTACGCCGATCTGGGCCATCTCTTTAATCTCGGTGTCAAGATCCTGTTCCCAGACGGTAAGGCTGTTATAAAACATGCGGTCAAGGAGACCTTTTTCTGCGCAATACGCTGCGGCTTCAAGTTTGGGTTTCATGGTCCAGGCGTCAATGCAGAAAGGCATATCCGAGTTTTGGACAACAAAATCGATAAATGTTTTAAATTCTTTACCCGTATTGGCAACGATATCAGCCATTCCCGGAACACCAGTCTCTTCAGATAGTCTGTCCTGGGTTTTGAGGAGGGATGCGGCAATCTCTTCATCAAAACCGTCTTTACGTTTTCCTGTAAAAACTTTGTCACCTTTCTGGAAAATGGAGTTGACAACTACGGTGGGATAATCGCCTGGCTGGCCACCGAATTTCACACCCCCAACTTCACAAACCTGCTGCGGTGTATCAAACTGAAACATTTTCTTCCTCCTTGATTGTTTTTAAATGTAGCGCTTTGAGAAATTGATTTAAATGTAGACCTTTAAAAGTTTTTCAATTTGCAACATTGATAATTATAATTTTGTAAAAAGTTCGTGATCTAAATTTCTCAATACAATTCATCGTGGATGAATAAGGCTTAAACCCATGTATGATCTGGTAGAAATTTCATGGGTGATTCTTTGCTGCTTTGCTGTTTCATCAGCATTTGATTAAGACTTTAGCAAAAAGTTGTTAGTAAAGTAAATCGTCCATAAGATGATTTTTAAATTTAAAAAAGACGATTTATTTATAATATGTGTTTAGATAAAATAATTGGTATTTATTCTTAGTCCTCCAGAAATCCACAAAATAACAACTTTGAACCTGCTCTGGAAGATATCAATTGTCGGGGTTTATCATAAGATGGTTCAATATAAAGGTGTTATGGAAAAAGCTCGTCTTTTAAAGTTGATGCCTGAGAAATCAATCATCTTAATTTGATCTATTTGTATTGTCAAACGCTGTAGATAATTGCTGCCCGCACAGGTCGAAATTTTTATGGTGGTTGGGCAGAGGTTGAACTTGAGTTTGGTATTTTTTGTGTGCTTTCAGAAAATTGTTGTGATATACATTTATCAGCCATGGCAAATAACCTGGAAGTAAATAATTCCAATGCCAGACGCTATGACCTCTCAAAGGAAATGTACAGGCATGGAAATTCACGAAAAAATCATAGGGGCCATGGAAGCGTCCTGGTTGATTCAAGATCTTGATGAGTTATTGGAGACCTCCCTTTCATACCTTCTCCAATTACCGTGGGTTCACCATATTGCCATTGCCCTTTTTGATCAAACGAACAATTTGGTACCTGTTGCCACTGCCCATAATGTGCGGTATGGGCTCGAAACAATCCAAAAGATAAACGTTCAAAGCTATGTTCTGGATGCCTATGTCAGGCATTCCACCCGTCAAATCATACCTGCTAAGTGCCACATTACCTTCTGTTTCCCCTTGCTGAAACATGATGGGCTTCTGGGCCTGATGACTATCCGGTTTTCCCACGGGACCAGCTGTGAAACAGTCCTATTGAAAAATCTCAATTTTTTTTCCCAGCATCTTGCGGAAAAAATTCGTCAAATTTTGAAAAAGAAGAAAATCAAAAACGTAAGACAGGAGTTGGACCTCATCCAACGTCATAACGACGAAATGTTTCAACAGGTGACGGTCCTCAGCAAGGAACTCTACGCCATAACCGCCATATCCACCAAAATAAACCAGACCATGGATCTCCAGAAAAGCCTTCGAAAGAGCATCACCAAAGTCAAAGAGGTTTTTAATGCCCAAGGAGTTTTGGTTTACAGACGGAGTCTCCTGAATAATAGCTGGGAAATGTCTCATCGCGATATAGATGATGGCCTTTTCTCAAGGATTGAATATCGAAAAATCGAGGCGTTTTTTTTAAAAGAAATTGCCATAACTGGCAAACCCCTTCAAAAATGCGGGAGCAAAAATTTCTTTTTTAAGCCCACGCAAAAGAATGGATATAAAAACCAGGCGGCCACGATTATCGGTGTTCCCATGAAATCAAAGACGAAAACACATGGTGTAGTGTTACTTTTTCTTGAATCTGGCAGGCCTTTTAATTTGGATAACCTGCGACTTCTCTCCGGCATGAGCAACATTATGGGAATGGCAGTTGAAAACATGACGCTTTTCCACCAAGCAGAGACAAAAACGCAGGAAGCTAAATTTCTTGTATCTTCCATTGCCAAGTTCAACGAAAAACTGGATCTGGAAAAAACCTTGAAGTCGGTGGCGGAAAAAGGGGCACAATTGGTGGGTGAGTGTCGTTGCATCTACCTGTTTTCCGAAACCCGATATCCCATGATCCAGGTTACTTATCACGGCAACAAAGAAGGCACTATCCCGAAAGTGCAAAGTATGGATAAAATTGAACCCAGGGAACTGAGGTCCCTATACCGATCCATGAAGTCTGAAAAAAAACCGATTCTTATCAGGGAAATGGACAAATCGCAACAAATTCCCACGGAAACGAAAACCTTTTTCAAAACCGGTGATGTCCGATCACTGATCATGATGCCGTTGCGGTTCGGGGGGAAACTCTTGGGATTGTTTGTCCTGGGCCGTACCGGGAGAAAGCGGCCTTTTGGCCGGCACGAGTTTGCCCTGTGCAAGGCCCTTGGCAGCGCGTCGGCTGTGGCCATTCAAAATTCATGGACATATGCACAAAGCCTTGAAATGAGCGATTTGCTGGAAGGGAAAGTTTTAGAAAAATCAATTCTGATTCAACAACTCCATGACAAGCATACCACCCGTTTTGAAATCAGGGACGATATCACATTTTGGGTCAACACTCAAAACAAATTTGTTTTTGTCAACAGGGCAATGGAAACGATTACAGGGCTTTCAAGGGAAACATTGTGCGGAGGGGATTTTTTGGTGACGGATGTGGTTTTCGAGGAGGATCGCAGCAGAATAAAGGACCACTTCAGCCGAATACTCATGGGAGAAGTTTCCATTTTCTCGAACATGGAGTATCGTTATCTGAACTGGAAAGGAGACGACCACATTATCTCCTTGACCATTTACCCCGCAAAGAAGATTTCCGGAAAAATTATCGGGGTTGAAGGCATAGGTCGCGACATCACCGAAACGAAAATGCTGGAGGTTGAATTGGGGAAGGCCAATAATCTGGCCTTGCTCGGGGAATTTTCCAGTGCTGTTGCACACCAAATTCGAAATCCCTTAGGGAACATTCTAATGGGAATGAATCAACTGCAAAAATTTTTGTGCACTGATGAAAACGGGCTTTACACCGAAACAGAACAAACGCCGGGGGATAAGTTCGGCCCGCGCAAAGGGCAATCCCTCCCTGAGATGTTTAAAAACTTCAAGGGCGACGTTAACAATCTGAATCGGGTGGTTACCGAAATTCTGCAATACACCCGGACACTGAAACTGAGCCTTTCCGTGCAGCAGATGGAGATGGTAATCGAAGAAACCCTGAATCGATTACAAAACGACATTGAGGGCAAAAAAATTAGAGTGCAAAAGCGCTTCGATTCCAACCTACTGCTTCCCGTTCGCCTGGATGCCGTACTCATGGGCCAGGTACTCCAAAACATTATCCAGAATAGCATTGAGGCCATGGGCAACGGGGAAATCCTTGAAATTTTTTTTGGCCCTGCAGAGCAAAGAGAAGGGTATGTGAAAATTGCCGTTAAAGATTCAGGAATCGGCCTTGCACCGTCAGAAACCGAAAAAATATTTCACCCCATGTACACCACCAAGGCTTCGGGAACCGGCCTGGGGTTGTCTATATCCCATCGAATTATTGAAGCCCATAAGGGAACCATGTGGGCAACCAACAATTCCGAAAAAGGACTGACCGTTCACATTCTGCTCCCCATGATCCCCCATGAAGAAAAACCGCAGGCTCGAAGGAGGACGTTGTAATGCCTCATTTTCTCGTAGTGGATGATGAAATTTCTTTTTGCCGCCACATTCAAGCCATCCTTGAAGCCGAAGGGTTCGATGTCGACACTGCCCATGAGGCTAAGGGCGCCATAGGGTGGCTCAATTCCGACAGCTACGACATTTTATTGACGGACATACGGATGCCCGGGGTTCAAGGACTGGAACTCATCAAATTAGCCCGGAAGATTGATCCGAAGATCTCATGCATCGTCATGACCGCTTACGGCACCATCGCTTCAGCCGTCAACGCCATCAAGGAAGGCGCAAGCGATTATCTGGAAAAACCTTTTGAACCGGAAACTCTGCTCATAATCGTGGCCAGGATACTCAGGGAAAGACAGTTGCTACAGGAAATACGCGATCTTCGGAAAGAGGTTGACAAAAAATATGCCTTTGGAAACATCATCGGAAAAAGCCATAAAATGCAGGCCATTTATGAACTGATTCAGAGAGTGGCAGCAACGGACGCGAGGGTTTTTATTACCGGTGAGACCGGGGTCGGCAAGGAGCTGGTGGCCAAAGCGATCCATTTCAACAGCCCCAGGAGAAACAAACCCTTTGTCACCATTAACTGCGGGGCTCTTGCTGAAACGCTCTTGGAAACTGAGCTTTTTGGGCATGAAAAGGGGGCTTTTACGGGCGCCGTCCATAGAAAAATGGGAAAATTTGAATACGCCCAGGGCGGCACGCTGTTTCTGGACGAGGTGGGAGAAATTTCATCCAGAATGCAGGTGAGACTCCTCAGAATTTTGCAGGAAAAGAAGGTTGAGCGGGTTGGTGGAAACGAATCCGTCGATGTGGACGTCCGCTTGCTGTCTGCCACCAATCGAAACATTACCAAACGAATCAAAGATGGGGAATTCCGAACGGATCTTTATTATCGCCTCAACGTGGTGCCCATCCACATCCCACCTCTTCGGGAAAGGATTGAGGATATCCCCCTGCTGGTACAACACTTCTTACACCTCTATAACAGGGACCTGAACAGAGATATTCAAAAAATTTCCGTGGCCGCCATGAACCAGTTACTAACGTATCCCTGGCCGGGAAACGTTAGAGAGTTGGAGAATGTTCTGGAAAGGGCCTTTGTGGTCACCGACGGTCAGGAGATTGATACGGTATTCTTTTCCCATGATGTTCATAACCCCTTGGACGAACCGTCGCCCAGTCATGTAAATACGGATATCCCTTTTACAACAGCTCGCAGCATTGTGATCAGTCGATTCGAAAAAGCCTATATTTATGAAACCCTCAAACGATATGAAGGAAATGTTTCCAAAACTGCAAGCAAAACGGGAATCAATCCCAGAACCATCTGGCGAAAAATAAAAGCTTACGGGCTGGATCATGCCAGTTTAAAGCCTGAGAACAGGTTGTAGGTGAATGTCAGAGTGCGACAATTATGTCACATGTCTAACTATTTGTAATAATTTAACAATTCAAAGCACACCTTCTTTACCTTCTTTTTTCAACCTATGATTGTCACGGTTATTGTTCCATCATACGTTCAGGCAATACCAGCACAGACCCATACCACAGGCGCAACCTTGGCGTAAAATTCCACTGGAAAATTTATTGGCATCAGTTTTGCATGCTAAAAAGGCACGAACATTAAAATCTTAATATTGCTTGTTATACAGACAAGAACATTAAAATCATTACTACTTGCACCAACCATATTTTTTTATAAAGTATTAAAACCCATATCATTACACCAGAATTGCGCCCGGTTGGTTTCCCCGATGAAGGCTGTCGTATGATATTGACAATGGTTTTGCGAATTTAATTTTTTTACATGAGGAGATGAGGATACAGATGAATTCAAAAGAGCGAGTAATGGCTGTCCTGAACCACCAAAAACCGGACCGGATGCCTTGTTTCGGTGCCAACTCCACGGTGACTTACGAGCAAATGGAAAAAGTTCAAGCCTTCTGGCCCGAGGGGCACCTGAAGGGGGAAACCATGGCCAAACAGGCCATGGCCGCCCATACGGTGATCGGATTCGATGCAGTGAGAGTTCCCTTTTGTCAGACCTTTGAATCTGTGGCCCTGGGATGCACGTATAAGCCTGGCGCAAACCTGGAAGCGGGAGAAGGCATTCCCGGAATTGAGCATCCACCGCCCCACAAGCTAACAGACACACCTGTTTTCCCGGATGATTTTCTTTCCAGGGGCAATATACCGGAATTGCTCAAAGCGGTTCGAATTTTGAAAAAAGAGGTGGGAGGCGAAGTACCGATTATTGCGGGAATCGTAGGACCTTTTACCATCGCGGGTTCTCTCCTGGGAGCCGTTCCCATTCTTAAGGCGACGTTCAAGGCACCCGACAAGCTTCGACTCTTTCTGGACGTGGGGGAAAAGGCTGGCACGGCACTTGCCAAAGCCCTTATTGATGCGGGGGCAGATATTATTTGCTGCGAAGATATGACCGCATCTCCGGAGCTGATTGCCCCCAAAACTTACAGAGACCTGGAATTGGAATATCAGAAAAAACAATTTGACGCCATATCCGTTCCCAAGATTCTTCATATTTGCGGTAACGTGGACGGCATCGTAGAATGGATGGGGGAGACCGGAGCAGACATACTGAGCCTGGAACCCAAAGCCGATGCCCGGCTTGCCAGGAACAAATGCGGGTCAAATATAATTTTATTGGGCGGAGTCGACACCGCTACCACGCTCTTTATGAAGGACGCCGCAACGGTGCAGGCAGGATGCGAGGAATCCATTGCCGACGGCATCCAAATTTTGGCACCCGGATGCGCCGTAGCACCGGGCACCTGCACTGAAAATTTGCTGGCAATGGTGGAGGTGGCCAAGAGCCATTAACAGCGCCTGATTCAAGATATTGGTGGTTCTTACCGGAATCATATTGTACATAATATAAACGGACGCAAGGAGAAAAGCAAATGAAAGTACTGCAAGATTTTTCCAACATTTTCAAACGGTACGACATCGATAACGAGGTTACGGACGGTGCCAGGCAAGTCTCCAAAGATGCGGTGCTTCAAGAAATAGCGAAATATGTCGTGGAGGGAGATGACGAAGGAATCGGTGACGTTGTCAAAAAGGCATTGGAAACAAAACCTCCCCTGGATATTATCAATGATGCCCTGGTTGCGGGCATGAGCGAGGTCAGTCGTCTGTGGGAGGAAGGGGCATACTTCCTTCCCCAGGTAATTCTCTCTTCCGACGCCATGAGTGTGGGTATCGCCCTGTGCGAAGAGGCCATGGGCAAATCCATGGATCGAAAAGCGCCGGTGGTCACCCATACGGCAGAGGGAGATATCCATGACATCGGACAGGTGATTGTAAATGCCCTGTTGACCGCCAACGGTTTTGAGGTCATTGATCTGGGTGCCGATGTTCCTGTGGATAAGGTTGTGGCAGCTTGTAAACAGCATAAACCCGTTATGGTCACCGGAACTGCCCTCATGACCACCACCATGACCGCCTTTCCCAAGATTGCGCATCAGCTAAAGGCCGCAGGACTCGCTATTCCGTTTGTTTGCGGCGGCGGTGCGGTGTGTGAAGAGTATGTCACAGGCTTCGAGCTTGGGGTATGGGGCAAAGAGGCCAGTCAGGCCCCTGGAATGGCCGAGGATGCCCTGGTAGGAGAAAGCTGGGAATCCATGCGGAGCAAATGGAACGGATAATCTCGTCAGAACTTTGATGTAAGGAGATGCAGGAGATGATCGTTGATATTGTCTATGGGTTTTTAGGTTCCGGTAAAACTACTTTTATCACAAAAATCCTCGAGAAATGGGGCAGTAATGAGAAGACTGTGGTGCTTGTCAATGAATTCGGTGATGTGGGTATTGATGGGGACTTATTGAGCAATCAGGGTGGAAATGTGGTCGAAATGCCAAGCGGGTGCATTTGCTGCACTCTCCAGGCGGATTTCAGGAGTCAAATGCTTGAAATCAACCGATCAATTCGTCCAGAAAGAGTCATTGTTGAACCCACCGGTGTTGCCACCATTGCGCAGATTCAATATATTTTTCAAGCACAGCTCTTTGAAGATGCCTTTGAAGCCGTTCACTATATCTTGATTGCAGACGCAACCGGTTTCATGGCGTTATATAAAGCCAATCGCCATTTCGTGGAATCACAGGTGAGGCACGCCCACCTATGCGTTTTAAATAAATGTGACAAAGTTGATAAAAGAAAGGCCATGGTTACCCAAGGGGCCATATCGGCGATCAATCCTGACATTACCGTTATGCGAAGTGAATTCGGATCTGTGGACTGGTCGGATTACCAATTCTCACTGGCCACCTCCGAAACTCTTTTAGGAAAACATCCCCAAGGGGCACTTCACAGCACCCTTGCGGCAGACACAATAACCGACACCCCTTTCCATGAAAATCCGCATGAGATCAACGAAGGAAAGGGACATATTCATTTGGTTGAAACAGAGGATGCTTTGGGATATGAATCGTTTGGACGTGTTTACAGTGATAGTTCCTTTGAACCAGATTTCTTGGATGCACTTTTTGAAAACTTCACATCCGCCAGTTCCCAAATGGGGGATATTGTCAGAGCCAAAGGCGTGTTTCGCGTGGGTCAGGGGTGGATATTGATGGAACTGGCTTCCGGAGAGTTTTCATCCCAGCGCCTCAGGAAGGGTTCTGACAGCAAAATTTCCATCATCGGTAAAGGGCTCAACCGGGAAATCATCGGCGAAGCCCTCGAGGGGTGCCAATCGGGAACAAGTTGACGAAAAATCACCAAAAACGTACCCATCCCTATAAAATGTGTCTGTTGATTAAATCGTGATTTTTGTATTTCAGGCACCATCCTTGTCAATAGGATGCGTGTTTACTCGGTTAATTTGCCATATTGTGTAACAACCAAATCGAACTTGAAAAAAATCGTCTTTAGATCAACAGACTCATAAAATTAAGGAGAAAAAATTTGGCTATTGGCCAAAGGAGCGCTGCCCTTCTAAGCGCAATTAAATTTTTACAGGATTTTCCATTAACAAAAATGGCAGATCTTTTTTTTCCTAATTCTTTACGCCGTTTTGTTCTGAAAAATCTACGTTCCTTATATTCAGAGCATTCTATTCATCTAAGGGATTCATAAATGGAAAAAGCAACCGACAAGTTTAAACCCGCCGTTTTGATTGTGGACGACCCGCACGGAAGTTTTCACGTTTTGCGCCGCTTGATTTCCGATGATCTGTTTTTGCCCCTTTGGGCCACGGATGAAAAGCAGGGATTGAAGTTGCTGAAAACGCATGCCGACCAAGTGCAAATCATCCTCATTGATCAGAATTCCTCGGAAATGGGAGGCGGCGGGTTTCTACACCTGGCCAGAAAGAAGGTGCCCCAAGCTGCGATTTTAATCACCGCGCCCCTGGGAACTTTTCTGTACCAGGACGGTGAATTTTATGATTTTTCCGGTTCCAGCCTGAAACAGGACATCAATGCCATTCTACTGAGCATTGTTGAAAAAATAAACGTATCCAACAGCCCCAACCAAGCCATTCATCCGCAACCGGAGTTGAAAAAACGTTTCGGCGTCATTATCGGTGCAAGCCCAAGCATCAATAAAATTTACCGCCTCATTGAAAAATTGAAGACGTCCCATGCCACGGTCTTGATCCAGGGAGAGAGCGGTGCAGGGAAAGAGCTGGTTGCGCAAACCATCCATAAAACCGGATTTACAAAGAATGGCCCTTTTGTGGCCTTGAACTGCGGCGCCATCCCCGCCAATCTGGTGGAAAGCGAACTGTTCGGTCATGAAAAGGGGGCATTCACCACGGCCCTTCATCAGAGAAAAGGAAAATTTGAACTTGCCCATGGCGGAACGATTTTTTTAGATGAAATCGGGGAACTGCATCCGGAAGTACAGGTCAAACTTCTTCGGGTTCTTCAGGAAAAAGAATTTGAAAGGGTCGGGGGAAATAAGTCATTCAAAACCGATGTCCGGGTCATCGCCGCCACCAGTCGAAATTTGAAAAACGCCATTCAAAAAGGGCATTTTAGAGATGACCTTTTCTACCGCCTCAACGTGGTCCCCATTTATGTCCCCTCCCTACGGGAAAGGCGTGGAGACATTCCCCTGTTGTTGGATCATTTTTTTCACGAAACAGCTGAACGGGAGGGACGAGAGACACCTTTCCTCACCGAAGACGCCGCAAATATTTTATTCAATTACACCTACCCGGGCAATGTTCGAGAACTGGCCAACATCGTGGAAAGGCTGGCGGTGACATGTTCCCATAAAAAGATCACAATGCATGACCTCCCCGAGGAAATTATAGAGACCGGCAATGATTCCCCTGCTTGCGACGGATGGATAAAACATTTGCCCGAAGGAGGCGTTTCTTTAAAAGGAATGGAGCGAGAGCTCATCCTGAAAACCCTTGAAATGACTTCGGGGAACAAAGCTGCCGCAGCCAGAATGCTGGGAATTACCCGACGATTACTCTATCTTCGGCTGTGCCAATACACTCCTTCCAACGATCGACAGGTGTCACATCAGGTGACATTTAAATTTGCCCCTGCCACCTAATGTAGCAGGCAGGATGATACCAGTAAAATCTAAAATTTTAAAGGTAATAAATTACATAAAAATCAACACCTTACGCAAGGCCAAAAGTGAGTGTTTTGGCACGTTCATTGCATTATAGTTAAGGCAGCATCCTAAGGAATACTTAATTTTTTTAGAACCTGAAAATTGCAAGCGGTTTTTGGCAACTTTGCAGGTAAAATAGAATTTTTGAAAGGAGGTGGATAAAAAATAGGGGGAAATTGTCAACGCGTTTCAGGATAGGGAAATTTTTTTTGTTTATTTCAAAACCTAAGACCAAGGAGAAGAAAAAATGGCACGGACAAAATATACGAAGATGGCTTACAGCAGTGGCACTGAAATGATGTTTGGGACCGCAAAATTTCCGGTCACCACCAAACGAGGAATCGAGATCGGTGGCGGATTTGTCCATCCGGAGGTGGTGCCCCATCCCAGGCCTGGCAGTGAAAAAACCATGAAAACCCTTCTTAGGGAATATGAAAAAGCCAATGGGGATGCCCTGGAGAGGATGACCATTGTCGGGCACCCCACCCTCATTGTTGAAAATGAACACGTCTTTCAGATGACCCACAACCCCAAATGGGGTGGGGAGATCGCTGCCCAAACCGCCAGGCAAATGGATGATTATTTAGCAAAATATGGTCTCAAAGCCGCCTATCGATCCACCCCTGCGGATTTGCGTAAACCTGATATGCACCACATGCGGGAAAGCGACTACACAAATGAAATCCTGGAGAGCTTTGAAGAATGCTCCAAACACGCGGACATCGTCTCCATCGAATCCATGGGCGGCAAGGAGATCTTTGACCATGCCATTATTCGAAACGATATCGGCGGCCTCCTGTTCGGTTGCGGGGTCTTAGGTGCCATCGACATGGAATGGCTATGGAACAAGATCGTCCCCATCTGTAAGAAAAACGGCTGCATTGCTGGCGGTGACACCAACTGCTCTGAAGCCAACACAGCCATGTTCATGGCGGGCGGCATGACTTCCAAGGACGTACCACACGTGATCGCAGCTTTGGCCAGGGCCATCTCTGCCTCCAGAACCCTGGTCGCCTATGAGTGCGGTGCCACCGGTCCCACCAAGGACTGCGCCTACGAGGATCCCATTATCAAGGCCATATCCGGCGTACCCATCGCCACCGAAGGAAAAGCCAGCGCCTGCGCCCATTCTGACCTTGCTGGCAATCTCATCATGGCAGTCTGCGATGTGTGGAGCAACGAGGCTGTTGAATATCACGACATGTTCGGTGCCACCACCACCTCCGTATTCGCGGAGATCCTCGGGTACGATTGCGCCATGCTTAATTCGTCCATAGAACTGGGTTACCAGGAACAGATGAAGGCGATCCTGGTCAACTCTGACATGTACAGGGATTCTCACAGCCTGATTCTGACCCCGGACAACGCCTGGGAAATCGGCAATGCCATGATTAATAACAATGAAAGTTATTATAGCAGGGGCAAGGCAGCCGCTCTCAAGGCAGGCCAGATCATTCTGGGAGATCCCATGATGAAATTGACGGCCCTGGAAAAAGGAGCCCTGGACAAGGCCATGAAGGATCTCGAAGCATTGCCCGACGATGAAGGGACTTTCATTGATCAGTCCCTGGCCAAATACAAGAACGTCAAGGGGTTCAACCCGGACTCCTACGGACTGTAGCAGTTTGTTAAAAATGCTGAGATAGAGTCGTAAGACTTGATTTGGGGGAGCAGAGCATGGTACCTTAGGTTCCTGGGCTCTGCTCCTTTTCTTATTGTTTATGTATACAGAAAATATTTTTCCACAACCGGATTGGAAATTAACAAAAAATGATTGCCTGTACACGATGCGGCCGCCTGCACACGGATGTAGAAGCGTTTTTAGGAAAAAGACTTTCCTGCACTGAGATCAAACAATTCTGGGCACAGATCAAGAAGGAACATAAAGCGAAATATGGCCATTATGCCCAGATTACAAGGGATGATACAAAGGGCTGGATTTGTTTTGAATGTAACCGAAAACTTTTTTAAACCAACAGGGAGGACAGGAAAACAAATGGCAAAATTGGGTATTGCTCTGGATTTAGGCACAAGCGGGTTTCGAGGACACGCAATTGATCTTGATCAGGAAGGGATCATTCTATCCACAGCGGTTACCACCCGGCATCCGCTCCCTGGCGCCAATGTGATCGACCACCTTCATTTTGCCTTGGAAGTGGGTATTGAAGGCGCCCACGCGGTGATGGTGCAGGCGGCCAATCATGTTATCGATCATTTGAAAATTGAAAAAAAGGACGTGGTGCGACTGGCCATTTGCGGTAACCCCATCCAACTTTCCCTGTTTCAGGGAATCGAGTTCAGAGATCTGGCCTATGCCGGGAAACGCAAGCTGGAATCCCTGGGGGTTGTGGCCCCCAAAAGAGACGCCCAACTCCTGAAGGCGAAGGACATCAGCGGGCTTGATTTGCCGGAAGATGCCAATGTTTTGATACCCCCGGCCGTTCGCCATGAAATCGGCGCCGATGCCCTGGCCATGATGATTCAAACGGGCATGCTGGAAAAGGAGGAAACAGCCATTGTCACGGACTACGGCACCAATGCTGAAATGGCGCTCCTCCACAAAGGCATTGTCTATACCGGTTCCACGGCTGCGGGTCCGGCCCTGGAAGGCCAACAGATTGAAGATGGTCTTCTGGCCCTTCCCGGCGCCATTTCCGACGTGGACTTCGAACCGGATGAAATCGGCGACTCAGCCGTTGGCTTCAAACGGGTGGCACAACCAGGACAACCCCTTCACGGTAGATTGAAAACCCTGATTCTTGACAAAGAAATGGCGCCTTTACCGGGGGATACGGTGGATCCTGCCACGGGGGCTGTTCTGGAAAAAGGTGAATTGAGAGCCGTGGGCATTACGGGAACCGGGGTTGTTGCCCTTCTCAGCCAAGGGAAAAAAGCCCATCTCATCAACATTCCCAAAATAAACACAACGGATATGGAAATCCATCTTCCGGACGGCATCCGATTTACGGAAAAAGACCTGCTGGAGGCCGGGAAAGCCATTGGATCTGTCAGAGCCGGGCACATCACCCTCTGCCAGGAGGCTGGCATAGAGGTGGCTGACATTGAGACCGCCTACATGTCGGGTGCCTCGGGGACCTATGTGGACGCACTGAAAGCTCAGGAAATCGGCATGATTCCAGCCGATGTCAAAACAATCTACCAGGTCGGCAATACCTCCCTGGCCATGGCGGCAGATATGGTCAGAGACGAGAGCAATCTCTGGCACATGAAACAGGTGGCAGATGAATTACGGCAACATCACTGCATGTTTGCCGAATCTAAGGTGTTTGAAAAGGTCTATATTCTGGAGATTTCCCATTGGACAGAAGGCATGCCCCTGAAACAATACCAGAAATTTCTCAAAAAATATGGACTTCCCGCCTTAAAAGAAGTGACAAGCATTCCCCGGGTCATCAAAACCGTTGAAAAGGATATCCCAGACCTGGGCATCATGGGACTTGCCATTATTCCTGATATCGGACAGCGAAAGACCGTCTTTTTCGACGGATGTCTGGGCGATGAAGCCTGCGTTCAGGAATGTCCGGAAAACGCTCTGGAAATACTGGAACAACATGGTGATTTCGGAATCACCATCAATCTGGCCCTGTGCGACGGCGTTGCCTGTAGACGATGTGAAAGGATTTGTAATGAAAAATGCTTTTCCCTCCTCGATCTGGTGATCGCCGAAAACTAAGGGCCTCGGAAGCGAATAATTGCGCCAATATGGCGCAGAATTTCAGCTCGTATCCAAGGCGCACCAATGGGAGCATAGTGAACTGCCCATTGGTGCAACGAAGGAGACGAGCTGAATCAACAAAAATCACAGGCAAAATGACACGCATTCCTTGTACAAGTCGTTAAATGTCGCTGTAGTGCTAAGGACCAATGCAAATTGAAATAAAGGATACGTGAGCGTCATGGATAAAAAGGCAGCGGATACGGCGATACTTGCGACCGTAAAAAACAGCAAAGGAATTGTTGAGGTCGCACCTTTTTTATCAAAAGACCGCAAGAACATCATTGATATCGAGGCTGACGCCGAGGAAAGATCCCTGATGGGGCTGGGAAAGGTCATCAATACCGGCGTAAGAGAAGTCCTAAAGTGCCGTTGCATCTACGTGGCGCTCAATAATATGGATTTTCACTGGGGACGTCATTCCACCCTGGTGATGAAAAAAGGCGAAGAAGTGGTGGGTAAAGAGGTTCGGGATGAGCGCCTGATTGCGGAATTATCCAACAGGAAAGATGTTTGGTTTATGCACAAAAACTTCGTAGTTTACAAGGACAAGATGAAATTTCCGCAAGATATTATGAAAAAAATCGTCTATTTTGAAATTCCTCCGCTTCCGGCGGAATGGTGTCATATAGAAGATGCCGGGCTGCAATGTCGATCCATTATACACGCTAACCCTTCCACTCCCTCTGATACTTTTTTAAAGGAACAATATTTCCATGGCCTGGATCAACCTGGACTCGGCACGATTCTCATCGGTCTACAGGAATAATCCTGCAAAAAACGTGTGTAAAAAAATGCTTATTGATCTTGTTCCAAAACCGATTGTCCAAGGCATGGTCTTTGTTTTGAATGTATTATATCACACAAAAACAGAGTTGATGATCCGGTTATAAAGCGTTTTCCACATATACACGCGTTTTAAGATCGCGGAGCGTCAACATCAATCCAAATAGGAAAGGACATCTGAATATGGCAAGAACAGTTGACAATTTAATGAAGATGTTTGCCAGTGGATCGGAATCCAATGCTCGGTACATGGCATTCGCCGAAGCAGCCGACAAGGAAGGTCACCCAAACGTCGCCAAGATTTTTAGGGCTGTTGCCACGGCAAAAATGTTTCATGCCGTAAGCCATTTCAGGGCCACTAATTTAGTGGATATCACCACGGAAAACCTCAAACAGGCCTTGGAAGAGGAAATCTATGATTATAAGAGCGCATACCCTCCCATGGTTCAAGATGCAGTAAACGATGAGGCCATTGAAGGGAGGTACAGTTTGGAATATGCCATGTCCATCGGACCGATGATTGCCAAGTTGATCAGCAAAGCCATCGGTAATCCCGATGCTGATGAGGACGGTTCATATTATATCTGTCCGGTGTGCGGCGATATTGAGTTTGGGAAGCCTCCGATCAAGTGTCCTTTCTGTGGTGTGGATGCCGGTCAATTTGTTGAGGTTTCTTGAAAATAAAACTATTTGGGTACTGAGAAATGCTTGAGATTTATGAGAAAATTAAGAACAAAGCCGTGGGCAGAGAAGTCGAAACGAAATCCATCCTGGTCGCCATGGAGGTGGGCAAACACCTTTTATTGGAAGGCCCACCGGGGACATCCAAATCCACCCTGCTCAGAACCATCGCACGTGAATCCGGGATTCCCTTGTATAATATTGAAGGGAATGTGGACCTGACACCGGCCAAACTGGTGGGTCATTTCAATCCGGCAAAGGTGATGTCGGATAGTTACCTGCCCGAATACTTTGAAAAAGGGCCGCTTACCAAGGCTATGGAAGGTGGCGGCATTTTGTATATTGAAGAGTTCAACCGAATGCCAGCGGATGTTTCTAATGTGCTTATTTCTCCCATGGAAGAAGGGGAGATGACCATCCCAAGATATGGGTTGGTCAAGGCTGTTCGTCCATTTACCTTGATTGCGGCTCAGAACCCTTATGATGATGTGGGTACCGTTCGGGTCAGCAGAGCGTTTATGGACCGCATATGTCTCATCAAAATGGATTACCAGTGCGAAGCGGAAGAGCGGGAGATCGTGCGGATTCGAACAGGTGTCGATGATGCCGATACCATTTCGTTTGCGGTGGGGATGGTGCGTGAAACAAGAGACCATTCGGATATCAAATTGGGGGCATCCATCCGGGCAGCCATCGATATGGTGGACTTGTTTGTCGGTATGCAGAAATTAGCTGATCATCCGGGGGAGAATATCCTGATGGCCGCTCGAATGGCCTTGTCCAATAAGATCTGGCTGAATGAAATGACGCAGAAGACCGCCGATGAAATTGTTGAAGACATTTGGACTCAGTTGAAGGATGCAAGTTTTAAGATTAGGAGTGAAAAAAATGGAAGAAGTCAGTGCAAGGGATTTTAAGGTCAAAGTTCTGGAAAGCCCGTTTCCCGTTGTCGTGGTTGTTTGGGGGGGCGGGTGAGGTAGGTGTCGCGCCCTTAAGCCTCAGGTCGAGGCCTTTGCCGAAGAGCTGAAGAAAGGCATTCGATTTTTTGAAATTGAGGCCGGTCCCAATCGGGAACTCCTTATTAAATTAGACGTTAGCGGACTTCCAACCTTCCTGTTCTATAAAGATGGCCGGGAATCGGCTTCTCTGGCTGGCGTTAACACGCGATTAGAGGAAATCAGAGAATACGCTCAGACGCTTTTGCAGGGAGAAGGAAAGTAACAAGGAATCCTATTTCATCAATGCGGAACATTCATGCGAAACTTAAAAACGAGGTTGTGGGCAGAACAGTCGAGATAACATCCATCCTGGTTGCCATGGAGGCGGGTAAAAACCTTTTATTGGAAGGCCCACCGGGGACATCCAAATCCACGCTGCTCAGAACCATCGCACGTGAATCCGGGATTCCCTTGTATTTTATTGAAGGAAATGTGGACCTGACACCGGCCAAACTGGTGGGTCATTTCAATCCGGCAAAGGTGATGTCGGATAGTTACCTGCCCGAGTACTTTGAAAAAGGGCCGCTTACCAGGGCTATGGAAGGCGGCGGTATTTTGTATATTGAAGAGTTCAACCGAATGCCAGCGGATGTTTCCAATGTGCTGATTTCTCCCATGGAAGAAGGGGAGATGACCATTCCAAGGTACGGGTTGATCAAAGCGGTTCGTCCTTTTACCTTGATTGCGGCTCAGAACCCCTATGATGATGTGGGTACCGTTCGGGTCAGCAGAGCGTTTATGGATCGCATATGTCTCATCAAAATGGATTACCAGTGCGAAGCGGAAGAGCGGGAGATCGTGCGAATTCGAACAGGCGCAGGCGATGCCGATACCATTTCGTTTGCGGTGGGGATGGTGCGTGAAACAAGAAACCATCCGGATATTAAATCGGGGGCATCCATCCGCGCAGCTATTGATATGGTGGACCTGTTTACCGGTATGCAGCAACTTGCTGATGATCCAGAGCAAAATATGCTGATGGCCGCCCGAATGGCCTTGTCAAATAAGATTTGGTTGAATGAAATGACGCAGAAGACCTCCGATGAAATTGTTGAAGACATCTGGAATAGACTGAAAGGTCATATCGGACAATTTTCGGACAATGACGTGGCAGTGCATTTGAAAGCCGAAAAAAGAGACGCGCCTGTGCGGAATGAGGAGGGGGTTGAAAAAAACGGCCACGCTTTAGCAGATCAACTTCTGGATGAGGTCACAGGGCGCAAGATGATGAACTTTGAAACCAACGATCCCCACGATTACTGGCGCATGGCGGGCTATTTTAACAAGCATCCCGAAAAGCTTGAGTTGTTTTTTGAACAACCCGGTTCCCTGGAAGCTTTTGCCCGGATGTTGGGTCGGTTGGAGAATGATGTGGCGGTGCAGGCCATAAAGATCGCCAGTCGTCTCATTATAAAGATCGCCGGGCAAATTGCCGATTCCGGATACCGGTCAGGAAAGCTTGAATTGGTCAGGGGGTGCATGGATGGGGCCGAAATTGAATTGGATCGGAGCATCGAGAGACATATGGAGGGACCAGAACGAGGGATTTTGGAGAACCTGGTATCATACGTACGGCACTGTGAACGACAAGCGTTTGTGATGATGCTTGATTTCAGTTATTCCATGCAAAGCAAGGTCATTCTATCCGCAATTACCGCTGCAGCCATAGCCCAACACTTTAAAAGGGATTACGCGGTTCTGGCTTTCAGTAATGGCATTTCAGTTTTGAGGGAAGTGGATGAGCGGGCAGGTCCGGAAAAGGTTTTGGAGAGGCTATTCGCTCTACAGCCTCATGGTGATACGGACATCCGGCTTGCTTTGGAGGCAGGGTTTACATATGTAACCCGGTTCGAGCGGAAAACAGGGCTCCTGTTGACCGACGGGGATTGGAATAAGGGAGGGGATCCTTTTCCGGCAGCGGTTCGATACGATAAACTTAGTGTTATCGGTTTTCCGCCAGCGGAAAACGAAAAAATTCGCCAACTGGCCTTTCAAGGGAAGGGAAGTTTTTCTCTTGTGCGAGATGAGAGAGAAATAGCCGGCGCTATTTTACGATGTTTGAATTAATCAACTTCGCCCATAATTACATTTGGATATCGATGATTCCCAACTGTATGGCATAGCGAATCATTTGAGATAAATTATCCATTTGAAGTTTTTCCATTATGTGGGATCGATGGGATTTTACCGTACTTGGACTTACGCATAACACATCGGCGATTGTTTTTGTGGAATTGCCTTCAACTATCATTTGGAACACTTCTCTCTCACGGTTTGTCAGTGTATTGTAGAGATCTTCTTCCGATGATTTTTTATTCATACCGGCATAATCCTCAATAACACGGCTGGATATGGAGGGACTCAGATACGTATTGCCTTTTAGAACACTGATAATGGCTTTTATGATGTCTTCACTTGTGGCATTTTTAAGCAGATACCCGGACACACCCAATCCTAAAAGCTCACGTATATACCTGCTATGCTCATGCATTGAAAGAATAATGATTTTTGATTTTATCCCTGCCTGTTTTATCTGCCGAGAGGCTTCAATACCATTAAGGTTGGGCATGGCAATATCCATGATAACGATATCGGGAACCAGTTTTAGAACAATCTTGACAGCCTCTCTGCCGTCTATGGCTTCACCAACAACCTGCATGCCTTTTTCCTCTTCAAGGAGCTTGATAAGGCCCTGGCGAACAATGGTGTGATCATCAGCAATGACAATTGATATCGTATTACTGCCCATAACTCTCCTGTAGTTCATTTTGAAGGCATTCATTTCTCAATGCAGCCTCCGTGTTAATGGGAATCTCAATTCTAATGCGTGTCCCTTTTCCAAAGCCGGTTCTGAGGATAAATTTTCCTCCAAGCAGTGTTGTTCTTTCCCTCATGGACAGCAGGCCCAAGGCTGGCCGGTCATGGTGATCCATGTCGAGATCAAATCCGATCCCATCATCTTCAGCAAGAAAAATGATGGAAGGATAACTCTTGATCAGGGCCAATTTAAATGTTTTTGCCCGTGCATATTTAATCGCATTGGAAAGCGCCTCCTGGGAAAACCGGTACAAAACGGTTTCAATATCAGAATTGATGCGTCCTGTGAAGCCGATCATTTTGAACGTAATCGTCAAGTCAGTCCCCTCGGCAATATCGGTGATATACTGATCCAGTGCCGGTTCAAGACCGAGATCCGTCAGCAGTGCCGGGTGAAGTCGGTGGGAGATACGGCGCATTTCCTGATAGGTGTGATTGATTTGTTCTTTTACACTGCAAAGCAACTGTTTTACCCCTTTATTTTCTAACGGGATTTTTTTCTGAACAGCATCGAGTTTCAGATTGATTCCTATGAGTGAAGAACCTGTTTCATCGTGAAGCTCTCGGGAAATTCGCTTGCACTCAGCCTCCTGGGACTCGAAAAGCTTTCCGGTAATCCCCTTGAGCTCTTCACGATGCTTCTGAACCGTTTTGATCAGGTTGATGTTGGTAATGGCACCTCCGACAAAGTTACCCAGAGAGCCGAGAAGATGAAAATCTTCAATGGATAGATCCTCTTCCCTGTCAATCCAGAAGGCCATAAATCCGGAAGGTTTTTCTTTTTCAGTGATCAAAAAACAGGTAAGCGTAAGTGCTTTTCGTTTTTCAGAGTTATCGAGCGAGACTTTAAATGAAGGAAAAATAGATTTCGGCACCAGAGAGTTATTCTCTTCAAGCAGAAATTCCATCAGTTCTATATCATGAAAGATTAATCCAGCAGGAGTATAATTTATTTTTTCTAAAAAGCCCTGCCGTGCCCTTACCTCAAAATTTTTTTTTGCATGATTGATGAGAAATATGGCGCCGATGGAAAATCCTAAGAGTTTCATCACTTCATCCAGCGCTTTTGACAGCACCTCGTCAAGATCATGTATGCTGTTCATGGTGACTGCAATGGTATTTAAAAGAAGGAGTTCCTGGTGGTTTTTATAAAGGTTTCTGAACGCATCCATGCGTGCGGTGATATCTTTTGCAATGCCTTCATATTCGACAATATTGCCTTGATTATCTTTGACGGCATTGGCGCTCAAGGAGCAATGAAGCCTGCTACCATCTTTTTTCTTAAACCCTGCTTCAAAATCTTTGATATACCCATTCATGTAAAGCTGTTTTTGGAAAACCTGCCAGTGGATTTGATTGATGAATATTTTTTCTATATATTGAATTTCGTACAGTTCACTTTTTTTCCTGTAGCCCAGGAGCTCAACAAGCGCCTGATTAATATCAAGAAAACATCCGTCACTGGAGGTAATAAATATCATGTCTTTCGTGCTTTCAAAAAGACGGCGATATTTGAATTCCGAATGTTTCAGGTTATTTTCAAGCAGTTTTATTTTAGAAATATCCTTAAAGACCTCAACAGCACCTGTGACGAGTCCATCGGTATCTATGATTGTGGAGGTGGTGGATTCTACCGGTAGGGAGCTTCCGTCTTTTAATAGGATGATCATCTCCCGCTTACTGCGCACTTTTTTTGAACGGCCGCTGTTCTTGAACGAGCAGTCTGTTTTACACACGGGAGATTGAAATAGATCTTCACACTTCATGCCTCTTGCTTCCACCGCCGAGTATCCGGTAATTTTTTCTGCCACAGGATTAAAAAACTCTATTATTCCCCTTGCATCCATAATCATGAATGCATCTGACAGATTATTTAAAATTGCAGAAACATTTTTATTGTGTATGTCCAAAGCTGGCGTACTCCCCCCCCCGCTTATCACAGAATTGTTAACCCTTATCTTCTCAAACGAATTGATCATATCAAAACGCCACAAATAAAGGAAGTCCACGAAATGCATTGCTGTTTTTATATGAAAAGGTAGCCTCCAAGGTTACCTAAGGCAGAGCCCCCGGGGAGGGGTAATGGAACAGACCAATTGGGCTGTCTAACAGTTCCGGGTCGC
>Ga0307929_1000213_pt1 | contig 61761 bp, 51 predicted proteins | sample AceLakmetage1330_FD_203160 | JGI IMG/M metagenome (GOLD analysis project Ga0307929, IMG submission 203160) | Saline water microbial communities from Ace Lake, Antarctica - #1330 | ecosystem: Environmental > Aquatic > Non-marine Saline and Alkaline > Saline | place: Antarctica: Ace Lake... | reverse complement strand
CCGCATCTCCTCCAACTACCTATAAAGAAATCGTAGGCAGAAACCACAACATCTTGGGGTGATCAAACCTCAACTTGCGTTAAATTGATACCCCGCTAACAAAAATAGGTGGTTGAGAAGATGTCGGGAATGGAAATATTTTTTGAGAGTGCCGGGTTGCTAATTTTATTTTCCACTGCTGCAATCGTATTTTGGTATACACGCGAAACTGTCAGGATGCGCAGAGTTGCTCAGGAGCAAAATACCTTAATCGCTGAACAGGTGCGTATTGCCCAGAGAACACATGAATTGGAAATAGAAAGGGTCTCCCGTGAAACGGAAAAGGAGAGATCGTTGCTTGATCCGGTTTTAGTGTTTAGGGGAGGAACTTCAGGCGGCGGGAAAGCTAAAATGAATTTTATAAATAACGGAGGATCCATAAAAAAGATTTCGGTTGAACCCTGTGGTGATTTTAGAATTTCTATCAGTCCTCCGGATAGTATTCATACCGGAGGTAATGGGGCGATCATGTTGTCAAAACTGTCCTCTTCTGAAGAGCACAGCTTTAAGCTTAGGTATCAGAATGCTGTGGGAGAAGAACGGGTTAAGGTGTTTTCTCGTCATAATGGCAGGTTTGATGAAAGTAATGTACAGCCCGAATGTCTGAGGTAACCGCCGTTTCACGCGATGGAGTGAGGAGGTGTGCCGTTTCTACATTTCCAACCATTGGAACTTTCGCGTTCATTCGCGTGTTTCGCGGTCAAAAAATTTCCAACCATTGGACGCCGATTCTCTGTAGACAGCCAAGATGGCCGTCCTACTCTCCAACCATTGGAAAAAGTAGAGAGAAAGTTCCAGACATTGGAAAGCGGTAAGGTGGAGCGTGATCTCCGAGCACGCTTTGAACCTGCTCGGAGATCAGGTTCCACCATTCGTGCCGATTCGCGAGCTTCGCGATCAAAAAATAAGGCGGGGTCTCGGACCCCGCCCTACAGAAGATTTCTTTTTTGCGATCTATGCGTTCTTTCGCGGTTAATTAAAACCGCACGCGCTCGGCGATGGTTGCTTCGAGCTCGCTGATGGGCATGCGGACTTGCTCCATGGTGTCGCGGTCGCGCACGGTGACGGTGTCGTCTTCCAATGTATCGAAGTCGATGGTGATGCCGAGCGGTGTTCCGATTTCATCCTGGCGGCGGTAGCGACGGCCAATGGCACCGGCCTGGTCGTAGAAGCAGCTCCAACGCTCGGTGAGGCGCTCGAAGACTTCGCGCGCTTTGGCGACGAGTTCGGGTTTGTTTTTGAGGAGCGGGAAGACAGCCACTTTGTACGGCGCGATGCAGGGAGCAAAGCGAAGCACGGTGCGGGCTTCGTAGCCTTCGGGGGCCTGTTTGGCCTTCGGGTCTGCGGTGAGGACTTCGCCACCGTCTTTGCCTTTAGGAATCCATTCGACGCGGTAGGCTTCGCAGAGCAGGGCGAGCGCGATGCGGTCGACTCCGGCGGAGGGTTCGATGACGTGCGGGAGATATTTCTCCTTGGTCTCTTCGTCGAAGTATTCGAGTCCTTTTCCGCTACATTCTTGATGCTGGGTGAGGTCGAAGTTGCCGCGCGCGGCGATTCCTTCGAGCTCCTGCGTGCCGAAGGGGAAGTCGTATAGGATGTCGGTGCAGGCGCTGGCGTAGTGGGCGAGGGCGTCGCCTTCGTGAATGTCACGGTGCATGCGGCCTTCGGGCAGGCCGACTTTTCCGTACCAGTTGAGGCGTTCGGAAACCCAGTATTCGTGCCACTCAGCATCGGTGCCGGGCTTGATGAAGAATTCGAGTTCCATCTGTTCGAACTCGCGTGAACGGAAGGTGTAGTTGCGCGGGTTGATTTCGTTGCGGAAGGCTTTGCCGATCTGCGCGATGCCGAACGGCATTTTCTGGCGCGCGGTGGCCAGCACGTTGCCGAACTGGGCGAAGATGCCCTGCGCGGTTTCGGGGCGGAGGTAGGCGACATTGGAGCTTTCTTCGACGGGGCCGACGAAGGTTTTGAACATCAGATTGAAAGCGCGCGGCTCAGTGAGCGTGCCGGCTTCGTTGGTGTCGGGGCCGACGAGGCGGTCGTAGTTTTCGAGCGGAATGTCGAGCAGCGGAACGGTTTCGTAGTCGTCGGCTTTCTGTTTGCCGATTCTTTTGACCTTTTTGGCGGGGGCGTCTTCGTCCTCGGGATAGGCGAACATCAAGGTGGCGGCATCCGATTTGTGTTTAAAGACGAGGATCTGGTCGGCGCGGTAGCGGCCTTTGGTGTCGCGGCAGTCGACCATCGGGTCTTTAAAGTTTCCAATATGGCCAGAGGCTTCCCAAACGTGCGGGTGCATGATGATGGAGCTGTCGAGGCCGACCACGTTTTCGCGGGTCTGTACAACGGCTTTCCACCAGCTTTCTTTGATGTTGCGTTTCATTTCAACGCCGAGCGGGCCGTAGTCCCAGAAGCCGTTGATGCCGCCGTAGATTTCCGAGGTTTGGAAAATAAAGCCGCGCCGCTTACAAAGCGAAGCGAGTGCGTCCATCGAAACATGATAATCGTTTGGTTTCATAGTCTGGTTCCTATCCTTAAATTGAAGGCGCAGATGTTGCCTCAACGCATTTGGAGTTGAAAGAAGAAAGTGAAAAGGGGAGACTGCCCGCCGTGAAAGAAAAACGATACTACAAACGATTTGATCTCTATTCGACACTGGCGGTTCTCGGCGTGTTGGCGGTTCTGTTGTTCGAATGCATCTTTGTGTTTGAACTCTACAATCGGGATATTAGCTCGATCGAACGTTTTCTCCCCGCCGCGAAAGAGGCCACTCCTGTTCCTGCGCCGGTTGAAGAACCCGCTCCGGTTGGCTGACTGAGTTCAGCCGATCCACCTCTGATTTTTTATCCGCCCCGAACCATCAGGGTCTTCGACAGAGTAAACGGATCTTCACCGATTGATATTTTCCAATGCTGAAAACCGAGTTGGGCCAAGTCCCACGAAGGACTCGAAGAAGGTGTTGGGAAATATATTTGTTCTGGGTGGTCTTAGCGCCTTTGTGGTGGATATCTATTCTCAGCATCAGGCCCAAAGCCATTCCTTAATCCGTTTCCCCAGATTGGCACTGTCTTCGAGTATCATGGTGAGCGACGGGATCAGCAGGAGCGTGATGCCGGTAGCGAAGAGGATTCCGAAGCCGAGCGAGATCGCCATGGGAATCAGGAAGCGCGCCTGACGTGAGGTTTCAAAAATCATCGGCAGCAACCCGCCGAAGGTGGTGAGTGTGGTGAGCACAATCGGTCGAAACCGCTGGATACCGGCGGTCATGATGGAGTCGTGCACGCTGAGTCCCTCCGTGCGCTTCTGATTAAAGAAATCGATCAGAACGAGCGAATCGTTCACGACCACCCCCGAGAGTGCGACGATTCCGAAAATACTGATGACACTCAGGCTGTAGCCCATCAGCAAATGACCGATCACCGCGCCGACGATGCCAAACGGAATGCTGACCATGATGATCAGCGGCTGGCTGTAGCTCTTAAACGGAATGGCCAAAATGACATAGATCAGAACAATTGCGCCGAGCAGCCCTTTAATCAGACCCTGAACGCTTTCACGCTGATCGGCTTGTCGCCCTTCGAAGGAATAGGACAGGCCCGGATAGTTTTCTTTCAGGGCGGGAAGTATGTCCGTTTTCATGTCCGCAAGCACCAGGGCGGCTTTGTTCTTTGGAGTCACATTGCCTGAAACGGTGACCGTGCGTCGACCATTGCGTCGACTGATGGTGGTATAGGCACGACCGCGTTCCATATTGACCACTTCGCGCAACGGCACCTCAATGCCGGTTGGGGTCAGCAGGATCATCGATTCCATGCTGAACTCGGTGTCGCGTTCGGATTCTGGAAGGCGCACCATGACTTTGACTTCATTGCGACCGCGTTGCTGACGGATGGCCTCGGAACCATAATAGGAATTGCGCACTTGCCGAGCGACGCCGGCCGAGGTGAGGCCGAGACTGCGGCCTTCGGGCTTTAAGCTGAAGTCGATCTGCGGTTTGCCGGGCGTAAAGCCATCGTCGATATCGCTGACCATGGAGTATTCGCCCAGCGCTTCGGCCAGGTCCGCACTGGCCTTCTCTAGTACGTTGATGTCGCGATGCGATAGCTCCACCGTCAGCGCATCGGAGCCTCCGCCGGGGCCGCCGCTGTCGGCGCGGTAACGAATGGTGTCGATGCCGGTAATCGAACCGGCTTTCTGACGCCAGCGTTTTACGAAGTCGGCGGTGGAAACGGGACGCACCTCCGCATCGACCAGATCGAAGGTAACCGATCCGCTGTGGCCGCCGGTGATGCCGATCTGGGAGATATAGCCTTTGACCTGTTTTTGCCCGGTCTGCTTTTCAATTTCGCGAACCAGTTCTTCGCCGGCACGGATAATTTGACCATGTGCCGCCTGGGTTTTATCGACGGGCGATCCGTACGGAAGCTTAAAGGTACACAGCGCCACGTCGGATTCTACGCTGGGAAACAGCTCGAATCCCATGCGACCACTTTTCACATAGCTTACGGTGAGAATCAGCACGAACAACCCGATCGCGACCGTGAGATAGCGACGGCGCAGGGTGAGGTCGAGGAACGGGCCGTACTTTTCGTGAACAAATCGCGTGAAGGCTTTACCAAAGCGCTGCTGCAGACGGTGAATGAGGTGCGGTTTTTTCAGGTCTTTTTGGTGAGCTAAATGAGCGGGCAGCACAAACAAGGCTTCCACCAATGAAATGACAAAGGTCGTACAAACGACCAGCGGGATAGCACCAAAAAACTTGCCCATGGTCCCCGGCACAAAGTAAAGCGGCATAAAGGCCACGATATTTGTGAGAATACTGAAGGTGACCGGCATCGCTATTTGACGGGCCCCGACAATGGCGGCGCGCAGAAATGGCATCCCTTCCTGATGGTTATGGTAAATGTTTTCGCCAACGACAATGGCGTCGTCCACCACAATCCCCAGCGCCAGAATGAAGGCAAACATCGAAACCATATTGATGCTCAAACCCATCGTAGGCATGATCAGAATTGCGCCAAGGAACGAGATCGGAATCCCGAGCATCACCCAGAAGGCCAGACGCATTTCGAGGAAGAAGCCGAGCACGATGAAGACAAGGAGCAAACCGAGCAGTCCGTTGCGCAGCAGCAGGTTCATTCGCTGCCGGAACATGTCGGCACGGCTGTTCCAGGTCGTCAACTCAATGCCTTCGGGGAGTGTCGTCCGCAACTCGTCAAGCACTCCCATCACCGACTCCTCAATGGAGATGGGGGTTTCTTTTCCGACGCGATAAACGCTCATGGTCAGCGCAGGCTTCCCGTTGAAATAGGTAAACCTGTCTGAATCGTCAAAGTTGTCGCGAATCGTGGCGACATCTTCGAGCAGCACCTGTGTTCCATCGGCGCCGGTAATCAGCGGGATCTTGCCGAACTGATCGCCGTAGTCGCGGCGGTCGCGCACGCGAACCAGAATTTCACCGCTGGTGGTTTTCATGCCGCCACCCGGCGTTTCGACGGACGCTCGGGAAACAATATCTGCGACCCCCGCCAACGTCAGGTTATAGGAACGCAAGGTGTCCTGCGGAATTTCAATGGCGATCTCATAGCCACGCACATTGGAGAGCTCCACCTGCGTAATGCCGGGAGAAACAATCAGCCGGTCCCGCACCAGCTCGGTCACTTCACGCAAAACGGTGTCGGCGGTATCGGCCGAGACAATCACCGACAGCACTTCACGCCGGAGCGAGCTGACGCTGATGATCGGCTCTTCGGCATCTTCCGGGAAGGTGGTGATCCGGTCCACTTCCCCTTGCACATCCTGCGACATCCGCCCCAGATCATACCCCGGTCGAACTTCAACCGTTACGGACCCGTTGCCCTCCCGAGCGCTGGCCGTGACTTCTTCCACGCCGTCGAGCCCGCGCACGGCCTCTTCGACCGCCAGCACAATCGACTGCTCCACCTCTTCCGGACTGGCCCCAGGATACGGAACGGAAATGGTGACGATGTCCAGTTCGGCACTCGGCAGAAATTCCTGTTTGATGTTAAACGCCTGAATCAGTCCGCCGAGCACAAGGATCAGCATAATGATGTTGGATGCAACGGGGTTGCGCGTCATCCATGAAATGGGGCCGCGGCGTTCCCGTCCGGGGAGAATGAGTTTATCCTTCATTTTACTTCATTCCTTTCCCGGATTTTCCAGCGCCGTTCGGGGCCTTTTCTGGAGCGAGCTCACCTTCGACACGAAGCGTCATTCCGTCGATTGGGGTCGACAGGTTTGTGAGGATCAGCCGCTCTCCATCATTGAGCCCGCCGGAAACAATCACCTCGGTTGCATCGCGCCAGGCAATCTCCACCTCGCGGATTTCTAAAGCGCCCTTCGGGGTAGCAAGCCAGACCAAGCGATCATCGTGCAATGCGGAGCGCGGGATGCGATAAGCCCCCTCAACAGGCGCGCCAGAAATTTTAACGCGCACATATTCATTCAGCAGGACAGGTGACTCGCCCTGTAGCGGATTTTCAATCGCGATCAACACGCGGGCCATACGCCCCATTTCTTCGAGCTGGCTTTCCAACCGAACGACCCGCCCTTTACGAACATCGCCCATGCCGCGAGTCACCGTGGCGGGCGAACCGGTTTCGGGGTCGCACTCAATCCATCGAAGCTGGTCGACCGGAATCGAGGCGCGGACATAAAACTGATCGGTTCCAGCGAGAGTCGCCAGCGAATCCTGCGTAGTGGCCTGTGTTCCGAGATCGGTTTTGCGGTCGACCACCACCGCATTGAACGGAGCGCGCACCTCCGTGCGGGCAAGATCCAGCTCCGCCTTTTCCAGCTCGGCCTGCGCCGCTTCGAGTTTGGCGGCGCGATATTTCAAGTGCGGCACGCGCAGCGCGAGCTCGCGGTCGGCATCGGCTTCATCTGCACCGGAAGCAATCAGCTCCCATTCGCGCGCCGCGATATCGCGTTGCCCCTTTTCGAGCTTGAGCTGAAATTCCGCTTCAGCTAGCGCGGCCTTCTTCTGCTCCAGTGCCAACCGATAGTCCGCCGGATCGATTTGCAAAATTTGCTCACCCTTCCGGAACGTCCCCCCCTCGATAAATTCAGAAGCAACCTCGACAATTTCACCGGCGACGCGCGCCCGCAGCGTAATTTCAAGCGCCGGAGTCACCGTGCCGGTTGCCTGCAACTTCACGCGCTGGCTATCCGCCTTCAGCGGAACCACCTCGACGACATACGCGGTGCGCTGCGGCCGCTTCTTTTCCGGCTTCTTCGTGGTCTTCACAATGATTAATCCAATGATCAGCGCCAGCGTGATCAGCAGAATGGGGAGAACGATTTTTTGGGTTGTTTTCGATAGCTTCATGGGAATCTCCATTTTCTAGGGTCTAAAGGTCTCGGGTCGAAAGTCGAAGGGCTTGCTCATCCGATGGTTCGGACGTTTGGCTTTCGACTGGGTTTAATTCATCAGTCCAGCTTCCGCCCAGTGCGCGGTACAGGTTGATTCGGGTTTGTAGCAGATCGTATTGTGCGGCGACGTGGTCGCGCTCCAGCGTCTGGAGGCTGACGAGTTCAACCAGGACGGGCAGGTATTGGCTCAACCCGTTGCGGTAGCGGTTCAGCGCCTCGTCATACGAAAGGCGGCTTAGGTCGAGGTTGCGGGTGAGCGCCGCCAGATAGTCCTGCTGCTTCTGCTCGGAAACCAGCGCGTCCTCCACTTCCTTCATGGCGTTGAGTACGGTTTCGCGATAAGCCGCCAGCCGCTCGTCGACCACGGCGCGGGTTCGTTTGACTTCCGCTTTTCGACGGCCGCCTTCAAAGATTGGGCCGGTGACACCGCCGACGAGGTTGGCGAACCAGTCATTAAAAAGGTCGGAGCTTTTGATGTTGCGGTAGTCGGCGGATGCACTCAGCCGGATGGCGGGCAGGCGGTCGGCGCGGGCAGAGCTGACCGACCAGTCGGCGGCGCGGAGCTTCAGTCCGGCCTGCCGGACATCGGGTCGATTGGCCAGCACATCGGCCGGGATTCCAATGGCCGGGAGTTTAACGCTGGTGGCGTCATGAATTCCAATGCTTGGAAGATTTGTTGTAGAAATTTCCAAGGATTGGAAATCGGCGCGGCCAAGCAGTGCAGCCAGCTCGTTGAGCAGCAGTTGCTCGCGCAGCTCGGCCAGCGGGATGCGTGTTTCGGTATTGGCGACGGCTTGCCGTTGTTGGTAGACGTCGAGTGCGGTGGCCTGCGATTTGCGGAAACGCAACTCCACCAGTTCCAGCGAGGTTTTGTTGGCTTCGAGCTGCTTGCGGATCAGCTCCGTTTGCAGCTGCTGCGAAACAATTCCGCTCCAGCGAAGAGCGGTCTGCGAGGCGAGGGTGATCGCGGCGGTGTTGAGCTGCTCACGCGAGGCGTCGCGGTCGAGCGCGGCGGCCTGGGTTTCGGATTTTATGCGGCCCCACAGGTCCACTTCGTAGGCGGTGGCTAGCCCAAGAGAGTATAAATGGGTGTTGTCGAACGTTGTGCTGTCACGCGAGGCGGTTGCGGATGCATTTGCGTTGATAGAAGGGAGGCGGGCTGCGCCAGCTTGGGTGGCAATGGCGTCGGCCTGTGCCAACCGCGCCCACGCCTGCTGAATCGATGGGCTGTTTGTCAGCACCTCTTCAATCAACCCATTGAGTTCCAAGGAGTGGAAACCCTCCCACCAGTTTTTTTCAAGGGTTGTCTGTCCTGAGCCGAGTCGAAGGGGAACTTGTTCTGAATAGATACTGAACTGTTCGGGGATTTGCGTGTTCAGCAACCGATCATTCGGCGCATAAATCGCGCACGAGGAAAGGAGCAGAGGAAGGGCAAAGAACCCAAGAAGTCTTCCTCGCAGAGGCGCAGAGAACGCAGAGGGTCTGTGAGTCAGGGCAACGTGCTCCGCGAACTCTGTGCCTCTGCGAGGAATCTCCATTTCTGCGGCATTGAACAGGGCAGAACGAACTCGTTTGCGATTCCCGTTTCTAGTTTTCAGTTTCCAATTTCCAATTTCAAATTTCATCAATTTGCTCCACCACTTTTTGCATGAGCGTTAGGTAGGTTGTCCGCTCGTCGGCGGTTAGTGGCGCAAAGAGTTCGGCCACGGTTTGGCGCTTCTGTTCCATAATCTCATCCACCATTCGTTCACCCTTGGCCTTGAGCGTGAGCAATACGACGCGCCGGTCCGTTTTGGAGTGCACGCGAAGAACTAGACCCTTTTGCACCATGCGGTCGATCAGGCCAGAAGCCGAGGAGGGCTGTAGGCCCAATGTGTCGGCAAAGGCTTTCACCGGCGAGCCGGGGTTTTTTCGCAGAAATCCCATCCCGAGAAACTGGGGGAGGGTGATGATTCCCTGCGAGACGGCATTGCGTTCCCGGCGGAGCATCGCCCCGAGAAAGGTTGGCAACAACTGTTGCATGTCGGTGGCAAACGTTTGAATGGAGATGGTTTTATTTCTCATAGTGAATAGTTCATATCACGAACTATTCGTATTCGGAAGCGAAATAATCAACGGATTGGGATCGTTTTTGCTCCGGAAGGGTCTCTGGGTCGGGGGTTGGGGCTGCTGAAGTGAAGAAAGATTAAAAATCCTATATACATTCATGAATGAATGTATAAAATTCCGGCTCAAAACAAAGAGGTGACTGCGATGGCTAGGAAAACAAAAGAAGAGGCGGCGGAAACACGGGCCAAGGTTCTAATGGCTGCATTGGATCTATTTGCCGAGAAGGGATACTCGCGCACCACGTTGGTTGATATTGCAAAACGAATTGGTATGACCCGTGGCGCGGTGTATTGGCATTTTGATGGAAAGCCGGATTTGCTGGCGGCTCTGATGGATCATGTACATGTGTTGAGAGAAAAAATGGTGGAGTCACAGATTCCCGATATCCAGACTCTCGATGATTTGCGAAGCGCCTTCATTCTGTACGCCCGGGTTGTGGAACGTGATCCGGTGATTCGTAAGTTTGAATTTTTTCTGAATTACCAGATGGAATGGTCGGAAGAGCTGTTGGCCGAGACGCAGAAAAAGCTGAACGAACTTCGAAAAAGCCCATTGGAAAATTTCAAAGATCATTTTAAAGCTCCGGCCATCGCCGCTCGTCTGCGGCTCGGTGTCAATTTGGATCAACTGGTTGTGACACTGGCTGCTTTCTGGTGCGGCGCCTGCAAGATGTTTCTGGGGCGGCACTGCCCCGGCGTGGAACTTGGGCAGTGTTCGGACGTGGATATCCAATTGCTTGGCGGGATCGATTTTGAGCAAACGGCGGCGAATGGTTTTGATTTGATACTGAGCGGCGTGCTGAAAGAGGAGCGCGGCAATGAATAAAAAAGCAGTTTTTAAAACAGAAGGAATACGCAATGAAACAATCTAATAGTCTTCTCCAGCCGGTTCGTATTGGGGCTTGGACGTTGCCGAATCGCTTTGTTATGGCTCCGCTCACCCGCTGCCGTGCCAGCGCGGGACGCATCCCTAACACCCTGATGGCTGAATATTACGCACAGCGATCATCTGCAGGGTTAATTCTTTCGGAAGCGACTTCAGTTATGCCGATGGGGGTCGGCTATCCGGACACGCCGGGGATTTGGTCCGCGGCGCAAGTGGAAGGGTGGAAGTTGGTGACGCAGGCCGTTCATCAAGCGGGCGGGCGGATCCTGTTGCAGCTCTGGCACGTCGGTCGTATCTCCGACCCGATCTATCTGGAAGGTGAACTGCCCGTTGCCCCTAGTGCCATCCGGCCTGCCGGACATATTAATTTGGTGCGTCCGAAGCGCGGCTTCGAAACGCCCCGCGCACTCGAAATCGAAGAGATTTCATCCATCGTCGACGCCTATCGCCGGGGCGCAGAAAATGCCAAGGTGGCCGGTTTCGACGGAGTCGAAGTGCATGGAGCCAATGGCTATCTTCTCGATCAGTTTTTACAGGACGGCACGAACCGGCGCACGGATCAATACGGCGGCTCAGTAGAAAATCGAGCCCGGCTGATGCTGGAGGTGCTCGATGCCGTCATTGATGTTTGGGGGGCTGATCGCGTCGGCCTGCATCTCGCACCGCGTAGTGACGCTCACGATATGAGCGATTCGGATCCTGCTGCGACGTTTGGATATATCGCCCACGAAGCCGGACGCCGCAAGATCGCATTTCTTTTTGCACGAGAAGGGTTCGCGGAACCTCGGTTGGGTCCCGCATTGAAGAAAGCATTCGGCGGTCCGTTTATCGCCAATCAGCAACTCAGCTTTCAAGACGCAGAGGATCTGGTGGAGTCTGGTGAGGCCGATGCTACGTCATGGGGCCAGTTGTTTATTGCCAATCCCGACCTGCCGGAACGTTATGCAGAAGAGTCAAACCTGAGCGAACCGAAGCTGGAAACATTTTATGAAGGAGGGGCAACCGGGTACACCGATTATCCCTTCCGTACGGCGGGACGTTGATGCAACAGGATTTTATTGAGGAGAGCAGGGATGAATAAAAAAACAATATTGAAAATAGCGGTGGTGTTGATTGTCGGAGCGACCCTCGGCTGGTTTGCGCGCGGACTGCTCGGTGGGGGCGGCGGAGCACCGTCGACGATGGGGCATGGGGGAATGCCGCCTGCGTCGGTGATGGTGCAACGTATCACAGAGCAATCTCTTCAGCCCGTCGATGAGTATATTGCGGCGATCGAGCCGATTCAGGATGTGATGATTCGAACGGAAGTACCCGGATACATCAAAGAGGTTCACTTCACTGAGGGGGCGCTGGTGCAGGAAGGAGATCTTCTCTTGACGATCGATCCGGCGCAGTATCAGGCGACCGTTGATGCCGCCGAAGCAGACTGGAGCCGTTCAAAAAAGTTGTATGATCGCATGAAGAGTGCGGATGCCCGCAGTATTTCAATGTCCGATTTGGAAACCGCGGAGAGCGACCTGTTGCGCGCGGCGGCTACGTTGAATCTGGCTCAGATTGATCTGGGTTATACGAAGATCAAAGCGCCGATTCGCGGCCGAATTGGTGCGGCAAAAATGACGAAGGGGAACTATGTCACTTCGTCGTCTGGCGAGTTGGCCCGAATTGTTCAGGTCGACCCGATCCGTGTGGTTTTCTCGCTGACCGATCGTGATTACTTAAGCTTCCGTCAGCAGGAACTATCCGGTTCAGCGGAGTTGCGTGTCGCGCAGACCCGTCTTCCCGATGGCACCGTTCTTCCAACCCTTGGAAAAAAAGATTTTGACGACAATGCGATCAATCCGATGACGGGCACCATCGCCGTACGTTACCTCTTTGACAATTCGGACGGGCTATTGATTCCGGGTGGATACGTCACCGCACTTATTCGGAATTCTTCTCCTGAAATGGGCATTCGTATTCCGCAGAAAGCGGTGCTGATGGATCAGCAAGGGTCTTATGTTTTGACGGTGGATGCCGCGGGAACCGTTGCGGTGGCGCGGATTGTTTCCGGCATACAGCTTGGCCCCGATGTGGTTGTCTTGTCCGGGCTTGAGCCGGACGAGCAGATTATTGTGGATGGATTGCAAAAGGCTCAGCCTGGCGCCACGGTTCACGTGATGAATCTGGAGGCTGGGCAATGATTTCGCGTATCTTTATTGAACGCCCGCGGCTAGCGGGTGTTGTTTCCATCGTCCTGACGCTGGCGGGGATTATCTCTATCGGCGCTCTGCCCATTGCGCAGTATCCGCAGGTGACACCGCCGCAGGTGGTGGTGCGTGCCGCGTATCCCGGCGCGGGTGCCGAAGTGCTGGCCAACACGGTGGCCGGCCCGATTGAAGATGCGGTCAATGGGGTCGACAACATGATTTATATGTCGTCGACATCCGACAGCTCCGGCGGCTATGCGCTGATGGTCACTTTTGAGGTCGGAACCGATCCTGATATCGCGCAGGTGCAGGTGCAGAACCGCGTCGCGCAGGCCGAACCGCTGTTGCCGATGGAAGTGACCCAACAGGGGGTCACCGTCGAAACCGAATCGTCGGACATGCTCGGCTTCATCATGATTCAGTCGCCGGACGAATCGCGCAGCGAGCTGTTTTTGAGTGACTACACCTTTAAGGTCATTAAGCCGGCGCTCGAGCGAATTAAGGGGGTCAGCCGTGCGCAGGTGTACGCCCCAAAATACAGCATGCGCGTCTGGATGGATGCCGACCGCCTCGCCGCGCTCAGCATGAGTGCCGACGACGTGATTGGCGCGATCCGTAATCAGAATATTCAGGCATCGGTCGGCTCAATCGGTGGTGCGCCCGGCAACGGGTCGATGGTTTTCACACTCAAGGCGCTGGGTCGGCTGAATGACGCGGAGAGTTTTGAGGACATTATCGTGCGCACCGGTGCCGACGGCGCGGTCGTGTATCTCAAGGATGTTGCGCGGGTTGAGAAGGGCGCGGATAATTATATGTTTGGCGCCAAGTACAATGGCAAGCGTGCCGTCGCCATCGGTGTCAGCCGTTCCGCGGGGTCCAACGCGCTCGACACCATGAATGCCATGCGAGATGAGCTCGACAGCCTGACCTCGCAGTTCCCTTCCGGTATGGAAATCATTCTTCCGTACGATGCGACCGATTTTGTCCGCAGCAGTATTCGGGAAATTGTCACCACGCTGCTGTTGACCGTTTTTCTGGTGGTGATCGTTTGTTACATCTTTTTGCAGGATTGGCGCGCGACCTTGGTGCCGACGCTCACAATTCCGGTTTCGCTCTGCGCCACCTTCGGCGTGCTGATGGCTTTCGGCTACAGCATCAACACCTTGACGTTGTTCGGGCTCGTGCTGGCCATCGGGTTGGTGGTCGACGATGCCATTGTGGTGGTTGAACGCGTGCTCCATTTGATGGAAACGGAAGGGCTCGACCACAAAGCCGCCACCCACAAAGCGATGGAGCAGGTGACCGGCGCGGTGGTTGCCACCACCTTGGTGCTGCTCGCCATCTTTGTGCCGATCGGGTTTGTCGGTGGCATCACCGGAAAAATCTATCAGCAGTTCGCCGTCGCCATTTCCGCCGCCGTCTTGTTCTCGACCATCAACGCGCTCACGCTCAGCCCAGCGCTGTGCGGAATTCTTCTGCATGTGGTCAAGCCGAAGCAGCACGGCCCGTTGCGCTGGTTCAATACCGGCCTCAGCCGCGTGCGCGGTCACTATGTTAACACCGCGACGCGTCTCTCTCGCCGGCTCGTTCTAACGACCGTCATCCTTGTCGGCGTGCTGGGCGGGGCGATTTTCCTCAGTGCGATGAACCCGACCTCCTTCCTCCCCGAAGAGGATCAAGGGGTCATCTTCGGTGCGCTTCAGTTGCCCGAAGGCGCGACCCGCGAGCGGACCGAGGCTCTCTTGGCGAAGATCATCACGCCGATTGGCAAGGAAGACGGTGTTGCTTATACCGTCGAAGTGACCGGTTTCAGCATGATCGGTGGTTCCGGCGAAAACGTCGCCTTTTTCCTATTGGGCCTCGACAGCTGGGATAAGCGACGCAGCCCGGAATTGCAGGCGCAGGCCCTTCAGAAAAAATTTCAGAGGCGGCTCATGATGGAGCCCGGTGCACAAGTTATGCTCTTCCTGCCGCCGGCTATTATGGGGTTGGGAGCCAGCAATGGGTTGGATATCCGCCTGCAGGCGATCAACGACGACGATCCGCAAAAGTTGAACGGGGTGATGCAGAGCTTCCTGATGCAGCTCAATAAGATGCCGGAAACCATGTTCGCTTTCAGTGGCTACGCCGCCAACACCCCGCACCTCTTTTTGGAGGTTGACCGTGTGAAGGCTTCGCTGATGCAGGCGGAGATCAGCGATATCTTCGCCGTGCTTCAGAACAACGTCGGTTCGCGCTACGTCAATGACGTCAACTTTGATGGCCAGGTCAATCGGGCGATTGTACAGGCCGATTCGATGTTCCGCGACCGGCAGGATGACATTGAGCGGCTGTACGTCAAAAGCCGCACCGGAGCGATGGTTCCTCTCGGCAGTGTGCTCAACATCACGCCGACGCTCGCGCCGCGTGCCGTTGAGCGCTACAACAAGTTTTCATCTGCGTCGATCAACGCCATGTTGGTTCCCATCTTCAGCAGTGGAGATGTGATGAAGAAGGTGGAGGAAATGTCCACGACCGCATTGCCGGCCGGCTACAAACTGGAATGGTCTGGGCTCAGCTACCAAGAGGCCAAAGCGGCCGGCGGCTCTGCTGGCCTCATTGTCATGGCCTTCATTTTCGGATACCTGTTCCTCGTTGCGCAATATGAGAGCTGGACCATTCCGTTGCCGGTGATGCTCTCGACATCCGTGGCGGCCTTCGGCGCATTGGTCGCCCTGTTTCTTCTGAAAATGCCACTTAGTATTTACGCCCAGCTCGGGCTAATCCTTCTGATCGGTCTATCCAGTAAAAATGCGATCCTGATCGTCGAGTTCTCCAAGACTCGCCGCGAGGAGGGCCTCTCGATCATCGATGCTGCCGCCGACGGAGCGGGGCAGCGTTTCCGCGCAGTTCTCATGACCGCGTTTACCTTCATCCTTGGGATCTTCCCGATGGTCATTGCGGTCGGTGCGGGCTCGGCCGCGCGCCGTGCGATTGGTACGACTGTTTTCTGGGGAATGATCGCCGCCACTCTGTTCGGCATCGTTCTGGTTCCTGCGCTCTACGTGCTGTTCCAGACCCTGCGCGAAAAAGGGCACTCCATTCGCCTGCGTATCGGACCTGAGCCGAAGGTGAAAGTGCTTTTGGGTATTCCAAAAAGAAGAGACCGACAGGGAACGGCAAAAGATAAGCTCCACCTGCTGGTCATCTTTTTGATTCCGTTCCTGTTCGGTGGCTGCCTGAGCGTCGGGCCAAATTATGAACAGCCGGAGTTTCCAACCATTGGAAACTCGCAACTTGAAACGCCCGCCGAATGGTGGACCACGCTCGGTGATCCGATGTTGACCGACCTAGTCGGCGAGGCGCTCACCAACAGTCCGGATATGAAATCGGCGGTCGCCGCCGTGCGCGCCGCCCGCGCGCAGTACGGAATGGTTCGCTCGTCACTCGGTCCAGAGATTGATGTGCACGGGAGTTTCTCGCGCGGCAGTCCGAGCGCTGAGGTTCCGATGGCCATCGACGGCGATCTGTACAGCGCGGGCTTTGACGCCTCGTGGGAGCTCGACATCTTCGGCGGCGTACGCCGCGCGAAAGAGGCCGCCGCCGCTTTCCTCGACGGGCAGGATGCTTCCCGCGCCCACGTTGAGGTATCGCTTGCCGCCGAAACGGCGAAGACCTATGTGCAGCTTCGCGCCGTTCAGCAGCTCCTGCGTGTTACGAGCATGAATCTCGAACTGCAGCAGCAGACATTCGACCTGCTTCAGTCCAAATTTGATAGCGGGCTGATCAATGAACTTTCATTGCGGCAGGCGGAAGCCAATTTGGAGAGCACCCGAGCGGCGGTTCCGCCAAGCGAAACGGCGGTCGAGCAGATGCTCAATGCGCTGGCCGTACTGACGGGTGTACTACCGGGGTCTTTGCACGAGCGACTGGCAGAGATTCAAGAAATCCCAATCGCCACGCTTGCGGATGTCACCGGCATTCCCGCCGATCTGTTGCGCCGCCGCCCCGACGTGCGGATCGCGGAGCGCAAGCTGGCCGAACAGACCGCCCGCATTGGAATTGCCAAATCCGACTATTTCCCGAAGCTCACGCTCAATGGATCCATCGGGGTCGAAGCGCTCAGCTTTTCTGGATTGAGCCGTTCGGGTAATGATTCAACCAGCTTTGGCCCTTCGGTTCGCTGGGAGATCTTCCGCAGCGGTTCGATCCGCAACAACGTCAGGGTGCAGACGGCCTTGCAGGAACAGGCGCTGGCCGAGTATGAAAAGAGCGTGCTCTCTGCCGTGCAGGAAACGCGCGATGCGCTCACCGCCTTCCGCAATGAACAGCGCCGACTCAACGCGCTGACCGCCGCCGCCGATGCCGCACGCACCGCCGTCGGTCTGGCGGCCAACCGCTACGAAAACGGACTCGAACCGTTCGACACCGTGCTCGACTCCCAGCGTGTTCAGCTTCAGTTCGAGGAACAACAGGTGCGGAGCCAAAGCGAAGGCACCCTTTCCCTCATCCGCCTCTACAAAGCCCTCGGCGGCGGCTGGACCCATAGCATGGGCGCACATAATTAAATGAGAACGTAGACGCGACGTCCTCGTCGCGTTTTCCAAGCATTGGAACTTTCCGGCCCAGATTTTACAAGGGTTGGAAAAAGTTTTTCCAATCCTTGGAAATCCGCTAACCTGAGAACTTCGTTTTTAACAAATAGGAGTTCAATGATGAGCAAGAGTTATAATATTGCAGTGATCGGCGGCGACGGAACCGGGCCGGAGGTGGCGCGCGAGGGCGTGAAGGTTTTGAAAGCCGTCGCGGATAAATTCGGATTTAAACTCAATTTTGAAGATTACGATTACGGCGGTGACCGTTATCTGCGCACCAACGAGGTGCTACCCGAAAGCGCGGCTGACGAGATGCGCAAGCACGATGCCATTTTCCTCGGCGCGATTGGTCACCCGGATGTCAAACCCGGCATTCTCGAAAAGGGGATATTGCTCAAGCTTCGCTTCGAACTCGATCAGTACATTAATCTGCGCCCGGTGAAACTCTTTCCCGGTGTCGAAACACCGATTAAAGACAAGGGCCCGGCAGAGATCGACTATGTGATCGTTCGTGAAAACACCGGCGGAATTTATACCGGTGCCGGCGGAATCTCCATGAAAGGCACGCCGCACGAAGTGGCGGTGCAGTCGATGGTCTACAATCGCTTTCAGGTGGAGCGTTGCCTGCGCTACGCATTTGATTACGCGCAGAAGTCGGGTAAAAAATCCCGCGGAGTCGGCGATGCGAATACCCTCGGTCTCGTCGGAAAAACCAATGTGCTGACCCATGTGTTCGATTTGTGGGAACGCGCTTTTCACGAGATCGGCGCAGCCGATTATGCGGATGTGAACCGCGATTACTATCATGTCGACGCCACCTGCATGTGGATGGTGAAAAGCCCTGAATGGTTCGATGTTCTTGTGACGACCAATATGTTTGGCGACATCATCACCGACCTCGGCGCGATGACACAGGGCGGTATGGGCATTGCCGCCGGTGGAAACATCAACCCCGACGGCGTGAGTATGTTCGAGCCGATCGGGGGTTCCGCACCGAAGTACACCGGCCAGAATGTGATCAATCCGCTGGCCGCCATCTGCGCGGGATCCATGATGCTCAAGGAGCTCGGCGAAGCCGATGCGGGCAATGCAATTGAAGCGGTGGTGGCAGATGTGACTGCTAATAAGCTCAAAGGCCTTGCTGCCGGACGCATGGGTTACACCACGGCCGAAGTCGGCGACCTCGTCGCCGAAGGGTTGGCGTAAACACAGTTCATTGTAGGGCGGGGTCCATGAACCCGCCACCGCGATCATGGATCGCGGCTACAAAAAATCGATGTAAACCCCGCTCGGTTGAGCGGGGTTTTTGGGTTTCGGTGCGCCTTAGGGGGCAGGAGCCGCCGGGGCTGAGCGTCCGGCGATACGGTTGTAGATCCATGCCAGGATGGCCCCGCCGATAAAGGCATCGATGAATCCGTAGAGAAGTCCCAGCAGACTTCCAGCGGGACTGATGGTGTAGCCGCGATAGAGCCGCCCGATCATCGTCACTTCATTGGTGATTCCTTCGAAGGCGATGACCCACCAGGTGAGGGCAAAGAGGCCGAGACCCAGAGTATGCCGCAGGCGAGGGCAAACGCTTTGATGTTGAGTTTCATGACGTGTCCTCCGGTTTGTGTTTCCAGCGAGGCATCATCCGATGATAGCCAATGCGATCCATGGGACGATGCAGAAGACGAACACCAGGATTTTATAAAACCCGATGAACGAGTAGATGACGGTGTTGAATGTCACCCGTGAGATGTTGAACCATCGGCTGTGCATTTTGTAGGCCCAGTCGCCGGCGGTGGTGATCAGCACCGTGGAGAGAATCAGCAGGCCCATGTTGATGATGGAGCACCACATGAAGAAGGCTTGAAGCATTTGAATGGTCATCGTGAACCCCCCTTGTTGATGAGTAAATAATAGTGGTTTTTCCAGCCTTTGGAAAAAGGAAAGGAAAGTTTTCCAAGGGTTGGGAAAATGGATTAGCCGGCATCCATGAAGCGGACACCTAGGGTGCCTGCGAATAAGGAGACGGTATGAAACGTTGGAACTGGATTTTGGGTGTTGGGATTGTGGCTCTTTTGGCCGGATGCGTTACGGGATCGGGCAACGGAAGTTTTTCCGGGTTGGATCAGTTGGCAACGGAGGCGGCCACCATGGGCAGGGCGGCTTTTCTTTTTTTGAGGGGAAGGGAACGAGGTGAACGGGTCTTCTTTAATCCGGTTTTTGGGGGGCAAATATTGGAAATTGTTTGCCGAGCGCGCGGGGGCTGTGTATCTTATATTTTCGCGCCGCGCGTATGCGGCACCGTTTTCTGAACGTGTACAACCGTAGTCAAAAGAAGGAGAGAAGCCATGAAGGGGATTCCAATTGCAGGGGTGCGTAATTTTGCATTGATGGGCCATACGGGGAGCGGGAAGACATCGTTGCTGGACGTGATGCTTAATATTCTTGGAACCAATGACCGGATTGGATCGCCGGACGACAAAACCAGTATGTCGGACTGGACGGCGGAAGAGCAGGAGCACGGAATTTCTATTTTTGCGAAACCGTTCGACGGGGTGTATACCGCCGCCAGCGGAAAACAACGTCGCTTTGTGGTGACCGATACCCCCGGCTACGCTGATTTTATTGGACAGCTTATTTCCGCTGCGGAAACCAGCGATGCGGGATTATTGGTGGTGGATGCTCTTTCCGGTATTCAGGTGGGGACGGCCCGCGCGTGGCGCGTTTGCGAAAAACGTAATCTGCCGCGCGGCATTGTGATTAATGGGTTGGATAAGGACGATGCGAGTTTTGAAAAGGCGCTGGCCGAAATTAAAGAACGGTGGGGCGATACCCGCTGTGTGCCGGTGGTTTTGCCGACGAGCGACGGAAAATCGGAGGTGGATGTTCTCAATACCCCCGCCGACCAGGTGCCCGAAGACATGGCCGCTACGGTGAAGGCCATCAAAGATCATCTCATCGAACTCGCAGCCGAGACCGATGACGCGTTGATGGAAAAATATTTTGAAGGCGAAGAACTCTCCGCAGATGAGTTCTCGGACGGCCTGCGCAAATCCGTACACGATGCGCACTTGATTCCTGTTTTCGCCGCATCGGCCAAGTCGCATATCGGTGTGAAGGAAACGATGGATTCGATCAGTCGTCTTTTCCCGTCGCCGGAAGATTATCCGGTGAAATGCGCGGATGGTCACGAAGTGGAAACCTGCGCAAACGAACCGTTCGCGGGGTTGGTTCGCCGCTCCGTGAACGATCCCTTTGTGGGGCAGCTTAGTTTCGTGCGTGTTTATCGCGGAACACTGACACCGAATACGGAGGTGTTTAATGCCACCAAAGGTGAGAAGGAGCGCATTGGAAACCTTCTTTTTGTGAATGGGAAGCAGCAGATCGATTGTCAGGAAGCAAAAGCGGGTGATGTGGTCGCCATCCCGAAACTGAAGAACACATTCCTCAACGACACGCTCTGTGCGATCGGTGATGACACGGTGTTTAAGCCCATTGAATTCCCGAATCCGGTCGCGGCTTATGCCGTTGCGCCGAAAACCAAGGGCGACGAGGATAAAATTGGGGTCGCGCTCAAACGCGCCGCCGCCGAAGACCCTTCGATCCGCGTGGAGCGCAACCGCGAAACGCACGAAACGATTCTCTGGGGCATGGGCGACATGCATCTCGATGTGACCCTGGAGCACATCAAGCATCGCAGCAAAGTCGACATTACGCACCACACTCCGAAAATCGCCTATCGCGAAACCATCATGGGCGTCGGAGAAGGGCGCTACAAACACAAGAAACAGTCCGGTGGACGCGGTCAATACGGCGAGTGCTATGTTCGCATTCGCCCCAAAACCGAAGCGGACGGAGACTGGTTCGCTAATAAAATTGTTGGGGGGGCGATCCCGAGCAACTTTATTGCTGCTTGCCAGAAGGGCTTCGTCGATGGAATGACCAAAGGCCCACTTGTTGGTTCCGAAGTTTCTAACGTTCTTGTAGAGCTTTATGACGGCTCCTATCACGACGTCGACTCTTCTGAGGTCGCCTTCAAAATTGCCGGGTCACGTGCGTTGCACGAAGCCATTGAGAAGGCGAACCCCGTATTGCTCGAACCCATCATGACCGCCAAAGTGATGGTGCCCGATGAGTTCTTAGGCGACATCACCAGCATCCTGAACACGAAGCGCGGCCGGATTCTCGGCATGGGCCTCGAAGACGGCCTGCAGGTGATTGAGGCCGACGTTCCGCAGGTTGAAATGTTCAAGTTCTGTTCTGAACTGCGCTCCATCACCGGGGGGCGCGGCTCGTTCGAAATGGACTTTAACCGCTACGACCAGGTGCCCGGCAATGTTGCTCAGAAAGTGATCGCCGAAGCTCAGAAGGCTAAAGAGGACGCCCACTAAAACCTGACGTTCCAAGCCGCTTGCCCTCCATCGCCTTGGCGACGGAGGGTGGAACGTTAAGACCCCGTTTTTTGCCGCTTTGCTTCTTTTGGGGGATACCAAAAGCACGTTCGGAATACCTCAGGTCCAATCCTTGGAAAAGCGGGGCTCTTTTTTCCAAGGGTTGGAAACTTTGCGGGCATGGAAAAACCTCTCCACTGGCCGTTGGGGTACATACATCATTATATGATATATATATGCCTGTTTTTCTGGTGTAGACGCGGTGTCCTCACCGCGTTTCTTTGGCAGGGTCGAACGCGGTGGGCCCCGAAGAGTCGAGGGTCTTCGAGACACCGCGTCTACGCTTTCCAACCCTTGGGATCTTGCCGCTTTAAAGAGGCAGGGATGCCTCTTTTACTTTCCAAACCTTGGACCTGCGTGCCCCGCCATCCCGTCTCGCCGTAGTTGTACGAAGGCGGAAGCTCAAAGAGCGACGGCAACGCAGTTGCAAAAAAAAAAGAGCCGCTCAGCGAGCGGCTCTTTTTCGTGAAGTGCGGATGGTTGGCTTAGGCGGTTTTCTTTTTCTTGAGCACGATAATCAGGATGGCCGCGATGATGGCGGCGATGATGCCTCCGATCAGCGGCAGGTTAAGGCCCGTGTCGTCTTCAACGACTTCGACCCCAGGCGCTTCGACCCCAGCTTCGATCTCTTCAATCACGGCAACGGTTTCCAGTGCGATGACTGGCTGAGCGTCTTTGCCGTTCAGAGTGACGGTCTGCAGCTGGTAGCCTTCCATGCGGATTTCGTAGCTGGTTTCTTTTTCGATCAGCTGTTCGAGCGGGGTGGTGCCGAGAAGTTTTCCGTCGAGGAGGATATCCGCGCCGGCCGGGTCACTGGTTATGGTGACGTAGGGCATGGCGTCGAGGTTGACTTCGGCCATCTGCGTTTTGGGTTCCACGGTGAAGGTTTCGGTGTAGTAGCGGTCGGCTTTCACTTCAAAGCGGGTGGCCTGCTCAATGGTCAGGATCAGCGCGCCTTTTCCGAGCGGTTCTTTTTTGCCGACGAGATAGACGGTTGCATCCGCGGGGGTGGTTTTGATGGTGATGATCGGCAGCGGAACGAGTTCGACATCCATTTCGTAGGGCGAGGTGGAGGTGAGTTCGATGGTTTTGCTGTAGAACCCTTTCTTGCGCAGTTCGAAGGTGCGGTCGGTGAGGATTTCTTCGGTCATCGTCGTGGTCGCGAAGAGCTCGTCGTTCTCGTAGATTTCTACGCCATCGGCGGCGGTGAGGGTGATGATCGGGCGGCGTTCAAGTTCAAGCGCCAGGGGGCTTTGGGTTGCCAGGCCAATGGTGATGTCCAGGTCGTAGTAGTCTTTGGATTTCAGGGTGTAGGTGCGGTCCTCGTGGTAGACAGCCACTTCGAGCGGGGTTGTGCCGAGCGGTTCGACGGCACTGGCGGCGTAGATTTCGGAGCCGGGTTTGGTGTAGACCATAACAGGTAGGGCGCGCATTTTGACGTACACGTCTTCTACGGTGTTGTAGTCGATCAGAAGTTTTTCGTCGAAGAATCCTTCGAGCCGGACTTCATAGTGGTGATCGAAATGAAAGATGTGTCCTTTGTAAGGCGTGGTTCCAGGGGGTTGGTCTACGCCGACTTTATAAACCGCTGCGCCTTCCGGAACGCTGTGAATGGTAAAGTCGGACTGGAAGGGGAGCCAGCCGCAGGTGGTGGTGATCATTGCCAGAACAAAGAAGAGGCTGGTAACACGGGAAAAGGACTTGTTGATCATGATTTTTGACTCCTTGCTAATAGACGAAACATCTCGAACTTATACAGCAAGGGGCGCGGGGAAGTCAAATGGCTAGATTTTAATCATCGATTCTTAACCGCCGTCCGGACGGGGTTTTCGGTTGATGAACAACGCCGCCGCCATCAATGCGCCCCCCGCGATGAGCCGTGCCCAGTGTGTTGTTTCTCCAAACAGGAGAACGGATACGAGGATGCCGAGCGGAATTTTTAGGTTGTTGAAAACAGCGAGAGATCCGGCGCTGACTTTGCGCGCCCCGATATTCCAGAGAAAGAAGCCCACTCCGGAGGCGACGATGCCGAGATAGAGCAGGATGGCGGCCTGCCGGAGTGTGAGCTCAAAGGCACTCCAGTCGCTTCCGAGGGTGGCAAGAGCCGCCGTCAGCGCCGCGCCGAGGTAGAGCAGGCCGAAGACCTGAAGGTCGGCAGGTTTACGTGGCAGGTTCGCCATGGTTCGGCGGTAGAAGATCTGCCCGAAGGCAAAGCAGAGGTTGGCGGCCTGCATCAGCAGGAATCCGTGCAAAAGCTCTGAGGAGCCGAGTTCCTGATATTTAATAACAATCCCGCCCGCGACCGCCAGAATCACGGCGGTCAGGGAGAGGGGGCAGAGACGTCGTACGAACAGGTCGTTGATGATGGTGACGTAGATTGGGGTGAAGACGGTGAAGAGAGCCACCTCATAGGCCTGAAGATGCTGAAACGCCTGAATGTAGGTGACATACATCAGGCCGTACTGCACCGCGCCGGTCAATAGAAATTTCGCGGCATCGATGGGCCGCAGGTTGCGGACACGCAGAAACGGGGTAAAGACTGCAAAGGCGATGAACAGGCGGACAAACGCAACGGAGGCGGGCGGTAGCCCGGTCAGTTCGCCCTTGATCAATCCAAAAGAAAAAGCCCAGAGCAGAGAAACGAGAAAAAGATAGAGCATGGGTTAGGACTCCTGATGAATGTCGAATGTCGAATATTGAACAGGGAATATCGAAGTTAGGAGGTTTGTGAACTTCAGCATTCGATATTCCTTGTTCGATGTTCTTCGGTTCACTTAACGATGTTAAGTATGGATTTAAAGGCGGGATCGGTGGCGTCGCCCAGCAGTTCGAAGAGAAGCAGTTCGGTTCCGGTCAGTTTAACGCCTTCGCTTTCCATTCGGCGAAGCGCCAGCGTTTTATTGGCTGGATCGCGCGAAGAGACTGCATCGGTGACGACGCTGACTTCGTAGCCGGCCTCCAGAAGCTGCATGGCTGTTTGGTAGACGCAGACATGCGTTTCGATCCCGCAAAGAATGATTTGTTTGCGCCTGGTTTTTTCCAAGGTTTGGAAAAACTCCGGTTCGCCGCAACAGCCGAAGCTACTTTTAGAAATCGGTGCCTCCGTGATGAACTCTTGAAACTCCTCGCGGGTCGGGCCGAGCTTTTCGGGGAGCTGCTCGGTGACGAGTACCGGAACCTCCAGCGCATTCATGCCCTGAAGCAGGCGGCGAAGATTCAAAAATAAGGTTTCGGATTCATCAACCAGCTCCGAAAGCTTCCCCTGGACATCTATAAAGACCAGCAGTGCATTATCTTTTTTAAGCATAAGTCCAACTTCCTTGGTGTTGTTTCGGCAGATAGTAGGCTAATTGATCCGAATGAGCCAAGTTTCCAAGCCTTGGAACTTTTCGATCGGATGGTTCCAATGGTTGGAAAAACGGATGGAAGAGGTTTGGGTCGCCGGAAAATGTTACGCGAGGCGGGGGATTGAAGACCGCAAAACAGAACGAGAATAGCACTTCGCAATTCGGCGGTCCTTATTCTATATTCAACGCTCAAACTGAATGGAGAGAGCTTCATGTACGACATCATCATTATTGGAGCGGGACCCGGCGGCTATGAAATGGCGGAGCGGGCGGGGCATAAAGGGCAGAACGTTCTGCTGATCGAAAAAGCACATCTGGGTGGCGTTTGTCTCAATTGGGGCTGTATCCCGACCAAGACACTGCTCAACTCTGCGAAGCATTATGTCCACGCCAAAGAGGCGCCAGAATTTGGAGTCACCACGGGTGAGGTCAGTTTCGACTTGAAGAAAGTGATGGCCTGGAAACAGGAAGTCATCGAAACGCTTCGTGCGGGCATCGCCGGAATGATGAAAAAGAGCAAGGTGACTGTGCTGACTGGCGAAGCCAAACTACTTGGCTCTGGCAAGGTCGACGTGGCTGGGGAGATTTACGAAGGTAAGAACGTGGTAATCGCTACGGGCGGCTCGCCGTTTGTTCCGCCGATCCCTGGCGCAGATCAGGATCACGTGATGACCAGCAAGGAAATCCTCAGCGTTGAGGAGCTTCCCGAATCGCTTGTCGTGATTGGTGGCGGTGTGATCGGTATCGAGTTCGCCAGCTTCTTCAGCAGTCTCGGCGTGAAAGTCGACATCATTGAAATGCTCGACGAAATTATCCCCTTTATGGACCGCGGGCAGGCCAAGCGTTTTCGTGCCGCGCTCAGAGGGAAAGTTGATTTCAACCTCGGTTGCAAAGTGACCGCTATTGATGGCCACGACGTAAAATACATCGACAAAAAGGGCGAAGAAAAATCGATCAACGCGGATCTTGTACTGATGTCGGTCGGTCGTTCGCCGAACTTGGTGGGGATGGGCTTTGAAGAGGCCCAGTTAGATTTTGATCGCAGCGGGATCAAGACGGATGATCAGATGCGCACCAACTTGCCGAACGTCTACGCCATTGGCGACGTGACCGGCAAATCGCAGCTGGCTCACTCCGCAACGCGGATGGGTGAAGTGGCGCTGAATACCCTTCTCGGAAAATCGGATCGCTTCCGGATGAATGCGATTCCATGGGCGGTTTATTCCATGCCCGAGATCGCGGGTTGCGGATTGACGACGGATCAGGCTAAAGAGGCCGGGTTTAACGTCGAAACCGCGACGCTGCCGCTCATGATGAGTGGACGCTTCCTTGCCGAGAACGGAAAGAAAGGGCCCGGACAGGTCACGGTGGTTAAAGATGCTGATACCGATGTGCTGCTCGGCGTCCATATGTTCGGCGCGTACAGCTCAGAAATTATCTGGGGGGTCGCCGCCATGATCGAGGCCGAGCTGCGGATCGAGGATATAAAGGAAATCGTCTTTCCCCATCCGACCGTCGGTGAGGTCATTCGCGCCACAATGTTTGCTCTGTAATTTTTTCAATCTCTGGAAACCCTGAGGATGTGCTTGCCTGCGTGAGCGGTTGACAGTATTTTCTATCGATCTTCAGGGCAGGGTGAAATTCCCGACCGGCGGTAAAGTCCGCGAACCGAAAGGTTGATGCAGTGTAATTCTGCGACCGACAGTAGAGTCTGGATGAAAGAAGATAAACGAATGCGAAAACCTGTTTGCCCTGAATGACCTACATGTCATCAGGGTTTTTGCATATATAGAGGAAAATAAACGATGAGTGAAAAGTTGTTCGACCCGATTGAGGATGTGCTCGATGCACTGCGCCAAGGCGAGATGATTCTTGTGACGGATGATGAGGATCGTGAAAACGAGGGCGATCTGATCTGTGCCGCCGAGTTCTGCACACCCGACCAAATCAATTTCATGATCACCCACGCTCGCGGGCTGGTCTGTGTTCCGATCACGCAAGAGCGTGCTTCGCATCTGGGGCTGGCGCGGATGAATATTTCGCACGAGGGCGATAAGTTTCAGACGGCGTTTACGGTTTCGGTGGATACATCGACCAGCACGACCGGGATCAGCGCCGAAGAGCGGGCGCTGACGGTTCAGGCTCTGGTGGGTGAACAAACTCGGCCCGAAGATCTGGTTTGCCCTGGGCATGTGTTCCCGCTGATTGCGATGGAGGGCGGTGTGCTGGAGCGCGCCGGTCATACCGAAGCGACAATTGATTTGACGAACATGGCCGGGCTGAAGCCGGCCGGGGTGATTTGCGAAATCACGAACGACGACGGCACGATGGCGCGTCTTCCGGAGCTGGTTAAATTCGCCAAAAAACATCAGCTAAAAATGACGTCTGTTGCGGAGATCATTAAACATAAATATATAAATGAAAAACTGGTCGAACGGGAGCGGTCGGTTGCCATGCCAACCAAAGAGGGCGATTTTAAATTAAGAATTTACAGCTCCTTTGTGGATGATAAGGATCATCTGGCACTCTTTTTGGGAGAGCCGACGGATGAGCATCCCCATCCGCTGATCCGCGTGCACAGCGAATGCCTGACCGGCGATGTGTTTGGCTCGCAGCGGTGCGACTGCGGCTCACAGTTGAAACATTCCATGGAAATGATTGCGGAAACTGGCTACGGTGCCGTCGTGTATATGCGCCAAGAGGGACGCGGCATTGGGCTGACTAAAAAGATCCATGCCTACGAATTGCAGGATCAGGGGCTCGACACCGTCGAAGCCAATGTGGAGCTTGGCTTCGCGCCCGACCTGCGCGACTACGGAATCGGCGCGCAGATTCTCAAGGATTTGGAGATGACAAAAATTCGCCTTCTCACCAACAACCCCGCTAAGATTGAAGGGTTGGATAAATACGGCATTGAGGTTGTTGAGCGGGTTTCGATCGTTTGTCCGACGACACCGCACAATGAGCGCTACCTCAAGACCAAGCGCGAAAAAATGAAACATATGCTGTAGGGAATGGAATGTTGGAATATGGGAGTAATGGATTGATGGGTAAGGGAATTAATAAAATCAATTTAGATGCCTCGGAACTTCGGGTTGCGATTGTGGTCAGTCGCTTTAATGAGGAGCTGACGAGTCAGCTGGCGAACGATGCGTTCCAATGTTTGGAAAAAAATGGCGCGAAAGTTCCGAACATTGGAACATTCCAGGTGCCGGGCGCGTATGAAATTCCAGCGGTGGCCAATGAACTGGCCAAGAGCGGAAAGTTTGATGCGATCATCGCGCTGGGCGTGGTGGTCGAGGGCGAAACCCCGCATGCACAGATGATCGGCGATTCGACCGGCATCGCGTTGCTCGATATTGCCCGCGAACATGGGGTACCGGTGATTAATGAGATTGTGGGGACGCGCAACTGGGAGCAGGCTGTGGCCCGCTGCACCCGCAGTGAGACGAGCCGCGGGTGGTATGCCGCCGAGGCCGCCATTGAAACGGCGAATATTTTGAAACAGATTCGAAGTTAATTACTTTGGAGTGCGGCGATAGAAGGGTTTCCGTATCGCCGCTTTTGATCCAGTTAGGTTAGTTTTACGGGCAGGAGAAAAGCGGTGATACGCTTCGCTTTATCACCGCACTCCAAAATGGGAAATACAGTCCAAAGGTGTGAATATGAAAAAAGTAACCGGACGCCGTCAGGCGCGTGAGTGGGTTGTGCAGTTCCTTTTCCAGACGGAGTTTAATCCGGGCGAGCTGGATGAAGCCTTGGCCGATTTTTGGAACGATGAAGAGAAGAAGCCGCTGGAGCGGGATCGTGTTTATGTCGATGAACTCATTCAGGGTGTGATCGATCAGCAATTGAAATTGGATCGCACGCTCAAGCGCTATACCGATAACTGGGATGTCGATCGTCTGGGCGTGTTGGAACGTATTGTTCTTCGTGTGGCGGTTTATGAAATGCTTTTCCGCGAGGATGTTCCCCCGGTGGTTTCCATTAACGAAGCCATTGAAATTGCCAAAGCCTATAGCGGAAAAAAACCTGCCCGTTTTGTGAACGGTGTGCTTGACCGGATTCAAAAGGAGCTCAATCGCCCCGCACGAAGCCCGGATACAGATAATGGATAAACATGTTCCATTTATGATGCGCGCGCTCGAACTCGCGCGGCGCGGCGAGGGGCTGACGCGTCCCAACCCGCCCGTCGGTGCGGTGTTGGTTCAAAACGGAAAAATCATTTCCGAAGGGTTTCACAAAAAGGCGGGGGCAGACCACGCAGAGCGAGCCTGTTTAAAAAACCTAAAGTCGAAAGCCCAAAGCCTAAAGTCTACGACACTGTATGTGTCGCTAGAACCCTGTTCAACCGCCGGGCGCACACCGCCCTGTACTGATTTGATTTTGGAGCGCGGCATTCGCCGCGTGGTGATCGGCTGTAAAGATCCGAACCCGGCGCACGCGGGCAGGGGACTCCGCAAGTTGCGGCGCGCGGGCGTCGAAGTGATACCCGGCGTTTGTCGTGCTGAAGCGGAGGCGCTGATTGCACCCTTTGCCAAACGAATGTTGACCGGAATGCCGACTGTGACGCTGAAGCTCGGGGTGACGCTCGACGGGCGGATTGCCGATGCTTCTGGGAAATCGCAGTGGATCACTGGCCCGCAGGCGCGCAAGAAGGTGCAGGCGCTTCGCCAGCGAGCGGATGCCATTCTGGTCGGAGCGGGAACGGTGCGCGCGGACAATCCATCGCTTTTGCCGCGACCTTCCAAGGGTCGGAAGCCTTGGCGTGTGATTGCCGGAACGAACATCCCTGCAACATCGAAGGTGCTGACCGACGAAGCGGCGGAGCAGACTCTTTTGATGGAGGGTTCGCCCAAAAAGATTTTACGCGAGTTGGCGAAACGCGATGTGATGCACGTGCTGTGCGAGGGCGGCGGCGAGCTGGCTGGGTCGCTGATCCGTGCGGGACTGGTCGATGAATTTGTAATTTTTATGGCTCCGTCGCTTCTGGGCGGAACCGGGTTTCCAATGGTTGGAAAAAACGGGTGGACGCTGAAGGGGTTGCCGCGCCTGAGTTTCCAAACCTTGGAAAAATGCGGGGAAGATATTTTGATAACGGCTGTGCCGATAAAGGGAGATTGAGAATGTTTACAGGAATTGTTCGTTTGGGTCGGGTGGAGTCCATTGAAATGCAGGGGGCCTCGGGCCGGATTACGGTGACGCCGGATCGTCCGTGGGACGAGGCGATCGTTTTGGGCGATAGTATCGCGGTCAATGGCGCGTGTCTGACCGTCGCCGCAATGGATGGCGAAAAATTGAGTTTTGATGTGCTGACCGAAACGTTTGATAAAACCAATCTGGGAGAAAAGAGCGCGGGCTCCGTCGTGAATCTGGAGCGGGCGCTGGCGATGGGCGATACGCTGGGCGGACATATTGTGACCGGGCACGTGGACGGCGCTGGAACCGTGCGCAAGATCACGCCGGTGGATCGGGACTTTAAGTTTGAAATCGAATGCTCCAAAGACATGCTGATGCTGATGGTCTACAAGGGCTCTATTTCGATCGATGGAATTTCGCTGACGGTGGCCGAGCTGCTGGACGACGGGTTTGTCGTTCACATCATTCCCCATACGATGGATGAGACCGATATGTCGGGGTTTACGTCCGGCACCAAGGTGAACCTGGAAGCCGATATTTTGGGAAAACATGTTCAGCGCATCCTTGAATTCGGCGGGGGTCAGAACTACAGTGTCCAATTATGAACATCGTGAGAGGCACCGATTCTATGCTGAAAAATATCCTGTTGGTTGATGATGAAGAGTCGATTCGCAAGATGGTTCGCGCTGTGCTGGGTGAAGATACGTATTCCTTTGCAGAGGCGTCCAACGGCGTGGAAGCGTTGGGACTCATGGAAACCCAGTCGTTCGACTTGATCCTTACCGATGTCATCATGCCGGATTGTGACGGCATCGAGCTGATGATGTCCGTCCGTAAGAAACTGCCCGATATCAAAGTGATTGTTATGTCCGGCGGCGGCCGTGTCCGGGCCGATCATTACCTGCATTTAGCGGAAAAGCTGGGAGCTGCCCGCGTGTTTGAAAAACCCTTTAATACCGCAGAACTTCGGGAGGCCGTTGCTGAGCTTCTTAGTGAGGTCGAGTCTGCGACGGAGAAAAAACATATGAACAGCCTTCTGACGCGCTTTGAGGAAACCGGCGCACTTCTCAATGGACACTTTGAACTTCGTTCTGGGCTCCATTCGAACCAGTTTTTCCAATGTGCACACCTGTTGCAATATCCGCGGATTGCCGGGGAAGTTTGCGAGGCACTGGTCGAAAAAATCAAAACAGACCTCGGCGAATTGGAGATTGATACGGTCATTGCCCCCGCGCTGGGCGGAATGTCTGTCGGCCACGAAGTCGGGCGGGCACTGGGCGTTCGCTTTGTTTTTGTGGAAAAGGATGCCGAAAGCGCCCTGGTGATGCGTCGCTTCAAAATTGAGAAGGGCGAACGCTTTCTGATCGCTGAAGATGTGATTACCCGTGGTGGCCGTGTGCAGGAAACGGTTGATATTGTTGAGCAATATGGCGGCATTGTGCAGGCGATCGGTGTGCTGGTGAACCGGAGTGGCGGCAAAGCCCAATTCACGGCTCCGCTCGTTAGTCTGCTGGAGATGGAACCTGTCGTTTGGGCTCCGGCCGACTGTCCGCTGTGTAAAGAGGGCGCACCCCTGGTACACCCCGGTAGTTAAGAGGTTGAATATCGAATATCGAACAAGGAACCGAAGAATGTTCAAGGACGGAGTTTCCTTCCTTCGGAGTTCGACATTCGTTGTTCAATATTCTGCGGTTCTTTTGAGTTGCCGAGGGGCAACTTTGCCCTTATTCTCCCCGCTCATTTTTGTTCCCTAGAAACGGAGTTTTAACTATGGCTCATCCGCTCGAAGCATTGCTTGTCCTTCAGGAAAAAGACCGAAAAATATCAAAACTCCAGCGCGAGATTCGAGACATTCCCACCCGCAAGGCCGACGTGGAAACCCAGCTGGAGCATGCCAAAGCCAAGCTGGCCATCGCCCATGAGGCTCAGATGAAAGTCGAATCCGACCTCAAACAGCTTGAAATCGAAGTGGAATCTCATCGCGAAAAAATCATCCGCTACAAACAGCAGCAGATGGATGCGAAAAACAACGACCAGTATCGCGCGCTTCTTCACGAAGTCGCCGCGGAAGAAAAAGGAATTTCTGAACTCGAAGACCGCGAAATCGAATTGATGGAACAGCTCGAAAGCTCCAAGAAATCGATTGGTGAGCGCGACGCGGAAATGAAAGAGGAAGAGGAGGGGATCCGCGAAGAGCAGGAAATGCTCATGGAACGCCTCGTCGACGTGCAGGAAGATCTTGATGCCAAAATTGCTGATCGCGCACGCACGGCCTCTAACGCCGATGCCTCGCTAGTAAAAAAATATGAGCGTCTTTTCGCTAACAAAGGCGACTTCGCTGTCGTTCGTGTTGAAAATTCCCACTGCAAAGGGTGCAACATGCGGCTCCCGCCGCAGGTCGTAAACGATGCGCTCAACCCGGCGAAGCTCGTCATCTGCAATTACTGCGGACGCATGCTTGTAAACCTATAACGTTCCAACCCATGGATCTTTTTTGGCCGATTCTTCCAACCATTGGGAAACCGGCCTTTGTTTTTTGCCGCGCTGCTTCTTTTTGAATACAAAAAGTACTTTCGCCCCGAAGTGTCGGGGCTCAGGTCCGAACCTTGGGAAAATAGCTCCTGCGTATGGGAAATACTGAAATTCAACGAAGTTGCTTCCAAACCGCGTAGTTTTTGGCTAAAACTACCCGTTCATCGTCGATTTTTGATCAAAAAGAAGATTTTTTGGATTTGGAGGAATTATGGCTGGTCATAGTAAGTGGGCAAATATCAAGCATAGAAAAGGTCGCGCCGATGCCGCGCGCGGCAAGGCGTTTAGCAAGATCGCCAAGGAAATTATTGTGGCGGCTTCTGCCGGCGGCGGTAATCTCGACGATAATATTCAGCTGCGTGCGCTGGTACAGAAAGCCAAGGGCGTTTCGATGCCGAAGGATAATATCGATCGCGCCATCAAAAAAGGAACGGGCGAGCTTGAAGGGGGCCAGCTCGAAGAATTGGTTTACGAAGTGTACGCTCCCGGCGGGATGGCTTTGATTATTGAAGCGCTCACCGACAATAAAAATCGCGCGGCCTCTGAGATTAAAAACGTGTTGACCAAAAACGGCGCCAACCTCGCTCAGCAGGGTGCGGTCAGTCGCAGTTTCCAACGCAAGGGGCAGATCATCATCGCGGGTGATGCAACCGATGAAGAAACCCTGATGGATCTTGTGCTCGAAGCGGGTGCCGAGGATATGACTCGCGAGGACGATCAGTTCGAAGTGCTCACCGCCCCGGGCGATTACACGGCTGTTGCGAATGCCGTTTCCGAGGCGGGCATCGAGACCGTCTCTTCTGAAATCACCATGATCCCCGACCTGCCAACCCCGGTGTCGGACAAAGGTCAGGCCGAAAAACTGCTGAGATTTGTCGACCTGCTCGAAGAGCTCGATGACGTTCAAAACGTCTATCCCGCTTTCGATATTGATGATGAGATCCTTGCGGAACTGGAATGAGCACGGTTCGTATTCTGGGGGTGGATACCTCCCTGCGGTCGACCGGCGTAGCCGTGCTTGAGGTGTCGGGTCAGCAGATGCGAGCGCTGGCCTATGGGCGGATTCACAATAAGCCGAAGGTGAAACATTCGGAATGTCTCGCCGCGATCCATCGCGAAATCGATGCACTGATCGAAGAGTTTTCCCCGGACGAAGTGTCGATTGAAGGCGCCTTTTTTGCAAAGAACGCGAAGACGGCGATGATTCTCGGACAGGCGCGCGGCACGGTGCTTGCTTTGAGCGCGTTGCGCGGCCTTCCGGTCTATGAATATTCCCCGCGTTCCGTGAAATTGGCCGTGGTTGGGGTCGGTTCTGCCCAAAAAGAACAGGTCGGCGCAATGGTCACCCGACTGCTGGGGTTGACTGAACCGCCGCAAGAGGATGCCGCCGATGCGCTCGCCATTGCCATCTGTCACGCCCACCAACGAGGTGTGCCGGAAGCCTTGCGTTCAAAACCAGTTTGATGATAGTTTTTGCACTCTCACACGAAGAAAATAAGGAGAAAAATCGGATGGAAATCAATGAAATCAAAAAAGTCGTGAAGCTGATGAAGGAAAACGATCTTTCCGAATTTGCGCTGGAAGAAGAGAATTTTAAACTGCAACTCAAGCGCGGCGGCGATGTTGTGACACAGGTTGTTGCTGCTCCGCAGATGGTTGCCGCACCCGTAGCCGCTCCTATTGCTGCCGCACCGGTGGCTGCCGCTCCCGAAGCTCCGGCCGCCGTGGATGACGGTTTGATCGAGATCACCTCTCCGATGGTGGGCACATTCTACAGTTCGCCGTCGCCGGATACGGATTCATTTTCTTCCATTGGCATGGAGATTGGTGAAGACAGCGTGGTTTGCATCATAGAAGCCATGAAAGTGATGAACGAAATTAAGGCTGAGGTGAAGGGAACCATTAAGAAGATTTTGGTCGATAACGCCACGCCGGTTCAATTTGGTCAGGCGCTCTTCCTCGTTGATCCAGCCTAAAGAGAAATTTGAAATTGGAAACTGGAAACTTGAACTGCAGGAGAGTCTGGAGCATGAGATTTTTCAAATTTCAAATTTCTGCCTTAACCCAAAGGGTAACCCTATGTTTGAAAAAGTATTGATTGCCAATCGCGGCGAGATTGCGCTGCGAATTATCCGGGCTTGTAAGGAAATGGGCGTTCGGTCGGTCGCGGTTTACTCCGAGGCGGACGAAGAGTCTCTTCACGTTCAGATGGCGGACGAAGCGATTTGTATTGGGCCGGCCGCCGCAACCGACAGTTATTTGAAAGTGGCCAACATCATCAGCGCCGCCGAGGTGACGGATGTGGATGCGATTCATCCGGGCTACGGCTTCCTCGCCGAGAATGCGCATTTCGCAGAAATCTGTGAGAGTTGCAACATCACCTTCATTGGCCCCTCGCCGGATCTCATCCGCAACATGGGCGACAAAGCCATTGCGCGCGATACGATGAAGGCCGCCGGCGTTCCAATTACGCCCGGATCCGATGGGATTCTCCCCACGAAGGAGGACGCTATCGCTTTGGCTCAGACAATGGGTTATCCCGTTCTCGTAAAAGCCGTTGCTGGAGGGGGCGGAAAAGGTATGCGTGTGGCGCATAACGATGTCAGCCTCGCTCAGGGATTTATGATGGCCAGTGCCGAAGCCGAAAGCGCCTTCGGGAACGGCGACTGCTTCATGGAAAAATATATTGAGTCCGCTCGGCATGTCGAGGTGCAGATCATCGGCGACAAGCACGGTAACGTGGCGCATCTGGGTGAGCGCGACTGCTCGATCCAGCGCCGTCATCAGAAACTGGTCGAAGAATCGCCTTGTCCGACGCTGACCGATGAGCAGCGCAAAGAGCTGGGTGATATTGCCGTACGTGCCGCCAAAGCGGTGAACTACAACAGCGCCGGAACCATTGAGTTTCTTTATGATGAAAAAGAAGAAAAATTCTACTTCATGGAAATGAACACCCGTATTCAGGTGGAACACACCGTGAGTGAAGAGGTGACCGACATCGACCTGATGAAAGAACAAATCCGTGTGGCCGCCGGCGAAAAACTTTCGTTCACACAGGAGGATGTCAAAGTCCGTCACCACGCGATTGAGTTTCGGGTTAACGCCGAAGATCCCTATAACAATTTCATCCCATCGCCCGGCAAAGTGGATGCCGTACATTTTCCCGGTGGCCCCGGAATCCGGGTCGACTCGCACGTTTACAGCGGCTACACCATTTCGCCGTACTACGATAGTATGATCGCCAAGATCATCGCCCGCGGTGCCAATCGTGAAGAGGCGTTGAATCGTCTGCATCGTGCCCTAGAAGAGTTTACCATCAATGGCCCGCATACCAGCGTTCCGCTAGGCGAAGCACTATTGATGGACGATCGATTTCGTAAGGGTGAGTACAACACCGCTTTCCTTGAGAAATTCATGCACGATAATTTCATCGTAGACCGATAGAAGGAGAAATAGTCATGAGCGATAAAGATAAAAAAGAAACACTCCCTCCAGGACAGAACTACCCTGTTCCTGAACCTAAGCGTGATGAAGCGGGGCTCGGCTCGGTGCGGATTCATAATAACGTTATTTCTGTGATCGCTCACGAGGCCGCCGATAGCGTCCCCGGTGTGATTGAACTTTCCGGCACGTTAGTAGACGGGTTGGCCGACATTATCGGCAAGCGTTCCCGTGACCGCGGCATTCGTGTTGCGGTTGAATCGGAAAATACGATTACCATTGAGCTGACTGTTGTGCTTGAATATGGCGTCAACATTCCAGAGACCTGCGGGGCGCTTCAGAATGAAGTCCGCACCTCGGTCGAAGAGATGACGGGTAAAAAGGTCCAGGCCGTTAATGTTTCCGTACAGGGTATCCGCCGCACCGCGAAAGATTCTTCAGAGGACTAAGCATGAAAAAACTACTGCATCTCTTTGCCCGAATGCTGGTATGGGTTCTGTTTTCTCTGGAAGGCGGAGCCTTGCTTTATGCCAACCTGCTCAAAGACACTCAGGGGCCGCTTCGCCACTTCTACATTGAAGACGCGGCCCTCACGGCTGCGGCTGCGGGTTGTGTCATGCTGATCCTTGTACTGATCTATCTGGGAACCTTTGGCTCGGCCCGACCGCGTTTGCGAAATATTTCATTTGATTCCGAAGGCGGTGCGGTTTCCATTAGCGTCAATGCGGTGTCTGACTTCATCCGTAAGCTCGGCGATGAGTTTGGCGCGGTGATCAGTCTCGAGCCGAAAATCCGTTCTGAAAAAGACCTCATCAGCATTGATCTCGATGTGAAAATTCAGACCGGGACCCGGATTCCAGAACTTTCTCAGCTGTTGCAGGACCGTGTGCGCGAAAGCATTCGAGATGGTCTGGGCATCATTGAGGTCCGCGAAATCAAGGTGCATATTCGTGAAATCGTCGGGGCTCCGCCACCGTCTCAGACTCTATAATTCTATGAACTCTTCTAGCGCCCCCACTCTCGTCATTGTCGGTTCTGTTGGAATCGACACCATCGAAACCCCTCGCGAAAAACGCATCGAAATTCTGGGTGGGTCGGTCAGCTATGCCTGCGCCGCCGCCTCCTTCTTCGTCCAGACCGGTATGGTCGGCGTAGTGGGCACAGATTTCCCCGCTGAGCACCGCGAACTTTGGGAACGCATGGGCATTGATCTGGCCGGCTTGCAGACCGAAGAAGGAAAAACCTTCCGCTGGTCCGGCGTCTACGAAGAAAACATGGACAATCGCGAGACGCTGGTCACCGAACTCAACGTCTTCGAAACGTTTTCTCCCGAATTGCCGGAGGCTTACCGCGATGCCCCCTATCTTTTTCTCGGAAATATTGCTCCCGCGCTCCAATTGCATGTGCTCGAACAGGTTCATTCTCCGAAATTCGTTCTGATCGATACGATGGATCTTTGGATCAACATCGCGCGCGACGAACTCGTCGAAGTGGTCGGCAAGTGCGACATGCTCACCCTCAACGAATCGGAGGCGCGCCTTTTCACGGGAACCGATTCTCTTGCTGAGGCCGCTGACATTCTTCTGGGTATGGGCCCTCGTTTTGTTCTGATCAAAAAAGGGGAGAGCGGGAGCATGCTGGTTTCCTCTGAAACCTCCTTTTCGATCCCAGCCTACAAGCTCGATTACTTTAAAGACCCTACCGGCGCGGGCGATACCTTTGCAGGCGGCCTGATGGGCGCTTTGGCCGAATCCGGCAAAGTCGACGAAGAGGCTATACGCCGGGCGATGGTGTACGGAAGCGTTACCGCCGCCTTCGGAGTCGAGGAATTCAGTCTCGAACGTCTCGCTACGCTCGACCGGATACAGATCGACGCCCGCGTTGAAGAATTCAAGGCCAGCCGCCTCGCTGAATAGAAACGTTCCAAGGTCTGGACACGAAGTGAGGCTGGCGCGTAGCGACGGCAGCGAAGCGGCAACCAGGCTTCCTCCTTCGCCAAGGCTTCGGCGGACAGGGAGCCTGCACCCACTAACTTTTCCAAACATCACGTCTTGTCTCGCCGTATGCAAGAAGGCGGATGGAAAAACACTAAAAACCAGCTGTTTTGGTTGAGAAATCGTTAAAAATCTTGGAAAACAGGCTAAAAACTAAATTTTCGACAAAAAACAGATTGTTTTTGTGCCAAGAAATCAATTAGAAGGTGTAACCCTTTGACAGGTCTTCTCGCTGTTGCTAAATTCTTGCAACACCGCAGGTTGCACATGACGTGCAGCAAAAGCCAAAAGGAGAGACACTATGTCAGCTTGGGCCATTGTTTTAGCATGTGGAAAAGAACAGGAAATTGCACCGGGAGTGGATGTGGCATTCCTCGCCCTCGGAAGTCGGCCGGTTTTGGCACATTCCCTTCAGACGTTGGAGCAGAATTCGTTGATTGATGGCGTTGTGTTGGTGGTCAAAAAGGAGCGGGTTGATAGCGCTTTGCGGATGATTCGCCAATTCGGGTGCCGAAAGGTAGCAGCCCTCGTTGCGGGCGGTGTTCAGCGGCAGGCTAATTTAAAGAAAGCTTATGAGCAGGTTCCTGAGGATGTTTCTGCCGTGCTGGTTCATGAGTCATCGCGGCCCTTTGTGAATGACGGTGTCATCACAGAGGTGGTGAAGGCGGGTAAGCGCTATGGCGCGGCTGTGGCGGCAGTCAAAAGCGCGGATCCGGTAAAGCTGGCGAAAGGGCAGAAGCTCACAAAAACGCTGGATCGCAGTACGATCTGGCTGGCCCAAAGTCCACAGGTGTTCAAGCGCGACGTGTTTGAAAAGGTACTCAAAGGAACCGCCAAGCTGGTAGACGATGAATCCGCGTTGCTGGAAAAAACCCGTCAGACTATTCATTTAGTGGTTTCCAGCTCAGCCAATATGAAAATTCGCACCGCTGAAGATCTCGAGGCGGCGGGTGCACTGGCCGGTTCCTAATACACCTAAAAACCCACCCCATCTGTCACTTCGTTCCATCCACCCCTCCACCGGAGGGAGCTATTAAAATCCCCTCCGGCGGAGGGGTGCCCGCAGGGCGGGGTGGGTATTCATCAATAAAGCAGGCCGAAGGTTTTGAATTCGCCGCTGCCCGGCGAGCGGCGTACCCGTTCGTCCCTAATGTACCGATCGAGCTGAGAATTTCGAACGGCCTGCAAAAGGGCCATGAGTTGTTCTTCTGAGCCCTCGGCAGTCATCGACACACTTCCATCAAACTCGTTTTTCACCCAGCCCATCACATCCAGATCCTGCGCCAGGCGCACCACCGTAAAGCGGAATCCGACGCCCTGAACCCGTCCCTCATATCGAACTGTAATTCGTTGTTTCATTTTGGATTGAGCCCCGAGGCCCATGGACGGTTATCATGGATTGTTTTCCAGACATTGGAAGAATTTCTTCCAAGGCTTGGAAATTATATGAACCGGGAAAATGGATTTTTTGAGTTTTATTCAGGAAAGTAAAAACCCGTTATCCTTTGCGGGATAACGGGTTAAAAGTGGCGGAGAGGGGGGGATTCGAACCCCCGGTACCCCTTATCGGGGTACGGCGGTTTAGCAAACCACTGCTTTAAGCCACTCAGCCACCTCTCCACGGGAAAAGCGTTGTATGATATTCGCTCTGAAAGGGCAAGCGACAAGGCGAAGAAACTCTGATTTATGAGTTTTGAGTGCTGAATGCCCGATCGTGAATTCCAAGCTCTGAACCCCGAACTTGCCGGAGGCACCCCGAGGCTTCGGGGCTGAACTTTGAACTCTTGGAGCGGGGGAGGAGGCGGGCTTGGTTTTTCTGGTTATCCATCATTCCACTATTCCAGGTCCTTATTTCTTCTTCCGCTGTTCGGTCCACCAGTTGAGCTCTTCTTCGTGGCGGTGCGCGGTGTGCGCGGCGAATTTGAAGTAGAGGAAGGCTTCGAGGAAGCTTCGGTGGCGGAGCATGCGTTTCGCATTTTTGGAGGTGGTCGTGAGGAAGCGGGGCTGTCCGGCCATGATTTCAGCAATGTGGGCGGTAACGGCTTTGGGGATTTGGATTCGTTCGCGCAGTTGGCGGATGTGGCGGTGGGTGGCTTCTTGCAGGGCCTCGGCATGGGACAGCTTCTCTTTTTCGGCAATTTGATCGGCAACCCATTCGTGATATTCACCGAAGAGCAGGGCGAAGAGCAGGGCGGGGCTGGCACGGAACCCAGCCGTATTCCAACGGTCGATCTGTTTGAAGGTTTTTTCGAGCCAGTGGGTTTCGCGTTCGCCATCGGGCGCTTTGAGCCAGGCACCGATTTCGGGAAAGAGATGCTCAAAGACATCCAGTTCGCAGCAGAGTTCAAAGACGCGTTCCGCTTTCCCGCAACTCAAGAGTTTTTGAATCTCTTCGTAGAGCCGGGAGGAGGAGCACCCCTCCAATAAGGGGGCCTGTGCGCGGATGGCCTCGCGAGCGCTTTCTTCGATGGTGAAGTCGAGTGCGGCCGCGAAGCGGATGGCGCGGAGAATGCGGACAGGATCTTCGGTGAAGCGGGTCGCAGGATCACCAATGACACGGAGAATTTTATTTTCCAGATCTTCGATGCCATTGGCGTAGTCGATGATGGAAAAGTCGGCGATGTTGTAAAAGAGGGCATTGACGGTGAAGTCGCGGCGAAGGGCATCCTCTTCGGGCGTGCCAAAGACATTATCGCGCAGGACCAAGCCGTCTTTTTCTCGGAAGGTATTGTCTTTCGGCTTTTCGGTTTCTTTAGGTGCCGGGGCGCGGAAGGTGGCGACTTCGATGATTTCACCGTGGAAGTAGACATGGGCGAGGCGAAAGCGCCGGCCAATGAGTCGGCAGTTGCGGAAGACTTTTTTAACCTCTTCGGGGGTGGCGTTGGTGGCGACGTCGAAATCTTTTGGGGTGCGCTTGAGGAGCAGGTCGCGCACGCCGCCGCCAGCCATGTAGGCGGTGTACCCCGCGTCTTTCAGGCCGTAAAGTACGTTATTGGCTGCCGAGCTGATTTGGCGACGGCTGACGATGTGATCGGGACGGGCTATGATGTGTGGGGGCATAATGTAGAAAGTAGGAGGTAGAATGTGGGAGGTGATAAGATAGGAACGAGTTTTCTATTTTTCCAAACCTTGGAAAAATCAGGCGGGTTCGCCCGCTTGTTCTTCGATCCAGCGGATAATGATATCGACCACGTAGGCAATTTCTTTTTCGCTGAGCTCCATGCCTTCTTTGATGCCGTGGAATTTTTTGAGTTTAACTCGGTCGCTGGTTCCCGTGGCGTGCTGAGCAATGAAAACGGGGTGCCCTTTGAGCGGGGTTTGGCGCCCGTCGTTCTTCGGCTCGGCCGGGGCAATTCGTTTGCGGACGAAATCCGTGGCGTGGAGTTTGAGAATATCAATTCCCCGAGAGTGAACGTATTCTTTTTCGGGATCCCCCATGTCGATCGAAACAATTTGCTTCGATCGGGTCAGCTTTGTTCTCAGGGTCTTCCAGCTTTTATCATCTATTTTTTGCATCAGAAATTTATCCTCTCTCTTCCGAATCTAGCTCCAGCACGAGCCTTTAAGTATAGGATGTCGGCACCTGGTAGGCAAGAGAGAAAGAAAATCGTTTTCGAGACATTGACTTTGCGCAAACTTCCTGTTTAATACGCGCTCTTTTTGACGCACCCGTGGTGAAATGGCAGACACGCAAGGTTCAGGTCCTTGTGCCGGCAACGGCGTGGAGGTTCGACTCCTCTCGGGTGCACCAAACCTTCTTAAGGCGACCTGAGCCGCAGGCGAAAGTGCTTTTCGTATTTCCGAAAAGAAGAGACCAGCGGGAACGGCAACTCGTTCCGGGTTCGCCTTTTGATTTTTTGCGCTCTTTTTACCAGGTTATAGCGCTTTTCCGATTTCCCTCATCGCGCCGAACACCGAAATTCAGGGTCGTTGTTTGCGTTTTGATGCCAAGTTGCCTCTGCGTTGCTGTCGGCCGGGCCGACAGCCCAGCTCGGCTTTCTCGGTTGCCATCGCGTCAGGCCGACCATTCGACTCGCATCGCTTGCTCATGGCAGGCTCACTAAAAAGGCCGTTTTCCAATCCTTGGAAAAACGGCCTTTCTTTTTTCAACCCTTGGAACTATTTCCCGGTGGAGGTGATGGGGTCGGGGATACAGACCGGTTCGATGCCCCAGATCTTTTCAGCATACTCGTTGATCGTGCGATCGCTGGAGAACCAGCCCATGCGCGCGACATTGAGAATTGCTTTCTCCGCCCACGCCTCGGGCTGGCGGAAGAGTTCTTCAACTTTTTCCTGTGCTTCCATGTAGGGGCGGTAGTCGGCCATATAGAAGAAGGGGTCGCCGTGGCGGGTCAGCTCGTCGAAGATATCCATAAATAGTGCGGGCTGAGTCGGATCGAAGGCGTTGACGCGAATGGCTTCGAGAACTTTCTGCAGCTCGGGGTCTTTGTCGTAGAATTCCCACGGGTTGTAGCCTTCCTTGCTCAACTTGCTCAGTTCTTCTTCACGATGACCAAAGATGAAGATGTTTTCTTCGCCGACGTTCTGGGCAATCTCAATATTGGCCCCGTCCCACGTTCCAATGGTCAGTGCGCCATTGAGCGAGAGCTTCATGTTCCCGGTTCCGGAGGCTTCTTTGCCCGCGGTGGAGATCTGCTCGGAGAGGTCGGCGGCCGGGATGATCTTCTCGGCCAGCGAAACATTGTAGTCCGGCAGGAAGACCACTTTGATGCGGCCGGCCACGGTAGGATCGTTGTTGACCACCTGTGCAATGGAGTTGATCAGCTTGATCAGCCGCTTGGCCAGATGGTATCCCGGTGCAGCTTTGGCGGCAAAGATGAAGGTGCGCGGAACAATATCGATCTTCGGGTTGGCTTTGATGCGCTGATAGAGAGTGATCAGGTGCATCGCACTGAGTAACTGGCGCTTGTACATGTGGAGTCGTTTGACCTGCACGTCGAAGAGGGATTCCGGATGAATTGGAACCTGCAACTCGTCCTCGACAATCTTGGCCAGCGCTTCTTTATTTCGAAACTTGATCGCCATGAAATCCTTTTGGAATTTTTTATTAGTCGCAAAGGGCTCCAGTTTCGTCAGCTCTTCAAGGTTATGCGTCCACGTGTCGCCGATCTTGCTGCTGATGAGATCTGCCAGTTCGGGGTTACACTTGAGCAACCAGCGGCGGTGTGTGATGCCGTTGGTGATGTTAATGAATTTATCCGGATAGATTTCATTAAACTCCGGCATCACGCGTTCGCGCAGGAGTTTGGAGTGCAGGCCGGCCACTCCGTTGACTTTATGACTGCCGACCACCGCGAGGTTGGCCATGCGTACGGAGCGGTGCCCGTTTTCCGAAATAATGGAAACATTTTCGATGAGCTCTGGGTTGCCGGGATGACTCATCTCAATGCGCTGCAGGAAGCGATGGTTGATTTCATAAATAATCTGCATGTGGCGCGGCAAGACGCGGTTGAGCAGATCCACCGGCCACGTTTCGAGGGCTTCGGGCAGAAGAGTGTGGTTGGTGTAGGCGCAGGTCTTGGTGGTGATCTCCCATGCTTTATCCCAAGGAACGTCATATTCATCGCAAAGCATTCGCATCAGTTCGGCCACGACGAGTGCCGGATGAGTGTCGTTCATCTGGATCGCATTCTTCTCAGCGAATGCATTGAAGTCATTATGCTTTTTCAGGTAGCGCCGTATGATGTCGCGAATCGAACAGCTGCACAGGAAATACTCCTGAATCAGGCGCAGCTCTTTTCCAGCGCTGGTGTTATCGGAGGGGTAGAGCACCTTCGTCACGTTTTCTGCCCAGTTTTTTTCTTCCACGGCGCGGATGTAGTCACCCTGATTGAACACGTCGAGCCGGAAGCTTTCGTCGGCGCGCGCGCTCCACAGACGGAGCATGTTCACCGTATTGGTCTGAAAGCCGATAATCGGAATATCGTAGGGCACCGCTTTAAACATCTGCCAATCCGTCCAGATCGGTTTTTTGCCGCGCCGGGTGTCAGAAATATTTTCGACCCGGCCGTAGACAAACACCGGCATCGTGTATTCCGGACGCACCAGTTCCCACGGATAGCCGAGTTCCAACCAGTTGTCCGGTCGCTCCTGCTGCCAGCCGTCTTCAAACTCCTGACGGAAAATTCCGTGCTCATAGCGCAGGCCGTATCCGTAGGCTGGGAGTTCCATCGAGGCCATCGAATCGAGGAAGCAGGCCGCGAGTCGGCCCAGGCCGCCGTTGCCGAGTCCTGCTTCGATATCCAGAAGGATCATTTTTTCCAGATCGATATCCAAATTTTTGAGCGCCTCCTTTGCAGGTTTCATGATGTTGACCGCAATCATATTGCGCTCCAGCATCTTCCCAATCAGAAATTCAAGCGAGAGGTAGTAGACGCGTTTTACATCCTTTTCGAGATATTCCTGCTGGGTAGCGGTAAAGCCGTCGACCGCGAGGTCGCGCACCACATGGGCGAAGCTCCAGAACATATCAAAATCGGTGGCGACATGACGGGTTTTCCCCCGGCTGTAGCGCAGGTGAAAGAGCGTCCGCTCTTCAATCATCTTTGCGGTTACTTCAACATTTCGTACACATTTCATGATCTAAAAATCTCCGTTTCTCAAAAATAGAACAGGCGGGATGATAATTTGAATGGAAGCACCCCTGCAATTTAATTATCCTGCCCTTTATGTCACCCGACCCACAAAATTGGTTTGTAACGCCGTATTACAGTCGACTGCTCGATTCTCTCGGGCCGGATCATCCATTGCGGCGAACCGTTTTACCAATCGATGATTGTGCGCCCGCGCCCGGCGAGCTCGCCGACCCGCTCGGCGAAGAGGCGCACTGCCCATGCCCCGGCCTCATCCACACCTATCCCGACAAAGTTCTCCTGCTCGCCACCCTCAACTGCGCCGTCCACTGCCAGTACTGCACCCGCGGCCGGCTCATTGGGCGAAACCATACCTTGCAAGGTATGGTTTCCTCGCCTTGGAAACTTTCCGATGAAATTTTTCAAACCTTGGAAAAAATGACCGGAGTCAGGGATGTCCTCATCTCCGGCGGCGACCCGTTAACCCTTCCTGATGAAGATCTCGAACAGTTGTTTTCCAAACTTCGGCTTGTCCGCCATAGCGCAAAGAGCGACGGCGGAAAAATTAATCACATCCGAACCGTTCGCCTCGGCTCCAAAGTTCCGGCGGTCATGCCGGAGCGGATCACGCCGGCGCTGGCGAAACTTTTGGCCAAGCACCGCATTTGGCTCCAGCTCCACTTCATCCATCCCGACGAGCTGACCGACGAGGTTCGCGCTGCGCTCGACCTCCTCGCCGAAGCGGGCGTCCCGATGGTGAGTCAGACCGTTCTCTTAAAAGGAATCAACGACGAGGCCGACACGCTCGCCGATCTTTTTTACGGCCTGCTCGAAAATCGGGTCAAACCGTACTACCTCTTTCAGTGCGATCCGGTGTTTGGATCGTCGAGCTTTCGCACGCCGGTTCAAAAGGGGCTCGACCTTATGCGCGAACTGCAGGGCAGGGTGAGCGGCCTTGCACTCCCGAACTTCTGCATCGACGCGCCCGGTGGCGGCGGGAAAATCATTCTTCAGCCCGGCACGGTTTTGCGTCGCGACGGCGACGATGTTCTTTTGACCAACTACGAAGGAAAAGAATACCGCTATCCCGATCCGCAATAGCCGACTGTTTCGGTTGGGTTTTGTGCGCGGCGGGCGTATTCTTCCGCTCATGACAGGGAAAACAATAGCGTTTTTCGCAGTGAGCCTTCTTTTGGCCGGGTGTACTCCGGAAAAAAAGACGCCTGTGAATGAAGAGGAGACTTCCGTGCACAAACACACCAATCGCCTGAGTAAAGAAAAGAGTCCGTACCTGTTGCAACACGCGCACAACCCAGTCGATTGGTTTCCGTGGGGCGAAGAGGCGTTCGAAACGGCGAAGAAAGAAGATAAGCCGATCTTTCTATCTATCGGTTACGCCACCTGCCATTGGTGCCATGTGATGGAACGCGAGTCGTTCGAAAACGAAGAGGTCGCGGCACTGCTCAACGAGGCTTTTGTCTGCATCAAAGTCGATCGTGAGGAGCGGCCCGACATCGACGAAATCTATATGACCGTCTGCCAGATGCTCACCCAGAGCGGCGGATGGCCGCTCACCATTGTGATGACCCCAGACAAAGAGCCGTTCTATGCCGCCACCTATATTCCGCGCGAAAGGAAATTTGGTCGGGCCGGAATGCTCGATTTGATCCCACGAATTTCCAAGGCTTGGAAAACACAGCGTAACGAAGTGGTTCAGTCGGCCACTCAAATCACCAAAGCGCTTTCCAGCGTTTCATCAGCCTCCGGTGAATTGGATGAAGATATTTTGACGCAGGCGGTTCAGGCGGCCTCTCGCTCATTCGATGCGGAGCACGGAGGTTTTGGTAACCAACCCAAATTCCCGACCGCGCACCGGCTGACCTTTTTGATGCGTCACGATCCGGCGGGTGCAAAAGAGATCGTCCAGAAAACCCTCACGGCACTTCGGCGCGGCGGAATTTGGGATCATGTGGGATTTGGGATTCATCGCTACTCAACCGACCGCGAGTGGCTGGTGCCGCATTTCGAAAAAATGCTCTACGACCAAGCCATGCTTGCACTCGCTTGCATCGAGGCGTTTGAGGCCTACGGCGACGAATCCGCCCGCCGAACCGCGGAAGAAATTTTTGAATATGTCCTGCGCGATATGACGGCACCCGAAGGCGGATTTTATTCGGCCGAAGATGCCGACAGCGAAGGGGTGGAGGGCAAGTTCTCTGTCTGGTCGCTTGCGGAGTTGGCCGAGGTTCTCACGGCAGAGGAGCTGGCTGTGGCGGTCGAATTATTTAACGTTGAGCTCGGCGGTAACTTTTCGGACGAGGCGACGCGGAAGAAAACGGGCGAAAATATATTGCACCTGAAAAACCCACCCCGACCTGCGGCCACCCCTCCGGAGGAGGGGAATTATTCCATCCCCTCCACGGGAGGGGTACGCGAAGCGGGGGGTGGGTTAGAGAGTATTCGCGCGAAACTGTTTGCGGTGCGTGAAAAACGGATTCATCCGTTGAAAGACACCAAGGTGCTCGCGGACTGGAACGGGCTGATGATTGCCGCGCTCGCCAAGGCCGCGCGCGTCTTTGATGAGCCACGCTACGAAGCCGCCGCCCGGCGCGCCGTAGAATTTGTGTTCAGTGAAATGGGTGACGGCGACCGCCTGTGGCATCGCTGGCGGGAAGGGCACACCGCCGTACCGGGTCAGCTCGATGATTACGCCTTTATGATCTTCGGTTTGCTCGAACTCTACGAAACCACCTTCGATTTCAAGACCTTGGAAAAAGCCGTTTCGCTCAACGAGGTGGTTCTGGAGCATTTCACCGACCCAGGGCACGGCGGGTTTTATCTGACCGCCGATGATGCCGAAAAGCTGCTCATTCGCCCGAAGAGCATGTATGACGGTGCGATTCCGTCCGGCAACTCTGTGCAGATGATGAACCTGCTTCGCCTCGCGCGTTTGACCGGACGGACGGAGTACGAAACGCTGGCCGAAAAAACAACCCATGCCTTTTCGGAAATGATCAATCGCTCGCCCGATGGGTTTTCGCAGGCCTTGCAGGCGGTTCAGTTCGCCAAAGGCCCGTCGGTTGAGATTGTGATCGTGGGGAGCTCTGACTCGCTCGACACACAAGAAATGATCCGAGCTATTCGTTCGGTTTATCTTCCGAACAAAGTGGTTCTATTAAAGGAGCCGGATGATCCGGCGATCATAAAATTTGTACCTTACACGAGAGATCAAAAAAGGGTCGACGGCAAAGCCACTGTCTACATCTGCCGAAACTTTGCCTGCGAAGCCCCGCTCACCGACCCGGCAGAGGTCGTGAAACAGCTGAAGCAGGATTAACCTGAAATGTTCCAACCATTGGAAAACGAGATCAGCCGCGTACAATTTTCAGTAGAGTTCGTCCCAACGGATTTCCGGGTGTTGCAATGCGATAGACTCCGTTCACTTGTCTCACAAATCCGCGATCCTGCAGTTTTCTTAAATGTCGAGAGAGAGGGGAAGAGTTCATATTCGTGGAATCAAGAAGACCACATAACGTCTGTTTTGAGATATCCAATGCACGGATGATTTCGATGCGTCGCTCATGAGTAAACGCCGTGGCCATGCGAATCACCGTTTCAAACGACACAGATTGTTCATGACACGTTCTTAGTGCGGCCAGCAGTTCCGGAGAATTATCCACTAATTGATTAGCCTCTGCTCGGTAAATCACCCTCATTTTTTCGCGCCGGAATGTAATGAGTCCGCGCGCGTTGAGTGCTCTGAGCTGAGTTGTAGCATTGTGGGCTGAGCTTGTCGTCATACGAGCCATTTCGATGACGCACAATTCCCCGTGATCAAAAAGATTCCAGAGAAATTGAAGGCGAGTTTCCCCTGCGATGATCCGGCAGGTGCGCCATAATGTTGGACGAAGTTTGTGCATAAAGTTTCTCTGCTCCCATACCTCTAGAGGTGTGGAACTATATCATAAAATATTTTTTATAAACAATTTAAAAATAACAGATTATAAAAACTAAAACCCCATACCTCTAGAGGTATGGGGTCTTCGTCGTATTTGAGAGGTGTAAAAGTGCCCGCTATCTGAGGGGATTCTCGGGAAGAAGTACGATAGGTTTTATCAGGGCTTTCGCAGGAGGATGATGCGGGCGGCGGGTTGGGTGAGCCGGTTGTTGAGGTCGAGTAGTTGCTCGTAGTCTTCTGCGGAAATCAGTGCGGGGTTGATTTCGGCGCGTTGCGTGACCATCAGTTTGTCCTCCACCATTCCGGTAAGGACTTCGACGGTGCCGGCACCGTTCGGTAGGTCAACCCGGAAGGATTCAGGAATGAGCGCGGGCCGCCAGCCTTCGGGCAGGGTGATTGCGTAGGCGAAGGTTTTGCGTATTGGTTTCCTGATGTAGAAGGCGTTCTCTCGTTTTGAGGCTTTCAGGTTGAGCAGATTGCCGAGGCCACCGGGGAGGGTGAGGTAGAGGTGTTCGTCTTCACGTACGGCGTAGGCGTCGATGCCGGCGGAAAATTCCATTTCACCGGGATACGCGAAGTCTGTCCGGAGTTCGCTGGTGGCTTCAGCCGATTGGGAAATCCGGCTGAGAAGATTTTGGGCTTCGCGGCGGCGCTCTTCGGGGGTGAATTCGGCAAAGAGTTTGTGAAAGGCCTCGAAGGCGCGACCCTGAAAACTGGTTTTCTGAATCAGGTCAATATGGCCGGTTTCGGCGAGGTTGATTTCGAAGGCCGTCTCGGTGGAATCCACGAGGCTAGTTTGGGGGATTTCAAGATTGCCGGTTTTGAGGTTGATGGCGGGTTGGTCTTTGTGTGCCAGTGTTCCGAGTTGGGCGTATTGTCCGCTGTCGCCGAGGTAGATCGTTGTCTTTTTGTTGTCAACGGCAACGAGCACGTTGTCAAAGAATTCCCGTTGGAGGGTGTCGATTGCCGGCAGGGCCAGTTCTTCTGTGCGCGGCAGGGTGGCGGAGGCGAGAACAAAGCGGGGCTTGAGTTTTGCCGCATCGCACATTGCGTAGAGTAAGACCGCTCGGTCGGTGGTGTTGCCGTAGCCCTCGGCGAGAATCTGGTCGGCCGGTGTGATGGCCGAGAGCGGCAGGGCGGAAAGGCCTGGGCCTGCGGCCCGGATGTTGCGATCGACGAAGTTCCGCAGAATTTCTATTTTTTCTAATCGGCTCTTCTTGTGGGTGAGTTCGCGAGCTTTGGCCGCGGCGACATCATGTTCTTTTGCGGCGTTGATCAACGCTTTCTCGACGATTTTCGCGTAGTCGCTCAACTCTCCTTGCGAGAGCAGTAGCGTGGGAGTGAGAATCCATGAGGGGGCGAGGTGATCTTCTTTTTTGATCATCTCGCGGTTTTCGAGACTCCATTCGTGAACGACGTTTCCGTTGTCGTCGTGTGACGTTCGTTGCTGAATGAGGCCACGAGCCATATTGACCCTATCGACTTTTGTTTTGTAGGGCATGCGGAGCCGAACGGTTTTTTTGACGAGCGGGTTGAGGCCTGCAAAGTTCTCTAGGGTGGAGAAGAAGGGGAGGTCGCGGTAGAGGATGGTGGTTTTGGTTTCGATGATACTTCCAATTTCGACACCGGGCAGGCTGGCCACGAGAATTTTTTCGGCCGGATAACGCGGTGCAGATCCAACCCATTTTTGATCCATGAGGTTGATTTCTTTTTCGGGGTCGATGCGCTGGACGGTTCCATCCGGTGCCGTGATTTTAGCCTCGTTGAGCATGGCGAGCTGGGTAGCGGAGTTATAGGGAATCTTTAGATCGGAGGCTGCCTTCTTCCCCGCGTAGGTGAGTACCTTTTGGCGGAGGGTGCGTTCTTTTTTCCATCCGCCTTCGCCCAAAAGCTTCGGCGCGACAGGATGGTTGGAATCGTAGAGGGTGTATTCCACGGTCTCTTCGAGTGTGGCGAGATCGGCCGCGAGCGGGAAGCCGCCGGGCGCGAGGATGATGCGTTTGCGCGCATTTTTTTCGCCAGTTTTCAGGGTTCGTTTCAAGTCGAGATATTGCTCGGGGGTGAATTCCACGGTGCGGAGCATCAGGTCGGCGCGGCTGGTGAGTAGACCGTTGGTGTGTTCCACGGAGCGGTTGAGGAACACTTCAGGCGTATTGACGGTTTCGTACTCCGGAAGCACGGCAGGGCGCAGGCTGCTTTTGCGCAGGTCGAGCCGAACGGTTTCGGAGACGCCGCAGGTGATGTCGGTTTTGAGCGGGTATTTTCGTTCGTCGAGGCCGATTCCGTTGCCGAGCAGGGCGCCGAAGAGTCCGAAGGCGTTGATCAGCGTTGGGGCTTTAAGAAGAGATTCGGTGGGCCCTTCAATGAGGGCATTTTCAATCTCGAAGCGCAGGGTGACCGAAAGCGGTACGGAGGTATCGCGGACTTCTTCGGGTGTGATTTTGAGCCGTGTGAGGGTGGCGTTGCCCAGCGCTTGCTTAAGGCGTTTTTCAAAATAGGGTTCGCGCTCGTCGGGCGGTAGGCTCGCAAGACGACCGCGATAGGCGGTGTCGTTGATGCCGCCAAAGGAGAGTACGGCTTCGGCTCTGATTTGGTTGCGGTCTTCCAGCGTCGCATCGATTTCGATGCTCAGCAGGTTCTCCTCCGGCGGAACGATGGGGGAGGTTTGCAGGGTTTCGCCGTCGGGGTGGGCGACCAGGTAGCTGCAGTCGGACAGGTAGGCGGGAAGCAGGTCGCGGGTGTTTTCGTTGGTGGAGTCCATCAGCAGGTAGGTTCCATCCTCATTGCGCACGGCCGTGATGGCGTGGTTGAACCATGGTTGCGGAACGTCGGGATCCTTTTTGGGGCCGACGTAGATCAAAACGGGGTAGGCATCGAATCCGCCGAGACGGAGCAGGGCCACCAGCAGGGCGGCTTTGTCGCGGCAGACGCCGTAGCGGTTGTCGAATGTGAGGGAAACATCGTGCGGCTCATAGCCGGGGGCCTCATCCTCGAGGGTGAGGCCCATGTAGCGGATGTCCTGCGAAACAAAACGGAAGATGGCTTCGATCTGTTTTTGTCGGTCGGTGATGCCTTCCGTTAATTCCTGCACTTTGGCGGTCATCTCCGGTGTCACATCATCGAGGCGCGGTTTGGATAGGTTCCAGTACCATTTGGAAAGGCTTTCCCAGTCGGAAATGGTGCTGAGCAGGATGCGTTGCACAACCGTGTGGCGGGCCGGCATTTTGGGTTCTGCGAACATGCGCGGGACCTTGTTGATTTCCCAGCGATAGAAAATACGATCGCCGACTCGTTTCTCCGTGCTGCGAACCGTGTTTTTGATTTCGTCGCGCAGCGCGATGTGAGTGAGCGGAAGCCCTGCGGGCGCGTCGATTTCATACACGGCCTGAATGATGGGCTCGGTTTCTTCGAGCACGAACCAGTTGGCCCAGGTGTTGGGCGCGACGGTTTTGGTGCGCTCCCCCGCGTAGGAATAGCGGAGGACATCTCCGATTTCGAGATCCGGAACGCTGAGCCGTATCGTTTTTTTATTGGGGTCATAGATATTGGCGTTCATCTGCCCGGAATCAATGGTTTCGCGCACCTGCTTTTCGAGATTGATTTCCACTCTGCGCCCATCCGGCTTGATGAGGGTGGCGTCAAGAAATTGAAGGGAGCCGTAGGCTGTGCTGAACCCCATCGAAATCGAAGATTTTTTTTGACGCCCCTTTTCGGTGAGAATTTTAAAGACGACTTCGCCCTTATAGCGGCTGGTGCCATCGGTTTCGTACCGAATTTGATTAAAATCCTTGAGTAGGACGAGGTCGGAATCGGGGTAATTCGATAGCGTGGCCTGCGATGCGGCTTGCAACCCGTCGGTACGAGAGGGCGCTGCCTCGGCATTGAGGAATGGAAGAACCCATGTGCTGAGGGCGAGAATAAGAGTGAGAATCAGTTTTTGCATATGGGGGCTCCTGGATGATGAGAATTGGGAGCTTAGTGAACTCGGTCGTTCAATACAAATCGGAACTTGCTCTCAGGCTTCGGCTTCGGTAGTTTTCCCCGCTTCAAACAACGCGTCGTCAGTCCATTCTGTTGTCTGATTGAAACGACGGCGCATCAACCCTGAAATAGAGAAAGGAAGAACCATGGGGCTCTTCGGAACAACAAAAAGAACGCTGGTGGTGGATCTCGCCGCTGTGCTCAAAGCTAAAGGCTCACGGGGGCATGCCGCTCCGCGTCAACAACTGCAGGTTCTACGCTCGCTCTCTCGTCTGGTGCAGCGCGAGAAGGTGAATGTGACCGCCGTATTGGTCGGAAAACCGCTGAATAAAGCACCGCACAACAAGAAACTTGACGGAGTTCGGGTTCGCTATGCGAAAGCGGATAACAAGCTCAACAACCAGTTGCGCAAGGCCCTTGATCAGGCGGGACGTCATGGGGTGTTGGTGACAGAAGATGTAGCGATTGAGAAGAAAGTCATTCGCTCCGGCAAAGACACGCTGCGGGTTTCGACCTTTCGCAAGCTGTTGGACGACGGGAACGAACCGTTGAATGATCAGGGGGGCGGAAATCGCGGAAACAACCGTAATAATCGTCGTGATCGCGGCCCGCGTCAGGATCGCAAAAATGATCGCCCGAAAAATGATCGCCCGAAAAAAGAGCGGTCTCCGGAGGACAAAAAATCTCAGGAACAGGACGAAATCAGCCAGATGATTGATTTGGTGGAGTAGTTGAAGATTGGAATAGTGGAGTGTTGGAATACGGGAGTATTGGGTTGATGGATCTCTTTTAACATGGGTTCTTAATTCACGTTTTCCAAACCTCCAGTATTCCGTTATTCCATCACTCCATTCTCAAAGGTGACCTCCGCAATATGGGGAAGTTCCCGATAGTGGTTGTCGTAGTCGAGGCCGTAGCCGACCACAAAAACATCATCGACGGGAAACCCAACGTGATCGGCCTCCATTTCAACCGCCCGCTCGGTCTTCTTGTCGAGCATCACGCAGGTGCGGACGGAACGTGCTCCGCGCTCCAAAAAGAGATCTCTCGCAAACATCAATGTGCGCCCGCTGTCGAGAATATCGTCGACCACCACCACATCGGCTCCTGTTAGATCGACATCCGTATCGTGGGTGATTTTCACCGAACCGCTCGATACAGTTCCCGCGCCGTAGCTGGAGAGGGTAATAAAATCGATGCGTGGATGTAGCTCATGACGCTCGAAGCCGCGCACCAGATCGGCTAGGAAAATAAAGCTTCCGCGCAGAATCCCCAGCATGACGAGATTCTCGGTATCGCAGTCCGCGGCAATTTCATCGATCAGCTCATCGACGCGCCGGCGGATCTGATTGCGGGAGAAGAGAATATTTGTAATCTGGTGTGGTTGCATATTCACAAGATTTGCATCCTTTCACGGTTTGAAGATTGTTCCAAGCCGAGCTTGGTTATTTGTTATTAGTGATTGGTTATTGGGGGGGATGATCTGTACATTCTCATTTCCTGTAAATATCCGATAACGAATAACCAATAACGAATATTATGACCATACGAACTCGTTTTGCCCCCAGCCCGACCGGCAATGTCCATATTGGCAACATGCGCGCCGCCATTTTTAACTGGCTCTATGCCCGCCACACAGGCGGACAGTTCCTGCTTCGCGTCGAAGACACCGACCGCGAACGCTCCACCCCCAAAGCGATTGAAACCTTGCTTAAGGCGATGGAGTGGCTGGGCCTCGACGTCGATGAAGAGCCGCTTTACCAATCTTCTCGCATGGATGCCCACCTTGCCGCCGCCGAGCAACTGCTCGCCGCCGGTCATGCCTATAAAGAAGACAAGGGCGGGCTCGGGCAGGGCGAATGCGTCATTTTCAAAATGCCGGAAGAAGACATGGTTTTCGAAGACGAAATCAAAGGCACTCTCAAGAAGAAAGCCGCCGACACGCAGGACTTCGTCATCGTCCGCTCCAACGGCACGCCGGTGTTTCACCTTGCCAACGTGCTCGACGACATCGAGCAGGGGATCACTCATGTGGTTCGCGGCGACGACCATATCGAAAACACCTATCGTCACATCGCGCTCTATAAAGCGCTCGGCGCACCCGTTCCGAAGTTCGCCCATCTGCCGATGATCATCAACGCGCAGGGCAAGCCGTACTCCAAACGTGACGGCGATGCCTTCGTCGGCGACTTCAAAGACAAAGGCTTCCTTGCTGAAACACTCTTTAACTATCTCGCACTGCTCGGTTGGTCGCCCAATGACGACCGCGAAGTGATGACCCGCGAAGAAATGATCGAGGCTTTCGAGCTCACCAGCTGTAAGTCGTCACCCGCACAGGTTGACCTGCGCAAACTGCAGTGGATGAACGGCGAATACATCCGCGCCATGAAGCCCGAAGAGTTTGCTGAAATGGCCCGTGCTGAACTAGTTACCGCAGGCATTGAGCCCGGCCCCGATGCCGATGCCATTTTTGAGCTTATGCAACCGCGCATCAAACTGCCGTCTGAAATTGTTCCGGCCACGAAGTTTTTCTTTACCGACGACTACGACTACGACCCCAAAGCCGTCAAAAAGAAACTGCTCAAAGACGGCGTTTTCCAGACATTGGAAAAAATCGCTGAAATTTTTCACTCGACCGGAGGGAGAGAGGCTGGTCTGCCGGAGGCAGGACAGCAACGGAACGAAGTGGAGAGGCAACCCTTGGAAACTTTCGACGAAGCCACCATCGACAAAGCCCTCCACGACTTCGTGGAAGAGAGCGGCCTCGGCTTCGGCGCTGTTATGGCGCCGATGCGCATCGCCGTTTCGGGCCAGCAGTCCGGCCCCGACCTCGCGCCCGTTCTCGCCATCCTCGGTAAGGAAAAAGTCATCGCCCGCATCGCCAAAACGATTCAGAAGTTTCGCTAAAGTTTCCAAGGAACCGGACTACCGAAACGGGAAGATCTATAAATATGATCTCGCCAAACAGCGGACATTTGTGTCGGCGGAACCGCACTTCTGAAAATCAGGCATCGAAAGAAACCGAGACGGGACAGTCTTCGATACTTCTACGGACTGCATTCTGGATGACATGGTTCGCATGAAGGATCGCCAGCTTGTTTTCTTGTCTTTCCGCGACCTTGAGTATGACTTCGTCGCCGAATGATGACCCAAGGGAAACAACACCGCTGAAGTCAAGGGCGACGGGGAATGTGCTTGTGCGGAATATCTCCTCGAACGTCTTCTTGCCGTCTGCCCGATCTGTCAATGTCGTGCCGAATTGTCGCATTAAGATTGTATTCATTGCTTCTCCAGAAATGCGTCCAGAAACGCGTTCATCTCTTTCTTGGTTACATGCACGAATTGCGAGTCGATCAGAACCATGCTGTACCTAGTGCCTGAATTGCTTGCACCCGCCTTTCTTGCAGTGATGTTGCCGCTGCCGGCGCGAAAATCGAAGAAGACGCCCATTCCGTTGGTTTCAGCCCGAATCCACGCACCGTTGCCCTTGGCAATCGCTAGAAGGTCGTTTAGGCCCTTGCCGCGCTTGTGGTATTCTGCCCACGAGGAGACGTCCGACTTGAACGCACTTATGAACGCCTCGAAATCGGTCAGCTCACCATAGAGTTCGTTCGATTTCAGTGTCACTGGAATGCCGACGCCCGTATCGCCAATAGTCAGGGTCAGGAACTTGCAGGGTCCAACCAGGCTTGAAAGTATGAAATAGCAGGGGCCGCCCGCGTGGGTTGTGGCGTTGTCTGCCAGCTCGCCGAGTGTCCACCCCAGCGAGGCGCATAGATCTTCGGAAAAGCCCTGATTTTTCAGTCGGGCGTATATTTCGTCAAGCAGGCTTTTTTCTCCGCCCCGGTAGCCAATCAGATGCAGAGGCGTAATGATCTCGGGGTTGGTGAGGCTCACGCCGCTTGATTCCAGAAAGCAATCTTTGGTCTGAAACCGCTTGGGCGGACCACAATGGGAGTGGGGTGTCAGCCCGTGATTTGTCGTCTTCAGCTTAACCTCCCGAAGCCCTATGTGCAGTCTTGAGGCCAGCCAAACGACATGCCTTTTATAAACATTCTTTGCCCGCTTTTCCGCGGTTAATCAAATTTCCTAAGAACCTGACTTCGCGGACTAACTCTAGGTCGAATTTCTGCTGGACGGCGGCGACCATTTCCTCGGAGAGGTCCCAAACGTTTTGCGCGGTGCATCCTTCGCCGCCAATGATCATGTTGGCGTGCTTTTTGAAAATGTGCGCGCCGCCAACCTGCATGGTATGCGCTCCGGCCTCTTCAAGAAAGTAGCCTGCCGCCTTGCGCCGTTCGACTGCTGAGGTCGGTTCAACATTCCGAAAGACGCTCCCCGCGCAGGGCGTTGTGTGCCAGTCTGGGTGATGTTCTTTTCGAAACTGAAGTATTCGGTCGCGCTCGGCCTGCATAACGGCTTGGTCTTCTGCTGGTAGTTCGAAGGTAGCGGCGAGGACAATCTCGCCGGTTTCTTTTAGATTTGAATGGCGATAAGAAAAATCCAGTTCGTCTGGCCCGACCGTTCGGACGTTTCCATCGAGACCGAGAATTTCGGCGGAGACGAGGGGGTCGCCCATCTGCCGCCCGAAGGCACCGGCATTTCCGGCAATGCCGCCGCCGACGGTTCCGGGAATGCCGGAGCAGAAGGAGAGGTCGCCGATATCGTTTTCGATGGTGAACAGGGCGAGGTCATCGAGCAGGGAGTTTCCTGAAACCGTCACACAGTTTTTGTCTGCTTCAACCTTTTGTGTTTCGGAGCAAAAGCGAATGACCGCGCAGTCGAGGCCTTCGTCGGCAATGACGAGATTGGAACCCTGTCCAATGACCAGGAAGGGCATTCCTTTTTTATTCAGGGTTTGAATGAGCGCGGGGAGTTGGTCGGCGGAGGGGTTATCGATGAATAATGGGCAGGGGCCGCCGAGTTGGAAGGTGGTGTAGTCGCGCAGTGATTTATTTTCACTGACGGTCAGTTCCGGGAAAAGAGTTCGAATTTCGGATGCTAATTCCATGGCCGTCCACTATGATTTGTTTCCTATGTTCAGGAAAGAAAAGATTTTGGTTCTGCTCCTTCTGCTGGCGGGGTTGGGTTTTGCCGAGCATCCGTTGGTGGTGGATACGGTGTTTGTTGCGTTTGATACCGAAACCACAGGCTTTAGCCCGAAAAAAGAGCGCTTAGTGGAGATCGGCGCCGTGAAGTTTCGCGGCGACGGGGACGTGCTGGCGACCACCAACTGGCTGGTGAATCCGGAGCGCGCAATTCCCTATTACGCGACGAAGGTTCATGGAATTACAGATGCCATGGTGGAAGAGGCTCCATCCTTTGGCGAGGTTTGGCCGGAGTTCGAGGCCTTTTGCGCTGATGCCGTTCTGCTTGCACACAATGCGACGTTCGATGTTGGCTTTTTAAAAGCCGAGCTGGAGCGCGCCAAGATCAAATCCTCGGCTCTGCCAGTTGCCGATACCCTGCCGCTTTTTCGCGACTGGTTTCCCCGTGCCCTCACGCACTCTCTTGAGCCGCTTTCAACCTATCTCGGCGTGTCGGGCGACACCTATCATCGCGCCGAAGCCGATGCCTTTCACATCGTCAATATTTTCAATATTGGAATGAAGCGACGCTCTGCCATAACCCTGTGGCGGCTGGAGCACGATGCGAACGGATTCGACTGGCTCGACGGAAGGCGGCACTAATGCAGGCGATTACCTCTAAAGACAACGCGAAACTTAAAGCAGTACGCGCGCTCGTTCGCTCCAAAAAAGAGAGACAGGCAACCTCCTGCTTTGTCATGGAAGGCGTGCGCGCCCTCAGTGCGCTGGTAGACGGTTCCGCTCTTTCGCAGTATCAACTGAAAGAAGTTTGGGTTTCCGAAGATGCCGTAGCCTTGGCAGAAAAATTTGACGTCCCGGTTTTTTCGATTCCACCCGGTTTTATGGAGCAGCTGTCTGACTGCCGCACCTCGCAGGGAATTCTGGGTGTTGTCGAATACACCGTTACTCCACTGGAAATTAATCCAGAGCAGGGGAACTACCTTTTGCTCGACCGCCTAATGGATCCCGGCAACATGGGAACCCTGATTCGCTCGGCGGTCGCCTTCGGCTTCGATGGAGTTCTCCTGCACGGCGACTGTGTCGAAGTGTTCAATCCAAAAACCGTTCGCGCCACCATGGGCGCACTCCCTTTTTCCAAGGTTTGGGCAACTGCGTTGCATCACAGCGCTTCGCGTTCTGGAGAGAAGGATGGGGAGAGTGATATATTTCAACGCGTGGAGGAGTTGGGATATGATTTGATTTCGACCGCGATGGGCGGCGGCGAAAATCTACACAGAGCGGCTTTTGGTTCGAAAACGGTGTTGGTGATCGGCAACGAGGCCAACGGGGTTTCTGATTCCGTATTCAAACGCTGTACCCGCACGCTCACGATTCCAATGACTGGACCCGAGCCAACCGGCGAGAGAGGCTCCGCGAATGCGGGGCAACGACCGACGGGAGTGGCAAATGTTGAATCGCTCAATGCCGGGGTGGCGGGATCGATCTGCATGTGCGCAATAAGTAGCGCGAAAATTTGATCCTAGGACTTGTCAAAAAAGAGAAGCCTAGTATGATCCTCCGTCTTGTCCGTATTTCGGGGCGTGGCTCAGCCTGGTAGAGCGCTACGTTCGGGACGTAGAAGTCGCTGGTTCGAATCCAGTCGCCCCGACCACTAAAAGCCGCCATTCGGCGGCTTTTTTTGTGTCTGGGTTACGGATGAGAACCAGGAACTGGTTTGACGCGAGCTTGCGAGCGAGGCTGACGCGCAGCGGCGGCCCCCGAAGGGGTGTAACAATCCAGTCGCCCCGACCACCTAAACACTTTATTCACAGCACTTTGCAAAAGGTGTTGTTTTTTATTTCCGCCTCGTTCGGTCTGACTTCGGGGGAAACTTCGAGTTTGGCCGTTTGATTCGCTCACTTTGGTTGTGGGCGTTGCATGTTGAAACATTAAGCGGAGGTAGAACAATGGGACTGGAAATTACACGGAAGAAAGATGGAACGCTGCGATCAAAATGGTGGTACGGACGGTTTGAGGTTAACGGTCAGACGAAGTGCGTGACCCTTGATGTCGAGATCAAGGGCCGGATTCCCGCCACCCTGCGTGAAGAGGGAGACATTAAGTTTGAGCGGGCGCGGGTTTTGGCTCAGGTGAGGCTGGATGAATTCATCCGCGAGGCCAGAAGCCACAAGGCTGCGGAAAAGCACCTGCAGGATCTCTACGAGCTGAAGGCAGGCGATGTGCTGCACAACACGCCACTGACGGAGTTAGAAAGTGTCTGGGATAATTTGCCCGCCAAAAAGACTCGGTCGACAAACTGGATTAAGGTTCAGCACAGCTCATTAAATTCATTCAGGAAGTTTGTTATCCAGAATCACCCGCGCGCGGAGCATATGTCACAGGTGACCCGGTCTATGGCGTTGGCCTGGATGCGAAAGCTCGATGAGAAGGGCTTTCGAGCAGAGACCTATAACCACAAGCTGAGTCTGTTGCAAAGCGTCTTTAACCCCACGGAGAATACCGGGGTGCTGCGCAATCCGTTTGACGGGATTCCGCGGAAACGGAAACGGACCGTGCACCGCGAACCGTTTACCGAAGAAGAGCTGGAGAATGTTATCGCGCATTGTGACGAGTTGTTCCGCCCGGTATTTATTACCGGCATGTGCACCGCTATGCGGCGCGGCGACTGCTGCCTGCTTAAATGGGAATCGGTCGACCTGGAAAGCGGCTTCATCACGGTCGAAACATCCAAGACCGGTGAGCTGGCCGAGATTCCGCTCTTCCCGCGCCTTCGGAAGGAGTTAGAGAACCGGCCCCGACAGGGGGAATACATCTTTCCCGAAGCTGCCGAAATGTATCTGCAGAATCCGAACGGGATCACTTGGCGGACGAGAACCGCTCTGGAAGGCGCAGAAATCACAATAAGCAAGGTCGGCCGGAATGGCCGGCTGGCAAATATCAAAGGCTTCCATTCCCTGCGGACAACTTGGATCACCATGGCTCTGACCGCCGGGGTTCCCATGGAACTGGTCAGACGGGTGACAGGCCATTCCACCGTCAATGTCGTGCTCAAACACTACTTCCGCCCGAATAGAGAAAACTTTCGTGAAGCGCTGGAGTCCGCCCTGCCTATAGCGTTAACCGGCGGGGCCGAGGAACGCTTGGACCTGCCCAAAGAGGTGCTGGAGCTCGGTGAGGTCGTGCGGTCATTGAAACACGAAGAGCTGATTGAAAAAGTGGAAGACCTTGTAACCGCCGTCGCCCGCATGACGAAATCACAAAAAGAAGCCGCCGTTCTCGCGGCCTGAGCGGGGCGGTGCAACCAAATGAAAATATGAGCCGTTTGATTTTCGGCTGTTTTCAGAAAAAAAGTTTGAGGTTTTTTTCAGCATGCTTTTGGCAACTGTCTGGCAGGAAGAGCAAGAGGTCTGCCCATGCCGGTGCGTTGACACTGGCCGAGCGGCTCTTTACTCTCCGCCAAAGACTCAACAAAGGAAATGAATTTGTTCAACATTGGCGAAAAAGGCAGCGACGGTCGGCAAAAGCGGATTGAACACCGGGGTAGACACCTTCGGGTCAGCCGTACCGGCGGAGTGGCCGTCCGGGAGCAGATCCGCGTCGCCGGAGTAAATATCACCGCCAACTCGAAACATGGTGCTCGTGTTTCCACTCGCATCACCAAAGGAACCAATGCCGGATTCCAGAACGGAAACTTTCGACTGCGGGGCCGGTACGGCAAGGGGCCGACCAAACTCAACCTGTCCAAAAGCGGATTCAGCGTTTCTACTAAAAATGCGCTGGGAACCTTCAACTGGATGAAGCCCAACCGCTCCTCCGTGAAATTCGGAGGCGTACAGATTCGCGGAAAGAACGCCGCTGCCATCCAGATGGTTTATGCGATCTTTGCCTTGGCTGCCTTTGTGGTGCAGGCCGCCGTTGTCCTGATCGTGTTCCTAGCGCAGATGCTCTGGATTCTTCTGCAACTGCTGTTCACCTTCCTGTGCTGGTTGCTTCCGATCCTATGGGAAGGATGCGAACGACTGGGACAGGGGCTTACGGATGCCGCACACGGCCACAAGCGAAACAAGCTGATGCCTGCCGCCGAAACACTGTCCAGTGATCCGAAAA
>Ga0307929_1000211_pt1 | contig 62195 bp, 55 predicted proteins | sample AceLakmetage1330_FD_203160 | JGI IMG/M metagenome (GOLD analysis project Ga0307929, IMG submission 203160) | Saline water microbial communities from Ace Lake, Antarctica - #1330 | ecosystem: Environmental > Aquatic > Non-marine Saline and Alkaline > Saline | place: Antarctica: Ace Lake... | reverse complement strand
GATAACTGTACCAACTATAATACACCTGCCTCGCTGGCCCTTATCTTTCGTACAATTCGAGAGTTACTCATCAATGTCGTCCGTCATGCAGCCGCAGAGACTGCTGATGTTCTGGTTCAATGTACGGGGAAAGGTGTACGCCTGACAGTAATGGATGACGGCTGCGGCATGGAAGATACGAATCAAAAAAACGGAGACAACACAAACGGCGGTTTTGGCCTGTTTAGTATCCGTGAGCGGGTAATCAACATCGGTGGTACGGTGGTGATTAATTCGGGAAAAGATGAAGGAACGGCCATAATATTAACAATCCCATTTAAAGAACCCTGTACTGAACCCACCAAGCTGACACTATGACACTAAAAATTATTGTTGTTGATGACCATAAAATAGTCCGGGACGGACTCTGTTCACTCATCGAAGGGCTTTTAGGTTACAGCATCATCGGTCAGGCCGAAAATGGCAGGCAGGCCATTGAAGTGGCCCGCCGGGAAAAACCGGATATCATTATTATGGATATTAGTATGCCGGAGATGAACGGCATCGATGCGACTCATTTGATTATAGAAGAAATGCCTCTGTGTAAGATAATTGTCCTGTCCATGCATTCAGATAAACGCTTTATCACTGGTGCACTCCAGGCAGGAGCCTCTGGATTCCTTCTTAAGGAATGTGCTTTTCAGGAACTCAACCAGGCTCTCGACGCAGTCCGCAGTGGGCAAACGTATCTCAGCCCTAAAATTGCCGGTACCGTTGTCCATGATTATCGACGTCGCCTGCTCTCGGAAGATAAGGAAAAAAAACTTACGACGAAAGAGCGGGAAGTACTGCAGCTGATTGCCGAAGGCAGATCAACCAAGGAAATTGCTGATAAAGTTTTTGTGAGCGTTAAAGCAATTGAAGGTCGTCGTCGTCGGCTCATGGATAAACTGCAGATTACTACTGTTGCTGGCCTAGTCAAATATGCCATCCGTGAGGGCTTGACCGAACTGTAACCCCAAGAGTAACGTTCTCACAACGCTCCTCTCAATATGAATTGTCTGCAGGCAAACAGGTAGTTGTCAAATTTGAACAGTCTCAGGTTTTGATTCTGTTCTTTTGGCTCCTCGCTTGAAACTCTCCAGTTCGACAGTCAACACTCCTTATAAGTATTCTTCCACTGCACCACCAAAACCAATTCAGTCCACTCAGCCTTAGATTTTTCCTAAAGAATCACAACAAGGCATTTCGAAGCCCACAAGTAGGGAAACCCCCCTTTCCAACACTGCTACATGGTGATACCATCAAGAAGTTCTATAAAGAGTATCCCGTATGGTGGTAAACACTTTAGTTAAATAGAAAAAATGAAGCAGGAGGACAATGAAAAAGACAGCTTGTATCTCCTTATTTTTTTTCTTCGCCAGCAGCATAATAGAAGTCAACAATGGATGTTCACAGGATCAGCCCTTCATAAACCCAGCCGTGACAACAGAGACCAATATTCACTTCAACAAACATTATTGTACCGAGTGTCACCTGCAACGACCGGTAAAAGGTAATGCCCTCCAGTTGAGATTCGAAAACTACACCGAGACCTGCAGATGCCACGGATATACTCCGGACACCTACACTCATCCTGTGAACATCCCGCTCTCCAAAGAAAAAAGAGCTACTATCCCAGCAGAGTTTCCCCTCACAGACGACAAAATTACCTGTGACACATGTCACAACATGGCCCTGCAATGTGAACCAAAATACGAATTACAGCACCACAATAAAGCATTTTTACGAACGGATTCTTCACTCGGTCGAACCTTTCTCTGTTTTCAATGTCACCAGGAAGAGCAGTACAAAATGTTTGATCCTCACAAACAGCTTGATGAGTCGGGAGCGATCAATCCAGAATCATGTCTCTATTGCCATGAGATCAGACCGGATGAACAGCACGCAACGTTGGAATCCCGGAAAAACGGTGGTGGAGATATTCGTCTTGTCGGGAATCTCGAAGTACTTTGCCTGCGATGTCACAATAAAAAAGCCAAAAATCACCCCCTCAATAAAAACCATCTCGTCAAACCGTCGGAAAAGGTTGCCTCCAGAATGCACTGGTCCGAAAGAAACCTCTGGATTGTATTGCCATTGAACGACGAGGGAAAGATAACCTGCATAACCTGTCATAATCCGCATGAACGCGGAGTTATCCCAGAAGAAAAAGCTGCCTCTGCAGGAGCAAGTGATAGAGGTCGGTTAAGAAAAGCATGGGGAGGCGGCAGTATCTGTGTGGTGTGTCATAACATATAAATACTATCCATCAGTACCATCAATAAGAACCACCTGCAACATGGTGGTTTTACAGTAGTGAGTGTATCCACTAAACGGTTACTCAAAAAGGAGAGGAGATGAGCTTGAAGTCACGTTCCGGACCACTTGGTTACCTTGGTATCTTTGTATTGTTAAGCATTTACTTCCTGCCCACAGGCGCGCAGGGATCGGATGTCGGCAACTGCCTGTTGTGTCACAAGTACCCTGGATTGAGCAGGGTTGATGAAAATGCAGAGATGCGGCTTCTCTATGTGAATGAGGAAATTTTCAATAAGAGTGTCCATGCCAAAGTAAAATGTGAGGGATGCCATACAGATATTAAAAAGATCCCCCATGAACCGGTGAAACCGGTCGACTGTCTCGTGCTTTGCCATATCATTGAACCGTCAGAGGAACAGAAGTTTTCTCACAAGAGTGTTGAAACGTTCCTGGCCGACAGTGTCCACGGTAAAAAAGACGAGACTGGTAAGGAAAAACCATTCAGTGAAGATATGCCAACCTGTAAGGATTGTCATGACAATCCCTTATTCAGGCCCCTGGCTTTTGTGAAAAAAGTCAGGCCCGGTGTTGCCGAAGATGCCCTTGGCCGCTGCCGTGTCTGTCATAAAAAGGAAGAGTTTATCTATCGCTTTTACAATCACATAACCACCAGGCTGCATAAGAGTAGAAGTCCGCTCAACATTGCCCAGTCCTGTGGTCGCTGCCATGATGATCCGGATCTGGTGGCTCGGCACAATCTCTCAACCATGGCCGGTGGTTCCTATGGAGAAACCTTTCACGGCAAAGCTGCCAATCTTCTTGATGAGTCGGTTCCAGATTGTCTGGACTGTCACGTCCCCAAGGGACAATCTGTACACCAGATGCATGGAAATGATGACCTACGTGCCACGACCCATCCAGAGAACAGAGGACAAATTTGCGGTTCCGTGGATTGTCATCCAGGCGCCTCTCCACAATTTGCAAATTATCAGGTCCATCCCGAGTTTGATAAGGAACAGGAACCAGTTACATACTGGTTTACAACCTTTTTCATCGTTCTCACTGGAGGTACTCTGTTACCTCTGATGGCGATTCTGTTTCTTGACCTGCTTCGCCGCCTGTTTCCCAATGCATCCTTTAGACGGAGGAAAGAGAAACGATGAAAAAATATCCAGCCATAAAAATAAAAGACGGAAAGAAATATTTCTTCAGATTCGACCTGGACACAAGAGTCCAGCACATCATCCTGGCAGCCACGGTCATAATCCTGGTCCTGACAGGAATGCCTCTCAAGTTTAGTGATACAACCTGGGCCCCGTATCTCTACTCTGTATTCGGCGGAAGCCAGATGGCACCGACGATACACAAATGGACCGGGGCCCTTATGCTTATCCTTTTTGTTTATCATGTTATCCGAGTGGTAAGTGGGATTATAACAAATCATATCCTTCCCCTCAAAAGAGAGGGGAAAATGAGTGTCGGCCGTGTCACAATGATACTCCTTAAACTTCCCATGATCCCCAACTTGAAAGATGTGAAGGATTTTTTCGGACTGATGAAATATCTTCTCTATTTCACCAATGAGCACCCACATGGTGATGAATGGACCTGGAAGGAAAAGTTTGATTACTGGGCACCATTCTGGGGTATGTTTGTCATTGGAATCACCGGGCTTATTATCTGGAATAAGGTGATTGCCACTCAGATTATACCGGGTGAGTTTATTAATCTCTGCCTGATTGCCCACAGCGACGAAGCATTGCTGGCCGCCCTGTTCCTCTTTATCTGGCACTGGTATAATGTTCATTTCTCCACATCCGTTTTCCCCATGGGTACGGTCTTTCTTACCGGTTACCTCTCTGAGGATCTGATGGTTGAAGAACACTATGAACATTATGTGAAAGTGATGACAAAAGAAGGACTAGAAGGTGAGATCAAACCGCCCCATGGCGGCGGGAACAATCCGACAACCTGTGGGGAACCGGAAACTGACGAACCTGATAGTCCACCAGAGACCACAGCCACAGAAGCACCCAACAATAGTACACAGCAGGGAGGAATCAGCTCATGAAATGCTTTTTCACTAAGCTCTATGTCCTTGCTTTTATGGGATTAGTCGTTTTTTTCGGAATACTTATCTGGAAATTGACCTTTGCCCATCTTATCCATGAATACCACGCAAGACAAGGCGATATCTCCATTGAGCATAGCGGCGAAATAGCCAAGAAAGATGTGGGGAATCAAACGTTTGACAAGATTATTCTTGAAAGTGAGGATCGGGTAAAACACTACCTTGGATACCGGGTTCTCGAAGAACAGAGAATAGAGGGACATTTTCACCATATCGGTTTCGATGTCGGACCGGATAACAGATCCTATTGCAGATCCTGCCATGGCGATATGCCACATGACTCAGTAAAAGATATTCGTGCCTTTCTGAATATGCACGCCTTCTTTGTTGCCTGTCAGACCTGTCACGTCAAACTGGAAGGAGACGACGAAACCAACGTCTATAAGTGGTATGACCGCAAAACAGGGGAGATCGTTGCCAGTCCGGTGAATGGTGCTCCTCCGGGGACTTATAACGCAAAAATCGTCCCCTTTGTTTATGAAGACGGCCAAGTTGTCCGCATCGACAGCGATGCCAGGATAGCATTCGCCACTGCTTACAAGCTAAATGAAAAGGATCTGAGTGAAGGGCAGAAATCCAAGTCAAAGAAAATGATCCATCAGATTATTAGTAAGGTACCGGTTAGTTGTGAAGACTGCCATAGCAAGAATAAACCAACGCTCCCTCTTGCGGATCTTGGCTATTCCAAGGCTCGGATCGATTCCATCACCAGTACAGAAGTGGTGGGAATGATAAAGAACTATACCGAGTTTCATATGCCGAAGATGTTAAATCCCGGCGAAGCATCTGCAGCTCAGCAACGGCAGACTCAATTGCAGCCACAACCGGCAGAGCATGAAACACCTAAGACAAGTGAATAGGTCTCTTTTTTGTGAATGGCATTCCCCCCTCCTGGCGTGCCAATGGCAACGGAGAATACTCTCCGTTGCCATCCTCATCTTTATTATAAATAGCACGGTTTGCCATGGCGTTGAACTAACCATGGCAAATCATCTTTTTGATATAACAGATGGTTTTAATCAGCCAAGTGATGTTGCCGTTGCCGGGGATGGCACCATTTATGTAGTTGACGGAGTCAATGGCAGAGTAAAGGCATTTTCTTCATCTGGCAGCTTTCTCTTTACCATCGGACGCCCGGGAACTGGATCCGGTGAATTTGCATTTCCTCTTGGTATTGGATTGGATACTTCAGGCAGAATCTATGTTGCCGATTCACAAAATCACAGGATTCAGATCTTTTCGGCCACAGGAGATTTCATCTCTGAAATTCCGATCCCTGATCTAAACGGGAAAAAAGCCGACCCAACGGATGTGGTCGTGGAGAGTTCAGGCAAGTGGTGTTTTGTGGCAGACAACGATAATCATCGTATTCTCAAATTCGATATCGCTTCAAAAAAGCTCATCGACAGCTACGGAAAACCCGGGGCTGAAAAGTGGGAGTTCCGCTATCCCTTTCTTATGCATCTGCATCGGGATAAAGATATTTACATCGTCGATGTGATAAACACCAGAGTGCAGGTACTGAATACAGAGGGCAAGTTTGTCTCCTTTGTCGGGGGCTGGGGCGTGGAAAAAGGCCAGTTTTTCAGGCCAAAAGGGGTCACCGTAGATAAAAATGGCCTCTCCTATGTCAGCGACAGTTATATGGGGGTCATTCAGCTTTTCAATATTACTGGCACCTTTCACTCGGTTCTTGGTGACCCGGTAACTGGTAAGGTGAGGAAGTTTGAGACCCCTGTGGGACTCTTTGTTGACGATTCCATGCGCCTCTATGTTGTAGAAATGCTTCCGGGTCGAATCAGTGTTTTCAGCCTGAGCAATTTGCCATGAACAGGTTTCCTGTCTGCGCCTTAATTCTGTTTTTTTGGAGCATACTCTTCTGCCATACACCATGCCTTGCCAATCAGGCACCACGAAATCCAAACTCGGCCAAAGAATGTGCAATCTGCCACTATCGCTGGATTGACACTTTTTTCATCGATGGCCAAGGGACTGATCTGGTTCCGTATCAGGAAACGAAGGTTGTGGCCGAACCCGGAATTTGTTTTTCCTGCCATGACGGCAGTGTGGCCGACTCCCGGGGCAAGGTCTACAACGACCATCGTCATCCCATCAACAAGCCTCCTCCGGCAGATATGGAAATTCCCGCCATATTTCCACTGGACGAACACGGGAATATGCAATGCTTTACCTGCCATACCGCCCACGGTGTCTCCAGTGAGATGGGTATGGAGAGAGCTGTCTTTATCCGCACCTCAAATAATAATTCATCCATGTGCATGATGTGTCATAAGGGCAAGGAAGGTGGTCCGGCCATGGGTAACCATCCCATCGGCTTAACAAAACGGGCAATCCCGGAGAATCTTCTCAGCCACGGCAGTGTCGAAGGCTCTGGCAAAAATCAGATCATCTGCCAGACATGCCACACGGTCCACGGTTCACCGTTTGATAATTTTCTCGTTGAAAACAACAGAGACTCTGCTCAGCTCTGCCTTGACTGCCATAAAGAGAAAGGAGGACTTTTGAATACTGGCCATGACCTGAGACGTACAGCAGCAAAGGCAAAAAACAGCAAAGGCCAGACCCCGGAGCAATCAGGAATATGTGGAGCTTGTCACCTGGTGCATGGTGCAAATAAAACAGCCCTCTGGGCAAGAGAACTTCCCGCCAAGAGCAAAAACATCACTCAGGATCTTTGTATAAGTTGTCACAATAAACAGGGGATCGCCTCTGAAAAAGCACTAAAAGGATACGCACATCCTGTCAACATTTCCATGCGAAACAGTGGAATAAAACCAAAGTTGCCCACCTTCGACCGTAAAGGGAAACGTGTTCCTTTTCAATCCAAGGAGGCAATCCTTGCCTGCGCCACTTGCCACGATCCGCACCAGGGAGGAACGGCCAGACAGGCCAAGATGACGCCGCCTCGCTCAAATTTCCTCAGGATAAAAGGGGGAGAACAGGAGACCTTATGTAGGCAGTGTCATACCAGGCAATCCAGTGTTGCTGGAAGTGACCACGATCTTCGAAAGAGTGGGCCAGCAACAAAAAACAGTAAAGGACAATCACCAAAAGAATCAGACGTGTGTGGTGTCTGTCATCTGGTGCACGGAGCCCAAACTCAAGATTTGTGGGCTCGGAATGTTTCTTCCAAAAGTGCTTTTCCGGCCCAGGACCTCTGCCTTACTTGTCATAGCCCTACTGGAGCAGGCAGCAAAAAGGTAATTGCTGATCATTCTCATCCCGTTAATATTGATCCTGCAAAAATGGGTATACGTACTAAGCTTCCCCTCTATAATAGCAAGGGAGAACAGTCAGATAAGGGGGTGATTGCATGTTTGACCTGCCACAACCCCCATCAGTGGAATCCTGGAAACTCAGGAGATCATGGCAACAAGAGTTCCGAAGGGAACGCCCAAAACAGCTTTCTTCGTCTTGAAGTCAGTCCAAAACCTCTCTTGTGCGGTAATTGTCATGCTGCAAAGGCATATGTGGAAAAAACGGACCACGATCTTTCCATCACAGCCCCGACAGCAACGAATATCATGGGACAAACTCCTGAGGAATCCGGTGTCTGCGGTGTCTGTCATATCATCCATAATGGAAAAAACAGGGTGCGCCTCTGGGGGCGTGACTACGGCAGAGGAAAAGGTATCATGGACAGGATGTGCAACAGCTGCCATAGCGAGACGGGGTCTGGCAATAGCAAAGTACCCAAGGTTTCTACCCATCCGGAAAAACAGCTGATTGCCAACCCGGGAAGGAATAAGAAGGGAAAGGCAAACTATTTCCCCCTGTTTAACGATGCAACGGGGGATTTTATAACCATTGGTGATATTGCCTGTGCCTCATGTCATGATGTACATCAGTGGGACCCGAAGAAGCCTGTAAAGGGAAATGGGAAGAATCCGGAAGGTAAGGCTACCAATAGTTTTTTACGTATGCAGACCTACAATATGATATGCAAGGATTGTCATGGATTGGATTCTCTGTTTCGTTTTAAATATTACCATGACAGTAAAAAAAGAACTCCATATTCCGCCCCATAATAGAGATAGGTACCGCACACGATATACAGAAAAAAAACATACCATTTTCTGTTATACCAGTAGGGTAATGAGTATCATCCTTCCTTCTTGGCGACCTCTGTAAAATCCTTAAAATGTCAGGCATACCGGGCGCTCCGGTTAATAAACAAAGGGATTTGGAACCTTATATATAGGGGAACTCCCCTTTTTTCTTTCTCAACCTGATGTATGCTACAAAGTAATACAACGTCAGTGGGATGTGGCATTAACACCGACTGTGGACAAATAGGGGAAAAGATGAAACTAGAATGGTTAACAAGAGGAAAAATGATGAAAAAATTAGTACTAGCTGTATTGGCATTGATTGGTAGTGCAGGGATATGCTCAACAGCATATGGATCAATAGCATTATCGGCTCATGATTTCAGGCTATCAGGCTGGGCCGATGGACAAATTTGTTTGCCCTGTCATGCCCCGCATAACGGAACAATTATTGATGATGCCCCCCTCTGGAACCATACTGTTTCAGCAGCCACCTACGATTTGTACTCCAGTACAACCCTTGATGCCACTCTTTCACAACCCGTAGGCGTCTCAAAACTCTGCCTTTCCTGCCATGATGGAACCATTGCAGTCGATTCTTATACCGGCCATACGGGTACTATCGATATAGGAACCCTCGGCACCGGCAGTGGAGACATAGGCACTGAGCTGGGTAACGACCATCCCGTGTCCTTTACCTATGACGCTGCTCTTGCGACTGCAGATGGAGGTCTTTTTGATCCAACCACCAGAAGCTCCCTCGTAAGCGATCTTGGAGGTACAATTGACACCGACATGCTTTTTGCTAATCGGATGGAATGTTCATCCTGCCATGATGTTCATAATAAATATACGAACGATAGTCTTCTCTTAATAGATAACGCTGGCTCTGCCCTGTGTCTCACCTGCCACGACAAGTAACAAGATAATTCGACATAGGCTGTTTCCTGTCTACCCATGCACGCCAAGTGTGTGGGTAGACTTTGTTGTTTTTTTCGGTACCACTTAAAAACTATGCATAAAACATATCGCTTTTCAGGCACACACCTGCTGTTTGCCCTCCTCTGTCTAGTACTCCTGAGTAGTTGTGCCAAACCGGTAATAGATGAAGCACCTGTTTTCTACCCTCCACCTCCAGAACGCCCGAGGCTTCAGTTTCTCACTGCTATCTCCTCGGAAACAGACCTGGAAGTCAAAAGAGATGCCTTTGACAGTTTTCTCTTTGGTCCCGACATGTCTTTTGCCAGCATCGGTCGCCCCTATGACATTGCCTCAGCCAAAGGAAATATCTACCTTATTGATCGTCAGTTCAACAAAATATTGACCATTGATCTGGTGAACAATGACTTCACTGAACTACGAACCAACGGACAGGGAGCACTCCGTTCCCCATCGGGTATCTGGGTCACCCCGAATAGCGTCAAGTACATTGCTGATATAAAACGCCAGCAGATCGTCACCTTTAACAGCAGCAATGAGTTCATCCGTGCCTACGGTAGCAAAGAGGTATTTGATAAGCCTGTTGATGTTGCTGTTCATAACGACAAAATTTATGTCTGTGATATGCTTAAAAGTCAGATTGTTGTTCTCGACAAAGGTTCAGGAGAAGTCGTTATGACCATTGGGGAGAGTGGGGCTGGGGAGGGGCAGCTGCATAAACCAACACATGTAACTGTGGACAAGCAGGGAAACATTTTTGTCAATGACGCCTTTAATTTTAGGGTCCAGCAATTTGATAGCTCTGGAGCATTTGTGAAAACTTTTGGTTTCCACGGAGACCGTATCGGGGCAATGGCCCGAACGAAAGGCCTGGGCACTGATCAGGAAGGAAATCTTTATGTGGCGGATTCGGCCTTTGAGTATGTGCAGATTTTCAACAAAAAAGGCCAACTGCTCCTCTTCTTCGGCGGGCCTGGAAATGGTCCCGGTAACATGTACCTTCCGTCTGGTGTCCACATTGATTATGAGAACGTCCAATTTTTCAACAAATTTGCTGATCCGAAGTTCAAACTGAAATACCTCCTCTATGTATGTAATATGAGTGGTCCCAACAAGGTTAACGTGTATGGATACGGAGACTGGACCGGCGAATAAAGGGTGTTGGTAGATTTGACTGAAGTATGCAATACAAAGGAAAATGAAAAATGTACAAAGTGTCCATTCACATAGTAATGACGCTTTTTTTGACAGCCTCCCTCACAGGATGTGAACCGAAAAAGCAGCATGAAGTGCTTACATTTTTCTTCACCGGTGTTCCCCCATTGGAAGAAACAGACTCTGTCAAAAATAACGAAGCATCCGGAAACACCCTGAAAAAGACTCAAGATAAAAAAGTTGTACAAGTCCCAAGCCGCTATTCCCATCCGGTATGGGCAGCAGGTGTCTGTGATCCATGCCATGGAAGTACAGGGATGTTCAGCACCCCCGGGGTCCAGAAACAGCCCCAGTCAGTCTTCAAAACGGGCGGCGGCATGCCTGGTACACTCATATTGCCGAAAAACAAACTCTGCATCCAGTGCCATCGAGGCAAAACACCATTACGGGCACTGACAGAGCGACTCTGGCTACATAACACAACGGCAAAGGGGGATTGTCTGGCATGTCACGATCCACATCAGAGCAAGAATAAAAACACCTTGCGAGAAACACCTGCAAAAATATGTCTTCCATGCCATGAAAATGGGATATTTATGGCAACACCAGCCCACCAGACAGGAGAGGCCTGCCTTTCCTGCCATAATCCGCATATGGGCCTCAATAAAAATTTACTGACAAAAGAGTATCAGGAGCAGAAAATCCCGGCCCTTCAAATCCCGGAAACCAGGGAACAAGGTCGGTAATATCATTTTACGTGGAAAAACCCCATACAGGAAGCCAAGCGATGATAGTGGTGTGTTTCGTCTTCACATTCAAAAAGAAACGAACTTTTACCCAAAAACAATGCATTCTTTTGATACCCTCTTTCCTATAGCTCTGCTTGTTCTGTTGCCGATGTTTCTCCTTCTGATCGAGACGGGAGCAATCCAGGCTGCTGAAGAACCGGCAACCGTAAAACCCACACCTCCAATTTCACCACCGATTTCATCACCCATAAGAAGAGCACGAGCGGTTGCGATGGCCAATGGTTTCCTGGGAGAAAACTATTTTATTAAACGGCCTGCCATGGGGGTGGGACTTACCTACGAATACAAGGATGAGTCACGAACAACGAGTGGCACAACTGTTAAAGACAGTTATCACAGATTTAAAGAGCGAGTAAGACTGCAAACAGCTGGCTGGCTGTACCATCCCGCGCTTATGCAATATTCCCTGATGATTGAACCGGAGTGGATCCAGTCAAAAGAAGTCAACACTTTAGAAGAAACCGGAAGAGTCAACTCTTTTTCACCGGATTATGCAATGACTGCAACCTTTCTTCAGCAAAAGCCCTACACATTTAATTTTTTCGCCAGCCGACGAGAATCTCCGGTGTGGGCAGCCTTTGCAGGTGACACTGAAACCCTTGTCGACACCTACGGGAGCACCGTACGACTCAAATACAAGCAATTACCCACCACATTTGGGTTCGCTCACATCAAGACTGATCAGCAGGGCTACTATACATCAGAAAATATACGTGATAATTTTCATCTTATGTCCCGGCATCAAAACGAAAAGAGCAACACATCTTTTAGCTCCACCTACAGTGACGACATGCGGAGCACCGATGACGTTGATACTGAAATTAAGACATTTAATAACAGTCTTATGAATAACTATCAAATCGACAGTGACAACAAAATAAAGCTCAATTCACTGCTGACATACAGAACCCAGGACAGCGATACTTTTGATAGCGCCAATATCCGCTTGCGGGAACAATTAAACTGGCAGCATCGGGTAAATCTGCAATCAACCTATTCATTCACCCACACCCTGCAGGATACCGATGCCTCACGATCCGAACAAACGGCACTCGACGCCCGTTTATCACACCTTTTGTATGAAAACCTGAACACCAATCTGGGCGGCAGAGCGAGCCGGGATGATTATTCCGGAGGAAGGGAGAATGCCTTAAGTACTTTCCTTAACTTCGCCTATAGTCGTCCCATCTCCTGGGGCACTCTGAATCTAACAAGTGGCTGGAACTACCTCTATACCGACCGCAGCGGATTCACCAGTGCAATCGCCCAGGTAACCAATGAAGCACACACCCTGAGCCCGACCACAGAAACCTACCTTACAAACTATGGCGTTCGTACTGAATCCATCGTTGTAACCAATGCTCCCGGCACCATCATCTATATTGAAAACATAGACTACAGCGTTGATACAACCAATGATTCTACCCGAATAAATTATTTGCCCTTTGGCTCAATAACAGCCGGTCAAGCCATCATGGTGAGTTACAGATATCTCCGTGACTCAGAGTACGACGACGGTATTTTTACAGAGAACTACGGCATGAGCATGAACCTGTTCAATGGCTGGGAGTTTTCCTATCATTATTTGCAGGCCAAGCAGAAAATCCTCTCGGGCCAGGAACCAGATAAAAAAATTGACGATACAATCCACAGATTCAAAATTCGTTATGACACCAACTGGGCTGATACCACCTTCCACTATGAGGACAACGACCGTATCTCCAACCGTCCCTACACCAGATGGGAACTCCAGGAGACCTTAAGCTACAGACCTTTCTGGCAAGTACACCTTGCACTCAAAGGATATTTTGGCCAGACCACCTACAGCGACGATAATGAGATAAAAGATATTTATGGCGGAGTCACCACCTTTGACTGGCTCCCCGTCCGTTGGTGCAGATTTCGGTTAGAGGGGTATTACAACAACATCAATGGAGATGTGGAACGAACTGAAAATACCGGTGTCAAGGCAGGGCTTGAATTCCGCTACCGCATCTGGACAGCGCGACTCAGCTATGAACTCACCGACCAAAGTAATTTAATAACGGATTATGAGCGAACGAAGCAACTCTTTCGTTTTGAAATCATCCGCATCATGTGGTGACCCATGTCTCTTCAGCAAATACAGAACACACGAAAAATGATTCAGAAAACGTCCCCCTTCGTGAGAATATTTACAGTCCTGATCTTCTTTTCCATTCTTTGTCTGCACGGCTGTACATCTAAACCCCTTGAACCGCTTGCCCCCCCGGTGGATCTGGTGTGGCCAGGAGGAGAAGAGATTTCACGGATTCGTTTTCTTGGCAGTATCTCCAAGCCGGAAGACTTTCAGATCACAGAATCGTTTCTAGAGCGATTTTGGGGATATATCGTTGGCCAGGAGGACAAAAGCCTGGTAGCACCCTATGCAATTACCGGCGACAGAAAGGGCAGACTCTTTGTTGTTGACACCTTTTTACAAAAAGTTCAGTACTTCGATGCCGCTGCCAAACAATTTCACGCCTTCCCTCCTGCAGAGCAGGCCATGACGTCTCCCATAGCCATTGCAGTGAACAATAGTAATGGCACGATCTATGTTGCTGACTCCAAAGAAGGCATAATCAAAGCTTTCAAAGGAATAGAGGACACCAAGCCACAAGCCATTGGCAAAGATTTTCTGCAACGTCCTACTGGCATTGCTGTTCACCAGGAAAAGAACGAACTACTCGTTGTAGACACTAAACTTTCTCAAATTTTCAGGTTTGATCTGCAGACCCACAGGGTACTGGGTACGTTTGGAACCAAGGGAAAAAAAACAGGGCAATTTAATCACCCCACCAATATCACTGTTGCCACAGACGGTACACTCCTTATTACCGACGCCCTCAACTTCAGGATTCAGCGATACTCTGCCACCGGGCAGTTTCTCCAGACATTTGGATCTGCCGGTGACAGTCCCGGTCATTTTTCCCGACCACGTGGCGTGGCAACTGACAGTGACAACAACATCTATGTGGTAGATGCCCTGTTTGATAATATCCAGATTTTTGATGAGGAGGGCCGCCTGCTCATGGATTTTGGTAAATCAGGCAAAGAGTATGGAGAGTTCTGGCTACCAGCCGGTATATACATCGATCCAAACGACAGGATCTACGTGGCTGACTCGTATAACAAGCGTATTCAAATTTTTCAGTATCTCAAACAGGAAGGTTCGTTGCAATGAAGAAAACTCATATCTTCGTATTGGCCACTGGCCTGCTGCTCGGTTACGCACCAACAAGCCAGTCAGCCAGTATCGTTACCAGCAAACATAACCTTTCCATAAGCGGGCCCGGAGAGGTCAGGTCAACAACGGAGTCGAGGATTTGTGTCTTTTGTCACACCCCCCATAACGCACATCGGGATATTCCCTACCTTTGGAACCGCTCGAATGATACAGCCAACTATACTCCCTATCAAAGTTCCACCATGTATGCCTCCATCGGTCAACCCACCGGTGCCTCAAAGCTCTGCCTGAGTTGTCATGACGGAACCATTGCGTTAGGAGCGGTTCTTTCCCAGGAAACAGAAATACCATTTGCCGGCGGATTTCGTACCCTGCCAAATACCAGACCCTCGTATCTTGGCACAGATCTTTCCGATGACCACCCAATTTCCTTTAATTATCAGACCAGTATTGACCAGGGAAACCCCGAGCTTGCTGCCATAAATGCCCTGCCAACAGAAATCGGTCTCGACGATGGCGGCCAACTCCAATGTACGGCATGCCATAATCCCCATGATGATACCTATGGAAACTTTCTGGTGATGTCTAACCAGTTCTCGGCCCTCTGCACAGGATGTCATATAAAGAGCGGCTGGAGTAGCAGCACCCATGCTACATCTTCTGCCAAATGGAACAACCAGGATACTGATCCATGGCCAAATACTGAATACACTTCAGTGGCACAGAATGGCTGCGAGAACTGTCATCGCCCCCACAGTGCCGGTAGGCATCAACGGCTCCTGAAACGTGAATTTGAAGAGGACAATTGCCTTGTCTGCCACAACAGCAATGTTGCTCCGTTAAGTATTGAGGCCGAACTGATTAAAACGTATTCCCATCCCGTTGGAAACTACACCGGCATACACGATGCTGCAGAAGATTTTAGCCTCAATGGTGTAGCCAATCATGTGGAATGTGAGGATTGTCATAATCCGCACACCGTGACAGGGACTATCGCTTTGGCCCCTTCCGTGTCCGGGAGAAACAGTGGGGTACTTGGTGTTGATGATGGGGGCCAGCAAGTTGTTTCCGCCGACAACCTTTATGAAATCTGTTTCAAATGTCATGCTGATAATAATGTAATCACAGCACCCGCTGTCACCCGTCAGATAGACCAGTTGAACACCCGCTTTGAATTCAGCCAGGGCAACCCCTCATTCCATCCGGTCATACAGGCCACAAGTAACACATTTGTCCCAAGTCTCTTGCCTCCATATACCAGCAGCAGCATTATCTATTGCACAGATTGCCATGGCTCCGATGACCCTGATGGAGCACAGGGCCCCCATGGTTCCAATAACCAATATCTTCTGGTGGAGAATTACACCACCGTTGACAATACCATCGAAAGTCCTGATGCCTACGCGCTCTGCTACCGATGCCACGATCGGGATATTCTTATGGGCCAGCTGAGCGGGTTCAAACTACATTTCAAACATGTTCAACTGGAAAACACGCCCTGTTCGGTTTGCCACGATGCCCATGGTATTAGTGCAACTCAAGGAAGTGCCACAGCTAACAGGGCATTGATCAACTTTGACACGACCGTGGTCACCCCTAATTCTGCAGGTGATCTTTATTTTATAGGTGATGCTGTCTCACTAAATTCATGTGCACTTACGTGTCATGGAAACAACCATGCTCCAAAAACGTATTCAAGGAATTAGCCTGATTGAAAATGAGATTGAGAAAAGTCGGTGCTACTAACGAATAAAAAAAAGCAAAAATCAATTCAACAAAAATAGAAGCTGAGAAAATATCTATCAAAAAAATGGGAGAAAAAAAGGAAATGAAGCTGAGTCAAAAAACTAAAAAGGCATCCTCATCAGTATGGATAAAGCTTTGTCCAGTTATTCTGATTGCAGGTGCTTTCGCACTGGACGCCTGTGCGGCAAAAGAGACATCCATCAACGTAACGATGAAAGCAGGGCAGTCCTGTTCCACATCCGATTGCCACCCAAAAATGGGAAAAGATAAATATGTACATGGTCCTGTGGCCACCGGCGACTGTTCTTTCTGTCATAAACAGGAAAATAAAGACAAACACGCCTTTCAACCCATCAATGATGTTGAGGGGCTCTGTTACGAATGCCATGAAAAACTCGACATGGGATCTGTTGTCCATCAGCCAGTTGCTGATGGGGACTGTACAGGATGTCACAGCCCGCACCAGTCTGCTAACCAGTTCCAACTCAAGGGTGAAGGCGCTGGCCTCTGTTACGAATGTCACGACCAGTCCATTGGCGGTGGCAAATTTGTCCATGGTCCTGTGGAGGTCGATGGATGCATTGTCTGTCATGCTCCTCATTCCTCGGATTCTCCCAAAATGCTAATGGCAGAAGGGAATGATGTTTGCTACTCCTGCCATTCCGATAAAGAAGAGGAAATCGTCGGTAAGGAATTTGTCCACGGTCCTGTGTCAGATGGCTGCATCGAATGCCACAGTCCCCATAGCAGTGATTTTGAATTCAGCCTGCCGGGGGAAAGCACCAAGGGAGTCTGCTTTACCTGCCATGAAGATAAAAAGGATGAGATTTCGCAGGTCACCGTAAAACACGGTGGTCTTGAAACCGATAGAGGATGTATGGCCTGTCACAATCCCCATGCTTCCACGTTTCCACAACAGCTCGACATGGCCCCCATGGATCTTTGTCTCTCATGTCATGACAAAGAATACAAACATGCTGACGGGACCACCGTGGCAAACATGAAACTCCTGTTGGAGAGCAATGGCAGCCATCACGGTCCTATTGCAGACAAAGATTGTTCCGGTTGCCATAATACCCATGGATCAAAAGATTTTCGCATATTGCGAGGATATTTTCCGAAAAAGTTTTATGCCTCCTATAACCCGGATAACTTTGAACTCTGTTTTATGTGCCACAACGACACCTTGGTCAAAGACGCAAAGACCACGACCTTGACAGGATTTCGTAACGGTGATCAGAACCTTCACTTCCTCCATGTCAATAAAACACCTAAAGGCAGAACCTGTCGTGCCTGCCACGATGCCCATGCGACTAAAAATCCGAAACACGTAACCGATACGGTCCCCTTTGGTGCCTACGCAATGCCGGTTGGCTTCACCAAGAGTAATAAGGGAGGCACCTGTCTTCCAGGTTGCCATCAACAATTCAAATATGACAGAGACAACAAGGTAAAAAACAGATGAACTGCAAACCACTTGTTTTAGTACTAGCCGCCCTTGTATTTGGGCCAGGATGGCTACAGGCCTCTTCATCCCCTGCAAAAGAGGCTTTGTGCGAGAAAGAAGCCTCTGCCTTGGCGCGTGAAGGGAAACTGGAGCAGGGAATTGATGCCATTGGGCAGTGTATCAAGAAAAACCCCTCGGGAGCTAAGGCATATGTTGTCCTTGGCTACCTTCTCCTGGACAAAGGTGATACACAGCAATCATTGACATCCTTTAACAAAGCACTTGAACTCCGCCCTCGCTCCAGTGCAGCCAAAACCGGGAAAGGAATTATCTTGTTGCAGAGGGGAGAGCTCAAAGAAGCAGAAGCTCTTTTAAAAGATGCCCTCAAGCTCAACCCGGATCCCACTCGGACATACTACGAGTTAGGTCTCCTGTATGAACAACTTGGCGATATGCAAAAGGCCCTTTCCCATTTCAAACAGGGAATTACATCACGCGAACAGGAAAAAAGGTAGACGATAGTGAAGATAATACAATACTCCCCCTTCAGAAGAAAAAAGTTCCTGATCATTCTTGTGGCAACCTTTGCCATACTGCAGAGCTCAATTTCCGTTCCTGCCCTTAAAACCATGGGGGTGGGGACAGAAGCACCGAATTTTTCACTGAAGACTCTAGGTGGAGAGACAAGGAATTTTTCTTCCCTCAAAGGGGACAAACTGACCATACTCCTCTTCTGGGCATCATGGAGTCGACAATCGGAAAAAGCGCTCAAACAAATGGAAAAGCTCCATACAAAGTACAAAGATATGGGGCTTACAGTTGTTGGTATTAATGTTGAAAGACAGACCATCGATGACAAAGCCCTGACGGATATAAAAGGTATCATCGATCGGTTGCAGCTCCCCTTTCCCACCCTGATCGATCACGGACTTGTCTCCTTTCACGATTATGGGGTCATTGCAGTGCCCACTACGGTCATCCTGGATCCAAACAGAAAAATCATGTTTGAGATGTCCGGTTTTCCACTGGTTACCACCCTTGATATGATTCACTTTCTTGCCGCCTCCATTGAAGGCAAGAAAGCTCCCTCCGAGGTGGCAGAAAAAAACGCCTATCATCCGGACAAAAAAGCTGTACGCTCATGGAACATGGGGATAAAGGCACTGAAATCGAAACGCACATTTAAATCGGCTGAAAGGTGGTTTAAAAAGGCGATAGCAGCGGATCCAAAGTTTATTTTGCCCTATCTCAGTCTCGGAAGCTTTTACGAAGAGCAGGATAAACGTGGACAGGCCAAAGAACAATTCCAGCAAGCCCTTACCCGCCAGCCCGACAATGTGAAGGCTCTCAGTGAGATGGGACTTTTACTGCTGCAGGAAGGTTCCCTTGACGCGGCAAGAACAATGCTTGAAAAAGCGATTACGGCAGATGAATCGTATCCCCCGAGTTATTACTACCTTGGGTATCTTACGGGCAGAGAGGGGGACATGCAAAAGGCCGCCGAGCTCTTTGGCAGTGCTGACGAGATTAATCCTATGGATTACCGAATCAATATGTACCGGGGAATGATGTTTGAGGAGCAAAAGGACCTGAAACAGGCGGCAACCAGCTACAAAAACGCTCTTAAACAACTGCTCAATCTATAATGAAACAACTTAATATTTTTTATACAGCATTGGCAATACTACTGTTTTGTACCATTGACAGTCGAGCAGACGCGAGGTTTTCTGTACAATTTCCTCCTATCGGCTCCTATGTGGAAAATGAACTTCTCAATGTTGTTCTTAAGATGGATACACAAAGTCTTGACAAGATACGTGTCGTTTCTTTTAAAAATGATCCGCTAGAGATAGGCATTCGTCCAGGCAGCAGCGTGGTGTGCTTTGGAGTCACTCTGAATAAAGGAATGAACACCATACAACTTATGGGCCTGAACCGAGGAAAAGTGGTCGTTCAAAAGGAACTGAAAGTTTTCTTTCGCTCAGATCTTTTCCCTAAATTCCGAGTTCCCCCCTCAGGTTTCAAACGATACTACTTTCATTTTATAGACAATGAAAAAAGCTGCGCCAGTTGCCACGATATGGAGCCGACCCTCAGTAGCCTGCGTCCGGGAACACCTGAAGATTCACCATGCTATACGTGCCATAGTAGAAAAAACAACGATACTTTTACCCATCAGCCAGCAGCGCAATGGAACTGCTTTTCTTGCCATGAAGTTCTGCGGGGAGAAAGGAAATATACAGCACCAAAACCGGATCAGAAGGTATGCTTTCCCTGTCACAACTATGAACTCAAGGAGTGGAAAAAGAAAAAACTTATGCATGGCCCCACGGCTGTTGGCCATTGCACCCTGTGTCACAACCCACACGGATCAGACTGGCCGGCACTACTAAAGATGCAGACCACAGACCTCTGCATTAACTGCCATGAGGAAAAGGCGTCAGGAGCCCATGTCATAGCCGGGTTTTATGGTAAAGGTCATCCTGTTCGAGGAGTCAAGCATCCATTCAAACCGGATCGCGAATTTACCTGTGCCGGATGCCATAATCCCCATGCCGGGAACTCACAAAACCTCTTGCATCTGGATAACAAAAACATGACCATTTACTGCACCACCTGTCATAAGATGTAGCAACGGAATCTGAAGCCTGTTTCCTCGATAAAATCGTTCAAGATAGATTCAAGGCCGAAGAGCCTGAAGAATGTCCCGGGTTGGTTGACCATCAGGGTGCAGGCCCAATGCCTGTTGGAATTCCTTAATTCCCTTCTTTGTATTGGAGCCAAGGTGGCCATCAATCCCTCCGGCATAGAAACCTTTCTTTTTCAACAGTTGCTGCAATTCAAATTTTTCTTCAACGGAAAGTGAACCGGCAGGTCTTGGCCAAGCCTGCTCCATACCTTTTTTTCCGGCTAGTCGATCTGCCAGCAGGCCAACAGCCAGAGCATAAAAATCGGAATTATTATAACGCTTCAAAACAAAGAAGTTTCGCAGCATAAGAAAACCCGGACCAGTGTCACCTGCGATCATCTTCAACACAGCATTTTCTGTGAGTTCATCGTAGGCAGCACCAAGAGGGCGCACAAATCCCAGTTGCTGCCACTGGGCTAGCGTTTTCGTTTCCCCTTTAAATCGTGCCCCGTTCTCAGGCACCTTAACTTCATAGCCCCAGGTTTTTCCCGTACGCCACTTATTTTTGTGGAGTAAATTGGCGGCAGTTGCCAGGGCATCGGGTATGGAATTCCAGATATCGCGACGTCCATCACCGTCCATATCCACGCCATAGGCAAGAAAACTGGTTGGAATAAACTGAGTATGGCCCATGGCTCCGGCCCAGGAGCCAGTGAGTTGCTCAAGGGTGACATCCCCTGCCTGGACTATTTCAAGTGCTGCAATCAACTGGGATCTGGCAAATTTCTGTCGCCGCTTATCTGCATAGGCAAGCGTTGCAAGAGAGCGTGGCACATAGTAGAGCCGTGAGGTCCGAAGCAGGGCAGCACCATAGCTTGTTTCCATGGACCAGATGGCCAGTATCACAGATGCATCCACACCGGATTGCGACTCAATACGCTGTAAAAGATCACCATACACTCCTGCCATAATTCGACCATCATCGAAGGAGCGAGGATTTACCCTGGCATCCAGATAATCCCAGATCTCGGTGGTAAACTCTGGCTGATATTCAGCTTTTTTTAGAATGGAAGCATCGGGTTCAGTGACACCTGAAAGGGCATTGTCATAGGTGGTACGGGTGATTCCTTTCTTGGCAGCTTCGGGGTAAAACGAATCCAGAAATTCCTGAAAGCTCTGATGATCAACGGGCGCAGCAAAGGATATTCCATGTAGAACGAAAACAAGACTGCAGCTGACACACGCTATCAGCCCTCTCCATTGCTTCATACTCAGCCACCCTTTTCTGCCAATCACAAATGATTGCAAACTGTTATTTTGCCGTTGCATAAACCATATCCAAAATATCTTTACGATGTCCGGAAGAACGTTATTATACTTCCCAGACCACCATCATAACACCATAGCCATGACTACAAAAATGAACAATCGAAAAGAGTGTTTATCTCAATTCCGCCCACCTGAAACAATCCGTTGTATGGTCATTCACCATTCCTATTGCCTGCATAAAGGCGTAACAAATTGTTCCTCCGACAAACTTAAAGCCACGTGCTTTGAGTTCTTTGCAAACCAGATCGGATAAGGGCGTGGAAGGGGGAACTTCCTCCAGTGTTTTCCAACTGTTTTGAATGGTGTTACCATCGACAAACTTCCAGAAAAAGCTATCAAGAGTTTCCCCCTGTTCAAACATTGCAAGATAGCAGCTGGCGTTATTAATAAATGCATTCACCTTTAAGCGGTTGCGCACAATCCCCTTATCCTGCAACAGTTCAGCGATTTGGATATCATTGTATCGAACAATTTTTTCAGGGTCAAAGCCATCAAAGACACGCCGGTAGTTCTCTCTTTTCTTTAAAATCGTAATCCAACTCAACCCGGCCTGGGCCCCTTCAAGGCACAGAAGCTCAAAAAGCTCTGTCTCATTATGAAGCGGTACTCCCCATTCTTTATCATGGTATTCCTGATAGAGGGGATCATCGCTGCACCAGTTGCATCTTTTCTGCATGGCTATCACTCCCATATATACATTCTTCAAAAAACAACAAACTGATGATGTCCGAAAACCGCCAGCTATATTGCCCATCTTCCGCTAAGGTATATCTATGAAACAGCTTACCGAATCCGACTACAGACAGATTATTAAGCGTAGAGATCCGCGTTACGACGGTCGTTTCTACTGTGGTGTCACAACCACTCAGATTTATTGCAGACCAGTCTGTCCGGCAAAACCAAAGTTTAAAAATATTGTTATCTTCAAAAGCCCAAGCGCCGCAGAAAAAGCAGGGTTCCGCGCATGTCTCAGGTGTCGTCCCGATTTAGCACCCGGTTGTAAAAGTATCGATATCGGGAAAGATATCGTTACCAATGCCCTACGTGTAATCGAAGAAAACAGTGGTGGCAATCAAAGTGTGGAATTTCTGGCTGCAAGCCTTGATCTCTCCTCACGTCATCTAAGAAGAGTCTTTGAAGAACATTTAGGAGCAACTCCTGTCGAAGTAATCCAAACCAGAAAGTTGCACCTGGCAAAACAACTTCTCCTGGAAACAGAGAAACCGATTGCTGAAATAGCTTTCGCAACCAGTTTTAACTCCATCAGACGCTTTAATGAGGCCTTTAAGGCATCCTACCAGATGCCGCCCTCAAAATTCCGCAATCAAACACGTAGTGTCTCAGCCAGCAAAAACACAATCACTCTCAATCTATTGATTCGAAAACCATACGACTTTACAACGATTCTTGCCTTCCTGAAAAGACATGCTGCCGCAGGAATTGAAGAGGTGACCACTCTTTCCTACAAACATTATATCCAAACGCAAGATTCTTACGCTACAATAGAAGTCACCTTAAACAATAAACAGGATGCACTGCAGATCGATCTAAAAGGAGTGGAGTTAAGTCAAGTATCACAACTTCTGGTAAGATTGCGAAGACTCTTTGACGTGGATCATAATCCCGCACATTTGCCGGATACTCTCACGGAAAATCAGGCAGGGGTACGTGTTCCTGGCAGTTTCAATCCATTTGAAACTGCAGTCTCAATAATCCTGAGCCAGCTGATTTCCATTCCACAAGCCACCAAAAAGCTGGCACAACTTATTCAGCAATTTGGTACACAACTAGATACAAAAACCATTTACCGATTTCCAGCTCCCTCGGAGTTAGTCGCTGCAGAAATAGAAACAATCGGAATTACGAGAACAAAGAGTGGTGCAATCAGAGCGATCTCATCCATGGTAGACAGCGGCACACTGCATTTTTCCTACAGTTCAGATTTAGAAAAAACCAGGAATCTCCTCCTCTCAATCAGAGGCATTGGCCCATGGACCACGGAACTTATCATGATGCGCTGTTTTTATGACGCAGATGCCTTTCCCAAAAATGATCTTATAATTAAACGAGCTCTCGAACAGAATCTTCTGAATGAATCACTGTGGCAGACCAACCGATCCTATATGACACACCATATATGGAATGAGTTTGCCGAGACCCTTTCCAGGTAAAAATATGACAATATGCTACCAGCAGATATCATCCCCGGCAGGCCTAATCCATATTATGGCAAACCAGACCCACCTTCTCGCTCTTACCTTCAGTAAAAACTGGGAGCAGGTACACAAAACAGTTACCGACATCGACCATACAAGCAACGAGATCATCGACAAAACAGAGAGCCAGCTTCAAGAATACTTTGCCAAAGAACGGACTGAATTTGACCTGCCAATCACTTTTACCGGCACCGAGTTTCAAAAACAAACATGGCGAGCCCTGCTCACAATTCCCTATGGAGAAACACGGACCTATTCTGAACAGGCACTGCTGATAGGAAACCCAAAAGCTGTTCGGGCAGTGGGTCGAACAAATGGATTAAACCCAATTGGTATCGTGGTTCCCTGTCACCGGGTAATTGGAAAATCGGGGAAATTAACGGGGTATGCGGGTGGACTTGATGTGAAAAAATTCCTTCTGGAACTCGAGGGAAGCAGATAAACGTCATCCCGCCCCTCCACTGAATATTATTTACTCAGTCATCACCTGAAAATGGGTATATTCTACTCATTTCAATTATCAGCAATGAACGTCCCTCGAAAAGAAACATCACATTCACATGATACTTCAACAAGTTATACGTTTTTCATTTTACTGGCACACCCATTGCTATATTAACAACAGAATTTGAAACATTAATAACTTTCCAGATTACGAGGAACAAAATGAAACTCTTACGCCGTGAAATCGCAATTAGACAAGCAACTCAACGACTTCTTCAAAAAAAGAACCGACCGGACAAAAATCGGATCGCAAAACTTACGGGTGAGATTTTCGAACTCCAGCGAATAATACTGACAAAGTCACAACAGAATGGAATGCTCATGGCGGCATAAGTTCTGTGTTACTCCTGATTTCCAAATCGGCTAACTACCGATTTTTTTTCATATAGCATTTCTTCTTCTCCCCTCCCTAACCCTTCCAAGAGCACCTGGAAGGGTTTTTTCTGTATAACAGAGGCTCCTTGCGCTTATAAAACAGAATAATTTATTCTAAGAAAGCAAGACGAAGCCCAAGAGCTATAAAAATGACCCCCACAAGTGATTTAAGAAAACGAGGAAGAAAAGAAATGTTCTGGAGTTTTGTTGCGAGGACGGAGGTGAACAGTGCAAACAAAATATTTACCACCGTTCCATTTACATTAAATACCAGCCCCAAAAACAAAAATGTTAGAGCAGGATGGGTGGCAGTTGGAGAAACAAACTGAGGCAAAAGAGCCATAAAGAACAGGGCTACTTTGGGATTGAGAACATTTATAAGAACCGCCTGTCTGAATATCTGAGGCAACGTTAGTACTGCAACCACTCGAGTCTCTGCTTTTTTTTGATTTTTCAGGCTTAGAAAAGTGGCGATCCCAAGATACAGTAAATAGGCTGCACCCAGGTATTTAACCACGGTAAAAGCAAGAGAGGAAGAGACAAGGATCATGGAGAGGCCAAAAGTTGCAGCCACTACATGAAAGATACATCCGACACCAATGCCAAGTGCAGCAACAACCCCTGCTTTTTTCCCCTGAACAGCACTGCGGTTTGTGATATAGAGCAGATCCACCCCCGGAGTGATGTTTAAAATCAAACCGGCAACAATAAACAACCACAGATCCGTTACCCCGAGAAATGACATAATCACCTAAACCTTAGTACCTGTTCGAAAGACAGTTTACCTGCCTTCCATTAATTGTTTTTCAACGGCGGGTCCCACAAGTTTCCAATCCACACAGGGTTTGTTAAAGGTGGGTGGATGAACCAGTGGACAGCCAAAGGCTGCATCATCAATATAGATATGACCATATGCCTTGGGACTGCTGGTCCATGATGCCTGATCGGGATTATGATTGATTCCAAACAGTGGAATATCATTCTCTGCTAAATACTTTACAGCATCCTGCAGGAGATCCTGACCATTGTCACCATCGGAGCGCATGGTAAATAGAATCAACTGTGCACCGAGCTCCGCCCAGCGCTGCAGCCAATCCACTGCCAGCGGCACGGGATCGCCAAGATAAGGATAGCGGTGGTCGACAACTGTTCCATCGAAATCTACACATATATACATCGAATTTATCTCTCTGCTAATCTTTGCAAAAACACTCTCTACTTCCAGAGTTCAAAAAGCTCCTCTATGCCTTTTTGGGCAAGAGTTGTCATGGCAGAAAACGATTCCGGACTAAAGGGTTCACCTTCTGCGGTGGATTGAATTTCTATCCAGCGGCCATCGCCACTCATAACAAAGTTTGCATCCACTTCAGCACGTGAATCTTCCGAGTAATCTAGATCAAGACAGGCCTCCCCGTCGATCATACCTACAGAGATTGCAGCCACGGGTAGAATTTCGGGCATCACCTTAAGCTTGCCATTGTTTACAAGCTTTTGCAATGCGAGACGCAGAGCTAAAGCCCCGCCGGTAATTGAGGCCGTACGAGTTCCGCCATCGGCATTTAACACATCACAATCCACTCGGAGAGTGCGCTCACCAATGGTGCTGAGATCAACCATCATTCGCAGGCTGCGACCGATAAGTCGCTGGATCTCATAGGTCCTGCCGGATCGTCCGCCAATTTCACGGCGATAGCGGGAATCTGTGGCACAGGGAAGCATTCCATATTCTGCTGTTATCCAGCCCTTTCCCGTATTCTTTAAAAAAGGCGGAACCTTTTCTTCAATACTTATGCCACATATCACATGGGTTCCCCCCATACGAATCAACAGTGACGCATCAGCCCCCGGCTGAAAATCCCAAACCAGTGACACATCACGCAAACTATCCAATGCTCTTTCCTGAAATCGACTCATAAAATTATATCTCGTAAAAACTGAATAATTAAGATGGATAAGTAAAAAAACTTTATATGCGAGGCGCGGAAATTTCATATTTTTTCGGCGTACTAGAGTACGTCGAAATGATATGAAATTTACAGCAACGAAGCAGATAAAGATTTTTTACGACGCCATCATATCTCTCTCTTATCTATGACCCGTTGCCCTTTACCTTCAAAGCGTTCCAGGGTCTTTTCTTCAACAAGTTTTACCGCAACCCCAATTCCAAGTTCTGAACTAAGTTGCTTACGAATAGTATCAATCAGTTCACGCTGTTTACTCATCTGATCGGAAAACAGTGATTCCTTCACCTCCACCATCACCGTGGCTCTATCCTGATGATTTTCACGTTCGACAATAATCCTGTAATGGGGTTCCGTTCCATCAATATCAAAGAGAACCGACTCGATCTGAGTTGGAAACACATTCACCCCTTTAATAATCAACATATCATCGGTACGCCCAAGAATCCTGTGCATCCGTTTAAAAGTACGGCCACAGGGACAGGGGTCCGGGATAAAGCGGGTCAGATCTCGAGTTCTATAGCGAATCATCGGGAATGCTTCTTTGGTCAGAGTGGTGATTACAAGCTCACCAACTTCACCCGGTTCCACCGGTTCCAGCGTTTCCGGATCAAGAATCTCCACATAGAAGTGATCTTCATTGATATGCAACCCGTTACATTCGCTGCATTCTCCGGCAACACCAGGCCCCATAACTTCAGAAAGACCATAGTTATCTGTAGCCTTGATACCCAACTTTGAATTAATTTCACGACGCATAGCCTCGGACCAGGGTTCTGCTCCAAACAATCCAAATTTTAGAGAAAGTCCTGCAGGATTGATCCCCATATCAAAAAGGACATCTGCAATATTTAAGGCATAGGAAGGGGTACAGACAAGAGCTGTTGTCTTGAAATCCTGCATAATCTGAATCTGGCGTTTGGTATTTCCCGCAGAAATTGGAATAACAGAAGCACCAAGACGTTCAGCACCATAATGAAGCCCAAAACCACCGGTAAAGAGTCCATAGCCAAAGGCAATCTGGATCACATCATCGGCGGTAACCCCTGCTGCACATAGGACTCGTGCAACAAGATCAGACCAGTTTTTGATATCGTTCTGAGTGTAGCCCACCACCGTTGCCTGCCCCGTGGTACCCGATGACGAATGGAGGCGAACCACCTCACGCAGGGGAACCGCAAACAGACCATAGGGATAGCTGTCACGCAGATCTTGTTTGTAAGTAAAGGGCAGTTTACGAATATCATCTAGTGAACTGAAACTCTCATAATCAAGCTTCATTTCACTGAATTTCTGCCGATAGAACGGAACATGAGTCCCAACTCTGTAAAGAGTGGATTGGAGACGTTCAAGCTGTAGCTGCTCCAGCTCACCACGATTCATACATTCTTTATCTTCTTGCCAATACATAGTTTTTTAATGGTTTAAGTAATATTTAGTTGCTGAGAACTTACTTTTCTCTACCAAGATATGCTCTTTGTACATCTTTATTTGCCAAAAGATCCTCGGCAGGTCCCTGTACAATAATCTTTCCGGTTTCAAGCACGTAGCCTCGATCGGCAATACCAAGTGCTGCCTTTGCATTTTGTTCCACCAGAAGAACGGTGTTCCCTTCGTCCCGGAGACGAACAATAATCTGGAAGATCTCCTTTACAATCAGAGGTGCAAGCCCGGTTGAAGGTTCATCCATCATAACAAGTGATGGTTTTGACATTAAGGCCCGGCCCATGGCCAGCATTTGCTGTTCACCACCGGATAATGTCCCGGCGAGTTGATCTTTACGATCGCGAAGAATGGGAAAGAGTTCATACTGATGTCCCAGCAACTCGGAAAGCACCTGTTTTCCCTGTTTCTGGATTACATGTCCGCCAAGAAGGAGATTTTCCTCCACCGTCATGGTTGCAAACACCTGTCTCCCTTCCGGTACCATAACACACCCAAGAGCCGGAATAGCTGCAGCCTTCGTTTTAAGTATATTCGTTTCCTTAAACTCAGCCTCTCCGGAATTTGCCTTAACAAGCCCGGCAATGGTAGAAAGCAGGGTTGTTTTTCCTGCTCCATTGGCCCCGAGGATGGTTACAATTTCGCCGGGATCCACATGCATGGAGATATTCTTAAGGACTTTAATCTTCCCGTAGCCCGATGCCAGATTGCGAATTCTCAGCATATCGTTACTCTTCGCCTAGGTATATTTTAATCACTTCAGGATCCTGCTGAATATTTTTTGGTATATCTTCAGCAATTTTTTCACCAAAACAGAGAACAACAATCTCGTCGGAAATATCCATAACCAGCGACATATCATGTTCCACAAGAAGAACGGTAACTCCCAGCTCGCGAATCTTGGTAATCAGTCGTCCAACCTCTGCTGTTTCATAGATATTCAGTCCTGCAGCCGGTTCATCAAGTAACAGCAGGGATGGTTCCAAAGCAAGAGCCCGAGCCAGTTCAACGGCCCGTTGCTGGCCAAAGGCCAGGCTTGATGCATCGGTATGAGCGTATTCCTCAATTTCAAGCAATGCCAGCAACTCAAGGGATTTATCACGTATATCCCGCTCCTCTTTCCATGTCCATGGCATCCGAAACATGGATGAAAGAAACCCGGCATTGGATTGAACATGACGGCCAACCATCACATTTTCAAGCGCTGTCATTCCGCTGAACATTTTAATATTTTGAAATGTTCTGGCCATTCCAAGAGTTGCTACCTGAAAAGGTTTTTTCTTCTTTAAAGCCTGCCCCTGAAATGTTACCGATCCTGAAGTTGCAGGAAAAGTCCCGGAAATCATATTAAAGAGGGTTGTTTTTCCAGCACCATTGGGCCCAATCACTGCCTTAATCTGGCCTGGTTCCACTTGAAAAGAGACATCATTAACAGCAAGAAGGCCGCCGAAGCGTTTACTCAGTTGATTGATTTCTAAAATTGCCATCTGTTTATGCCTCCCCTTCTTTATCCGATTTTCCACGTCCCAATAATTGTTTCAGACGATAACGGATATTCAGACTCAAAATTCCATTGGGGGCAAAGAGCATTATCACAATCAGGATCAAACCAAAAACAGCATCATCATAGGAGCCAAAGACACCACGAAGAGAGAGGAAGTTGAGGACAATCCCCATCAGCAATGCCCCCCACAAATGAGCCATACCACCAACGGCAACGATGGCCACATAGCGAACCGACTTCATAACTCCAGCCTCGGATGGTCCTATTCCGCCATTGTAATGAGTAAGAAATACTCCGGCAATAGCTGCAAAAACAGCTGAGAGTACAAAGGTTTGCAGTTTAAAGCGGGAAGTGTTGACTCCCATAGCATCGGCTGCTTCATCGGAACCATGAATACCGCGCAGTGCCCTGCCCACCCGGGAATCAATAAGATTTAACAGAAGGACCATTCCAATAAGGAGCAGTCCCCAGGCAATATAATAGTTTTGGACACGGTTGCTGAAATCGCCACTCACGCTTAAGCCAGGCAACAGTACAAAGGCGGGAACCTCGGAGATACCATCGGCTTCACCAAAATATTCAAGGGCCAGAGCCACTCGATAAATGATAATCCCAAATCCAAGGGTTGCCATGGCAAGATAATGCCCTTTGAGCTTCAGGACTGGAATACCAATAATCACAGCAATACCAGCTGCAGTACACACCGCAACAATACATGCAACCCATGGGGATACGACTAACAGTGCCTCACCATAAAGGTCATGGCCAGACATCAGCATTCCCATAGAATCCAGAAAAGTAACCAAAGCCGTATCCTTATAGGCAATAAGACTATGGGTGGTCAGTGCTGCGGAAAGATAGCCACCAATGGCAAAAAATCCGGCATGGCCCAGAGAAATCTGACCGGCATAGCCCATAAGGACACAAAGCCCGATGATAAGCAGCGAATAGTAGGCCGACATGGTCATCTGAGTCAAATAATACATGGTATCGGTGGCACTCGTCAGCAAATGAATACCGATAACTACAGCAAGAAGTGGCAGAACTGATAGCAGTTTTTTCATAATCTAAAACTCCGATAGTCCAGCTGCCTCTTTAGATCCAAACAAGCCCTGGGGCCGGACAAAGAGAATAATCAGAAGAATGGATATGGAAATTGCATCCTGAAAGGCAAGTGGTACCACAGAGACAGAAAATGCCTCGATGATTCCAAGAAGCAATCCTGCAGCGACGGCACCTCCCGAGCTACCAAGACCACCAAGAATGGCCACGGTGAACCCCTTGATGGCAAGCCCTGTGCCCATATCATATTGACTGTAAGTGATTGGTGACATAACACACCCGGCAAATGCCCCGATTCCGGCACTCAGCACAAAAGAAAGCGTTACCATATTCTGGGTATTGATTCCACAGAGTGTGGCGGCCTTCCGGTTAGAAGCACAGGCACGCATTTCTCTGCCAACGGAAGTGGTCTTGAAGAAAATACCAAGAGCGATCACCATAAGCCCCGACGCTGCTACTACCCACAAAACCTGTGGAGAAATACGTGCACCAAAGATGGGGATGGAAGTGATTTCATTACCGACAAAATAGGGCAGTGAACGAATGGACTCGCCCCAGATATGAACACCTACTTCACGTGAAAGGATGGAAATACCAATGGTGATAATGATCATCCGCAAAACAGATGGAGATTTAAGCCAGCGGATAAAACAAATCTCAATTAACGCACCAATAACCATGGTGATGGCTACTGCCAGGGCTATAGCTACTGGCATTGGCATAAATTGCAGGAGGCTGATGGCAATCATCCCGCCAAACATTACAAACTCACCCTGGGCAAAGTTGATAATCCCCGTGGTGTTGTAAATAATATTGAATCCAATGGCAACAATGGCATAGATGCTGCCATAGGTTATTCCTGCCATCAGGTATTGGATAAAGAGTTCAGTAGTCATTTGACAACGGGTAAGCAATCCCAGACACAGCATCTTTGCACGATCGCCCCTACCCGCATAGAAAAAACTATTGCGGGTAGGGGCGCTTGCACAAATATGCTGTACCTGGAATTGCTTACTACTTTAGTAATTGGTTTATTTTAAATCTCAGTCAGCACTGTCCAGCTTAGATTGCCACTAGGCCTTACTGGCTGCTTTTTGGAGCGTCATCCTGAAGATTTCGTAGTATTTTTGCTCTTTTTAATATCCTGTTTGGATCAGTCTTTGCGAAAACCTCGCATAATCCAAATAGGATATTAAAAAGAGTTGAAAATCAAGAAATCTGCAGTAAAAGCGGAAAAAAGCAGCCAGTAAAGCCGGATCTCAGGTTGTACATTTTTAAAACCGGACACTACGGAATCTCAGTAGAGCATAACAAGTAAAACCGGACTGGAAAAATACTCCCAGTCCGGTCTATTCTACACTGTCAACAATACAGGATTACTTTCCGGTATAGGCAACAAACTTTCCGTCTTTAACAATCATCATCTGGAAAGCATCAATATCAAGACCATTGTGATCTTCAGCAGAGAAGTTAAAAACGCCACCGGTTCCGGCAAAGTTTTTCAGATTCTCAATTGCTGCACGTACTTTATCACGATCATTTCCGCCCTCGGCAATGGCAGCAGCAAGGATAGTGATAGCATCATAACCATGGCCACCAAAGGTGGAAGCAGGCTCATTAAATTTGGCTTCGTAATTCTTCTTATATGTCATAAGCAGTGCCTTCTGTGGGTTATCATCGGCAAGACTTTCAGCAATCAGAAGACGTCCTGCAGGAAAAATGATTCCTTCTGCAGCAGCACCAGCCGCTTGAACATACTTGATATTTCCAAAACCATGGCTCTGGAACAGAGGTACTTCCCAACCCGCCTGACGCATGTTCTTTGCAACAATAGCCTGTGCTGGAACGATGGACCAGTTAATCACAGCCTGTACATCTTTGTTAGCTTTAATTTTTGCAACTACAGCAGAAAGGTCATTGGATTTTTTGTCATATACTTCAACTTCAACAATTTCAATGCCAAACTCAGGAGCAATTTTTAAGAGTTGTCCCTTTCCAGCCTTTCCAAAACCGGTGTTTCCGGCAAGAACTGCTATTTTGGAAATACCCAGTTTGTTCATTTCCATATAGATCTTTTTAACAGCAAAAGAATCTTTCTGGGGAGTTTTGAAGACATAGGATGCAACGGGATTAACAATAACTTCAGCAGCGCCACAGGAGAGCAGTGGAGTCTTTGCCTGTTGACAGATGTTCTTAATCTTCATGGTCTCGCCGCTTGTGGAAGGCCCGATAATGGCAAGAACTTTTTCTTCTTCAATCAGCTGCTTGGCAAAAGAAATTGCTTTCTCAGGACTTGCTGCAGAATCTTTGATGATAAGCTCAATCTTGTTACCGTTAATTCCACCCTTGGCATTGATCTCTTCAACCATCATCTCAAGGCTGCGAGCCTCGGGACCGCCAAGAAATGACGCGCCACCGGTAACAGCAAGAATTGCTCCAACTTTGATTGTCTCAGCAAGAGCAGGCGTCACACACAAGCTGACTGCCACGACTGCCATAAGAAATTTTAATACAAATTTTTTCATCTTTTCCCCCGTTAAAATAATATATGACAGTGCCCTGTTGCAGCTGCCAACTGACTTTACTACTACTTATATATTCTCTTGTATTGTTAGCGTTAGCCTATCTTACAATGCACAAATTTCCTTACCGCTCAAAATGGTATACCCGGTGCGTTGCAGAGACTCGATTGCCTGATCCATATCATCAAAACGGAAGATCAGTACTGCATTTTTTCCGGTTTTGTTGACAAATGCATACATATATTCAACGTTCAGTTTCTCTTCCTCAATGGTCTTCAACACTCCAGCCAGGCCGCCGGTTTTATCGGCAACTTCAACGGCAATAACATTGGTAATACCCACGGTAAAACCATTGGATTTCAAGGTGCTTTTAGCCTTTTCAACGTTATCAACGATAAGGCGCAAAATGCCAAAATCGGCAGTATCAGCAACGGAGAGCGCCCGGATATTGATATTTTCTTCTGCCAGCTTAGCTGTAATCTCAGCCAGACGACCTGATTTATTCTCTAAAAATACTGCTATCTGTTCCACTCGCATTTCAGATCCTCCGTAAATTATAATTTTCGATTATCGATTACCCGCTGCGCCTTTCCTTCACTACGCTGGATAGTCTTGGGTTCCACCAGTTTTACTCGACACGTCACACCCAGCATATCCTTAATATCCATCTGAATACGCTTGGTCAGGTTTTCAAGAGCCTTAATCTCATCGGAGAAGATATCCTCGCTCACCTCAACTTCAACGGCCATGGTATCCATATTGCCTTCACGGTTCACCACGATCTGGTAATGAGGTTCAACACCTTCGGTGCCCATCAGAACGTGTTCGATCTGGGACGGAAAGACATTAACACCACGGATAATCAACATATCATCGGTACGCCCGGTAACCTTCTCCATACGAACCAGAGTTCGACCACACTTACAGGTATCGTACATCAACCTGGATATATCCTTGGTACGGTAACGGATAATAGGAAAGGCTTCCTTGGTAAGTGTTGTAAAAACAAGCTCACCCTTTTCACCAGGAGGTAACACTTCACCGGTATCCGGATCAATAATTTCTGGCAGGAAATGATCCTCAAAGATATGCAGACCCTTTTCACCCTCAAGGCACTGCATAGCCACACCGGGTCCCATCACTTCAGAGAGACCATAGATATCAACGGCCTTGATGTTCAGTTTGCGCTCAACTTCATCACGCATATTCTCACTCCAGGGCTCAGCCCCAAAGACACCAACACGGAGTGAAAGAGACTTTGGATCAACATCAAGTGCCTCCATGGTCTCAGCAAGATTTAAAGCATAGGAGGGAGTTGCAAGCAGAACGCTTGACTTAAAATCCTTCATAATAGTGATCTGACGTTTGGTGTTGCCACCAGACACCGGAATTACCGTGGCGCCAAGACGCTCAATGCCATAATGGGCACCAAGACCACCGGTAAAAAGCCCATAACCATAGGCATTATGCACCATATCCTTGGCGGTGGCACCGGCAAGCGTGAGAGCACGCGCCATCAACCCAGCCCAGGTTTCAATATCTTTTTTGGTATAGCCAACAACCGTTGGTTTACCAGTGGTACCAGAGGATGCATGTACCCGAACAACCTGATCCATGGGAACAGTAAAAAGGCCAAAAGGATAGTTGTCACGCAAATCTTCCTTTACGGTGAAGGGAAGTTTTGTTAGATCAGCAAGGGACTGAATATCTTCAGGTTTTACCCCTGCAGCGTCCATTTTTGCACGATAGGGGGCAACGGTTTTATAAACACGCGCCACCAGATGCTGCAGACGTTTTAGCTGAATGGATTCCAGACCGACCCGCGGCAGGGTTTCTATTTCCTCTTCCCAGTATAATGTCATAACCAACTCTCTTCTAATATATTCTCTGCTCAGGCAGTAATAGCTCTACCTGCTGCAAATGCTTTCATATTAACTTCACGAAAACGCTCGGGGATTCTGGTATTAATAATATTCTCATAAACCGCAACATCCATTGGCAAAAAGGCAGACATTGCACCAACCATCACAATATTTGCAGCCTTCACTTCACCAGCATCACGTGCAATATCAAAGGCATCCACGCTTACAACCTGGATTCCCTGGGAGCTGATAGTATCCAGAACATCTTCTGGATATACAACCTGCCCCATGGCCACACTAGGTGGTTTAATCTGCTGAGTATTAACTATTACCTTACTCTCTTTATGCAGATAGGGGAGATACCGTGCTGCTTCCATCATCTCAAAAGAGATCAGGATATCAGCCTTACCCGGTTCAATAAGCGGTGAATACACCTTATCGCCGTAACGCAACTGGGCCGTAACCGATCCACCGCGTTGGGCCATGCCGTGTACTTCACTTTTTTTGGCATCATAGCCTGCTGAAAGCAGAGCGTACGCTGTCACTTCACTGGCAAGCAGGATACCCTGCCCACCAACTCCGGAAAAAAGAATATTTCCTGTTGCTGCCATTGTTATTCTCCCTTCCTGTTAATTGCTTCAAATTTACACAGAGCGGCACACTGACCACAGCCGTTACACTGTACTTCATTAATCACAGCATATCCCTTCTGCTTTTCTTTATAGCCTTTGGCCACAGCCTCTTCAGGCGTAATATTTGTCCAGCTGATTGCAGGACAACCAAGTTTGACACAGGCCATACAACCGGCACAGTTTTCAGTCTTCGTATTATATGGGTTATGCGGGGCATTTTTAATCTCGGGGAGCAATACACAGGGCGCCCTTGAGATAACGACAGCCATCTCGTCAAGCTCAAGCGCAGTTTTAAGAGCCTTTTTACACGCTGCGATATCATGTGGATTAACAGTTTCCACATGATTTACTCCAACTGCCTTACACAGAGCTTCAATATCAATGGCATTTGCCGCCTCACCCTTGATATTACAACCGGAAGCCGGGTTGTTCTGCTGACCAGTCATGGCGGTGATCCTGTTATCAAGGATAACAAGAACAGTTTTGGAATCATTATACACAGAATTCATCAAACCATTGATTCCTGTGTGACAAAAAGTGGAATCCCCGATTACTGAAACCAGTTTTCCTTTTCCATCTTCACCGAGTGCCTTAGCCATTCCATGAGCAATGGTCACTGACGCGCCCATGCAGACACAGGAATCCATGGCTGAAAGCGGCGGCAAAAATCCAAGAGTGTAGCACCCGATATCGCCAGAAACAAAAATATCCTTCATCTTTGAGAGGTTATAGAACACCCCGCGATGAGGACAACCGGCACACATATTTGGTGGCCGCATGGGAAGTTCTGCTGGAGCAAAAAGCTCTGGTGCAGAATCTGGATCAATGGAAGTTCGAACGATGGAGGTATTGAGTTCTCCCTGGTTTGGAATCAGGTCTTTCCCATGACACTCCACGCCCATGGCCTTAATATGATGCTCCAGAAAGGGGTCGAGCTCTTCAACCACAAACAACTCATCCACACTTGCTGCAAATTCTTTAATCTTCTTCTCAGGAAGCGGCCAGCTCATCCCAAGTTTTAAAACCGTGGCTTCCGGAAATGCTTCTTTGACGTACAGATACGCCACACCACCGGTAATAAAACCACGTTTCGTGTCACCCGGTTCAATCTTATTAAAAGCATCGCTCTCTGCAACTTCCCGCAGCTTGGCCATACGTTCTTCAACAACTTTGCGACGATTACGGGCAATAGCCGGAAGCATAACAAGTTTACCAGGTGCCTTTTCAATCCCAGGAGTTGCAGAAGATTGTCTCATTTCACCCTTGCTGAGCACTCCCTTTACATGGGCAACACGAGTAGTGATGCGAAACAGAACCGGAGTATCAAATTTTTCAGACAGATCGAAGGCATCCTTTAACAACTCTTTTGCTTCGGCAGGCTCGGAGGGTTCAATCATGGGAAGCTTGGCAGCATAAGCATAATTCCGATTATCCTGCTCATTCTGAGACGAATGCATCTCAGGATCATCGGCAGTAATCACGACAAGACCACCTCGGACTCCAGTGTATGAAGCTGTAAAAAGAGGATCTGCCGCAACATTGACTCCGACGTGCTTCATAGTTGCAAAGGCTCTAACGCCTGCAAAAGAAGCTCCGATTGCAACCTCAAGGCCTACCTTTTCATTAGGTGCCCACTCAGTGTACACACCTTCATATTTGGAGAGGTTCTCCATGATCTCGGTGGATGGTGTCCCGGGATAGCCAGAGGCGACTTTAACTCCGGCCTCATAAGCAGCCATGGCAATGGCTTCATTCCCGGACATCCAGAGTGAATTACTGTCTGTCACTTTTTCACCTGTACTGTTTATAGTTTGTAATAAAATATTCTGTCTGATGAAATCCAAAAAAAGAACTACTCAACATTCATTCTTGCAACGCTGTTAAAAACAGCCTGCAAAATCATAGCAAACTACCCCAAAAACTGGTTATCAGGCAAGGTTTTTTTACCCCTGTGAAAGCGTAAATTTTGTACAGTTTTTTTTTAGCCTATCCTGTTGATCCTTTCAAACTACACGTAATAAAAAGCCAACTACTGGAAGTTTCAAGAATTTAATAGGTATTAAAGCAAGTAAGTTTTTAACTAAGTTGTAAAAAATACTTGACGGATAGCAACTTCAGCGCTACCAATTGCCAGAGAAATCCGACTGAATCACCATTCAGCCTCTTTATATAGATCGTTTTATTTAGAATCCACACACATTAATCTTCTACTTAAAAGAGTCCACACCTATGTTTCTAGCAAAAGTTTTTCCATTTCTACTCTGGTTTAAGGGGTACAAAGGGGAATCATTCAAACTCGATCTGGTCGCCGGTATCACGGTTGCCATGGTTTTGATTCCTCAGTCAATGGCCTATGCACAACTCGCAGGTCTTCCTGCGTACTACGGTCTTTATGCCGCATTTCTGCCCCCCATGGTGGCAGCACTGTTTGGTTCAAGTCGTCAGCTTGGTACCGGCCCTGTTGCTGTTGTATCATTGATGTCGGCAGCATCACTTGAGCCACTGGCCACCGCCGGATCTCCGGAATTTATCGCCTACGCAATCGTTCTGGCACTCGTTGTTGGTATTTTCCAGTTTTCACTTGGTGTTCTCCGTCTGGGAATGGTTGCAAACTTCCTTTCTCACCCTGTTATTAATGGATTCACCAATGCAGCCGCCATTATCATTGCATCGTCTCAGTTCTCCAAGTTCTTTGGCGTATACGTTGATAAAGCACCTCATCATTACGAAACCATGATGCGAGTGGCCCAGGCTGCCATGGATTACACCCATCTGCCGACCCTGATCTACGCGGTCTCAGCAGTAACTATCATGGCGTTGCTCAAGAAATTTGCCCCGAAAGTACCAAATGTACTGGTGGCTGTTCTTATCACCACTGTTATTTCTTATTTTACAGGCTTTAACAATGATACCACCGTTGATGTCTCCGCTGTTCAGTTGGCCGGTTTCTCAGAACAGGTTCATGAGTTCAACAAAGCCACTGCAACCATAGAAGCTCATGGTGGAGAACGAGCAAATCTTGGCAATGATGCCGATGAGTTACGTAACGCTGAGAAAGCCAAACATGGAGGCCCATCAGTTGAACTGATCAAAATGGAAAGTGAAATTGCAATACTCACCAACCATATGGATCACGCCAAAGAAGAGGCACACCTGCTCCGTAAAGATCTCAGACACCTGAAATTTGAAGCAGTAAAAGATGGTGACAACTACACCTTCTATCAAAAAGAAAATATCCCAGCAGGGATTGAGACAGATGGTGGTACCTGGCGCCTGAAGGTCAAAAACAAGCCACTTGACGCTACCCAATTAACCATGACGGGTGGTGGTGCAATCGTTGGTAAGGTTCCCAAAGGACTTCCAACAATTGCAATGCCTGAACTCACCGTAAAGAGTTTCTTTAAACTTCTGCCCACCGCTATCATTATTTCCCTACTTGGTTTTATGGAAGCCATTGCTATCGCTAAAGCCATGGCAGCTAAAACCGGACAGAAGATTGATGCCAACCAGGAATTGATTGGTCAGGGACTTGCAAATATCTGTGGATCCATGGGGTCCAGTTATGCAGTCTCCGGCTCATTCTCCCGTTCTGCTGTTAACCTCGCAGCCGGTGCCGTAAGTGGAGTATCTTCGGTTATCACTTCAATTATGGTTGTTATCACCCTGCTCTTTTTCACCCCCCTTCTCTACCATCTCCCACAGGCAACTCTTGCTGCGGTAATTATGATGGCAGTTATCGGACTCGTAAATATTAAGGGTTTTGTTCACGCCTGGCATGCCCAGAAATATGACGGAGTCATCTCTGTCTTAAGTTTTCTGGTTACCCTTTACTTTGCTCCACATCTGGATAAAGGTATTATGGTTGGATTCGTTCTCTCCATGGGCCTTTTCCTCTACAAATCCATGCGTCCCGTTGTGGCCGAACTCTCCATGCATGAAGATAAGGTCCTGAAGAGCTCTGAACATTATCGTCTCAAAGGCTGTCGTCATATCTCAGTTGTTCGTTTTGACGGTGCGCTGTTCTTTGCAAACGCCAGCTACCTTGATGAACAGGTTGCCAAATTCAGAACCGAACATCCTGATCTCCGCTATATCCTGCTCGATGGCAGTGGTATCAATGATATGGATGCATCTGGTGAAGAGGCACTTTCCATGATAGTTGACCGTCTGCGTGCTGCCAAGCTTGGCTTTGCAATGTGTGGTGTGAAGGGTCAGGTTATGGCTGTTATGGAAAGAACTCACCTGCTTGACAAGATCGGCATGGAGAACATGTATCCTGACACAAAGTCAGCGGTTGCTGACATTGTTACCAAGGTTCATACCAATACAGATCTTCCCGAAAAGGGCTGTCACAACTGTCCGCTCACACAACATATCCCCGCTTAAGGGACAGTAAACAAAGAAAGGCCGTAATCCTTGTTAAGGATTACGGCCTTTTGTATTTAAAGTAACCAAAAACGAGTTTCAACTCAAGAGAACTACGGGCTCAAAAGCCCCGACTTCCACCCTGTTCCTTCCATTCTGTTTTGCACGATATAATGCCTGATCACTGCATTCAAGTAAAGCGACACGACTGATCGCCTTCTCTGTCAAATCCGTCGAGGCCATACCGATACTGACAGTTACAGATACAGAGTGCTCGTTACAAGCAGTTACCGCCTGCTCGACGCCTCGTCGCAGTCGCTGAGCCAGTACTTTTGCCCCAAGACCCCCTATTTCAGGAAGTACAACAGCAAACTCCTCTCCTCCATAGCGGGCAACGATATCACAGTTACGTACCAGCCGAACAAGTACACTGCTCACACTCTTAAGGATTTCATCACCTGCGATATGACCGTAGGTATCATTGACCTTCTTAAAATAATCAATATCCACCATCAGCAGAGAAAGAGGATGTTTATAGCGACCAGCCCGTTTCCATTCGATCTCAAAAATCTGTTGGAAATATCGGAAATTATAGAGCCCGGTCAAACTGTCCCTGTAAGCAAGCTCCCGAAGAGCAGTGTTGGCCTGCTGCAATTCCAGGGCAAGCTGTTCTGCATTTTTCCTGGCCTGCTTCAACTCAAACACAACCTGCTCGTAGGAAACATTCAACTCACTTAATTCTTCATTTGCTTCCTGTATAATAAGCGAGAATGGTTTAATATCACCTGGATCTATCGCAAACAAATCAAGAATCTCACGTGAGCGTTCTCCTATAACATCAATCAGTCTATCAACCCTCTCTCCGGATACATGCCATTCCTTTGCAAGTCCCCCATGCACTTCAGCGGACTTACTGTTGCCACGCACACTGTGATACATTGCAGAGATTTTATCTGCAAATCCGAGCAACATGGCCGATTCACGATACTGCAGCGGAGCCTCTGCATCATTATGGTGAAAATGGATGGGTTGGCTTATTGATTCAGGCAAGTTCCAGGTACTCAGCAGATAATGACCAACTTCCGTATGGTCACACCCGAACTCCTCTCTTTCCGTTTCAGAAAGACTTGTGCCACTTACCCGTTTCTCATCAAGCACAGCACGGTACCGATCAGGATGTGAAAGAAAAAGAATCAGGACACCGATATCATGCAACAACCCGGAAACGAATATATCATGGTCTTTGTGCCCAACTGCCGCCCCGAGAACGTCTGCTGCCACTGCGGTAGTAATCGCCCGACGCCAAAAATAATCAAGATCAAAACTCCCCTGTGGAGTATTCTGAAACTCCTGCACAATAACAAAGGAGAGTGCAATATTTTTCAAAGCATCAGTGCCAATCAGTCCTGTGGCTTGCGCAAGTGAATCGACTGGCTGAGTAAGCCCATAAAGAGAGGAATTTGCAACTTTTAAAATACGTACACTAAGGGAAGGATCAGCCCGAATAATCCGGGCAAGATCATCAAAAGAATTTTCTTCCTGGCGCACAGCCTCAAGAATTTTCAGAGCAATCGCAGGAGGAGATGGCAGCCTGACCTTGTCATCAAAAAATTCCTGAACAGTAGTCATTTGAGCACTCCATAGGTTAAAACAGAATCTTCCAGCCACGCTTCCAATATATTCATATTACCGTCTGCCATACTCAAGGTCAAACAAAAACCCCCAAAAGCAGGAACGATTCCCGAAGGTTGGCACTGTATGGGTGTGATAGTACAGCAAGCCTCACTAGCTGTTTTTGGAGCATTTTCTACAGATTTTTTAATAATCCAGCTACCCAAGAAGCTTTTCCATTTTCTCCTGAGCCGCCTCCCACTTCTTATACCAACGCTCAAGTTTTCGACTGCACTCATCATACTCCGCTGAAGTTTTCAGCCAGGCTTCCTGGTCCTGATAGAGATTTGGATTAGCCATTTCAACCTCATGCTTACTCTTTTGGTTCTCAAGTTTTTCCACCATTTTTTCAGCTTCTTCGGCTTGTTTTTTCCAGGGACCTACCTTTTTATTATGCTCCTGACGTCTTTTGGCATCCTGTTTTCTCTGTTCTTTTTTGGACAGCTGGCCCTTTTTCTCTTCCGGCTCTACCGTTTCATCCTCTTCCTGGAGCGATTTCGCTTTTCCAATAGTTCTTTCACTATCTGCCTGGATCTTCAACAGGTAATCGCTGATATTTCCTTCATAAACAGCGACCTGTCCATCCTTAACCGCAACCACCTTATTGACAAAACTGTCTAAGAAATACCGATTATGGGAAACCACCAGAATAAAACCATCATACTGAGACATTGCTTCCTGCAGCACTTCCTGGGAGTTGATATCAAGATGATTTGTGGGTTCATCAAGCAACATACAGTTTGCAGGAGACGCTATCATCTTCGCTAATGCCAGGCGACTTTTTTCACCACCTGAGAGCACCGAAACCTTTTTATCCACCTCTTCTCCCCGAAAAAGAAAGGTTCCGAGCAGAGAACGAATTCTGGTAATGGGCATATCTTTTACAGATAGCGATAACGTTTCCAAGGCCGTGAGCGAAGGATCCAACTCCTGAGCCTGATGCTGACCAAAATACGAAAGTTGCACATTATGACCAAGCTTTACCACTCCGGAATCTGCTGCAATATCACCTGCTATTATCTTTACAAGAGTCGTTTTACCCGCTCCGTTCACGCCAACAACCGCCACCTTGTCGCCGCGCTGAAACTGAAGACTCACCTTGTTGAAGATATTATTGTCATCAAAGCTCTTACATAGGTGTTCAACGGTGAGCACGTCACGACCGGAATCAGGAGCCGGCGGAAAACTAAAGCGGATCTGTCTCTCCTCTTCCCCAATCTCAAGAAGCACCATTTTGTCCAGCTGTTTCACCCTGCTCTGCACCTGCTTGGCCTTGGTGGATTTAGCACGAAATCGCTGTATAAATTGCATACTCTGTTTAATCTGCGCCTGTTGATTATCGTAGGCTGCTTTTTCAATGGTCTTGCGTTCCACCTTCTCCTTTTCATAGTAGGAGTAATTTCCCTTATACACAGAAAGCTTGCCAAGACTTAATTCCCAGGTCGTTGTTGTCACCTTATCCAGGAAGGTTCTATCGTGAGAAATAATAACCATGGCCCCGTTATAAGAACGAAGAAAATCCTCCACCCAGGTAAGCGAGGTCAGATCCAGATGGTTTGTTGGTTCATCGAGCAGCAAGAGTGAAGGAGAGGCAAGTAACATCCTGGCAAGCATAAGCCGCATAATCCAGCCGCCCGAGAAAGACGATGCCTGCCTGTCCATATCGCTCTGCTGAAATCCAAGACCTAGCAGAATTTTTTCAATTCGCGCCCGCATGGTATAAATACCACTGCCCTCCAGGCGGTGTTGAATCTCTCCCTGACGTTCGAGCATCCTGGAAAACGCTTCCGATTGTGGATCAATCTCAGCCAGTCCTTCATTAATGGCATCAACTTCTTTTTGCAGTTCCAGCAATTCCCCAAAGGCACCTTCTGCCTCCTGATACAAGGTCTTTCCGGAAACAAGGGCACTGGATTCCTGGGGAAGGTATGCCACGGTAAAATATTTTGAACGGCTCAGCACGCCATCATCACATTCACTCACTCCTGCCATGACTTTCAAAAGGGTGGATTTTCCTGCGCCATTCACCCCCAGAAGCCCTATCCGTTTTCCATTGGTTACCTGAATGGAAAGGTCTTTAAAAAGATGCTTATCTCCGTAACGGATATCCAGATGATTAATTGATAACATAGTTCATTGTGCCTCGTTCAAAGGTTGTATCCGTTGTAAGTTTCAGTCGTGACTCAAGGCCCAACTGCTGTAATCGTTTAATATTTGCCCGTTTGGGCCCGACAAAAGCTGAAATATCTCTATTTGAAATCTGAAGATGTAGTTGTTTTTCAGGAGGGCAGCCCGCGAGCAAGGGCCTGATACGCCGAAACCAGTGACGCGCGGCCACAAATTCACCAAATGATGGATGATATGGTCCGGCAATCAGTTCATGTTCAAGTGTTTCCGATGCCTGTAGTCCCATTCGTACAATTGGAATAGCCGCCAGATCCAGTCTCTCTTTTGCAAGCCTGCAAAGAGCGATTGCCCGGTTCATAGTGAGTGGCTGATATCTCCCCTCATTATACTCTTTGACAAGTCCTGAGCCTTTTATCACAAGAGTGGGATAGAGACGAACAAAATCTGGCCTGCATTTGATTACACGATCGAGTGTGGCAAAAAAGGAAAGAGTCGTTTCACGGGGCAAGCCTGGCATCAGCTGCACTCCCAGTACAAGTCCCTTCCCCTGCAAGACCTCGATGGCACGCATGGAATCTTCACTGGAATGGCCTCGATCTGCAGCAAGAAGAACACGATCATCAAGAGACTGCACTCCAAGTTCCACCGTCTTCACCCCGAAATCCAGTAAAAAATCACAGATCCCATCATCCACACAATCGGGACGTGTAGAAAGACGAATGGATTGTACCTCACCCCTCACCAAAAACGGCTGAACAGCACCCAACAACACCCGCTGACGCTCCATGGGCAGGCAGGTAAAAGAACCGCCATAAAAAGCAACCTGAACCTCCGGGTGCTTTCTTGAGAAACCAAGCCATTCCACTATCGTATCAGAAACCAGTAATGCATCATCAACATGTTCTGTTGTTTTGCCACTGATAGAAACCTGATTGCAAAAAAGACAGTGTTGCGGACACCCTTGATGGGGGATAAAAATTGGGATAACTAGAGGCATAACGAATTTACGCTGTAAATTTCCTGATCACATCATCGAGCGTTTCAAGAGTTACCGCTGCTGCCCGCTGCTCCGCATCTTTTTTAGAGCTCCCTGTTCCACAACCAAGCGCCTCCTCTCTAAAAAGAACAGAGACGGTAAAGACCTTCTGATGCGATGGTCCCTCTTCCAAATCTATTCGATAGGACGGTGCCTCATTAAACTTTTCCTGCAAGGCCTCCTGGAGTCTGCTTTTAGCATCTGCCATCAGCAGTTCTTCTTTCTTTGTTGCCATATCAGGGACGAAAAATCTGGTGACAATTCCCTCCACCGTCGTATAGTCGCTATCTTCAAGGATTGCACCGATAACAGCCTCGTAGGCACAGGACAGGATAGATGACTTATTGCGTCCATTAGAGGCATCCTCTCCCTTGCCAAGGCAAAGATACTCGCCAAGTTGCAGATCTCTTGCCATACCGGCAAGGTGAGTTTCATTGACGAGTGCCGATCTCAGCCGGGTTAACTCCCCTTCACGCATCTCGGGAAAGCGGTTACAAAGGGTATGCCCGATAACGAGATCAAGCACGGCATCCCCTAAAAACTCAAGAATTTCGTTATTTTTATCAATCTGAGCCTGTTCAAAAGCAAAGGATGAATGAATCAATGCTTTTTGTAACAGGCGCAGGTCGGTAAAACGATATCCAAGATGCTGCTCCAGCCCAGCCAGATCATCCTTGTTTCGCTGTACCAATGTTTCAATATCCATGGCCATTTTCCTCTTGTTAAAAACACAAACTGTGGTATAAAGTGTGCCTCATGCCTACTTAGGCATATTCGGCGGCGTAGCCAAGCGGCTAAGGCACTGGTCTGCAAAACCATGATTCAGCGGTTCAAATCCGCTCGCCGCCTCCAGTACATTCAAGGCGATATTCTAAATTTTTTAGAATATCGCCTTTTTTTTATTGTAACTAAAATCACTGCCCTTTAGTCAAAACAACCCTGTATAGCATATAATCCTTGTTCAGGCACCTGTTTCCTTTTCCGGGAGCCCCCAATCCATACCACAAAGTTATAGTTTGACAGAAGGAATAATCTGCCTATACTTTTCTTGAGAATCAAACAATTTGCATCTACTGTAAATACGACCTACAAAGAGTGATGTAACCCTTCTGCGAGCCGCGTACCTTCTTCATTTTTCAGGCAACAGCTGGAAGAATCCCTCAAAACTCATTCAAAGGACCAATCACCAATGTCAGAAAAAAGCACCATGGTAAAAAAAGAGAGCCTGATTTACGCCCTGTTAATCGGATTTGTAATAGGTTTTATCGGTGGTGCAATTTTTGCCGTCTATAAACTTGCTCCAGACGCTCCCCGCCAGCAAGCCGGCCAGCAACAGTCTCAGGCGACAACAGCCAATACGGATCAGCTGGATAAGCAGGCCGCAGAAGCTATTTCTCACTTTGAAGCAGAAGTCACAACCAATCCGACTAATGCTGAAGCATGGACACAGCTTGGTCACCTTTATTATGATTCTGACCAGGTGAAAAAAGCAATTAAGGCCTACACAACCTCGCTTGGATTAAAAGCTGACAACGCAGATGTCTGGACAGATCTCGGAGTAATGTACAGAAGAAATAAACAGCCTGAAAAAGCCATTGAGTCTTTTGAAAAAGCATATGGGGTTAATCCAAAGCATGCGCCCTCACGTCTCAATAAAGGTATCGTTCTGTTATATGATTTTGACAAGCCCGAAGAGGCCATTGCTGCCTGGCAGGAACTGCTCGCTATTGATCCGGAAGCAAAACTCAACAACGGTACGCCACTGGGACAGGCAATAGAAGAGATCAAAAAAGAGATGAATTCACCAACTCCTGCAAAAGAATAGGAACTCAAAAATGGCAACCAACGATATCCAGATCCCGACACACTGTGATCATGAGCCCCACAACACAAGCGGACATCACGACAAGTTACCTCCAGTAGTGAAAGCGCTGGTTGCCGCATGGCAGACAGAAGATTGTTTTGATCATGTGGGCCCTGTGCCCATCCCCTCACACACCTCGATTATCGATATTATTTACCAGATCCGACAAATATTATTCCCCGGGTACTTCACCAAAACAAAGCTCCACGGTTCCAATCTGGAATATTATCTCGGCAAAGAAACAACGGAACTCTACGAACGCTTATCCCATGAAATCATAAAGGCCATCCGCCATGATTGCAGACGCTCCAACCTCCCCTGTACCCATTGCGAGAAAAGAGGCCATCGTGTGGCCCTCTCCTTTATTGAAAGCTTACCGGGAATTTCAGCACTACTCTCAACGGATATCCGGGCAACGCTGGCTGGAGATCCTGCAACGGCAGGCACAGACGAAGTTATTTTCTGTTACCCCGGACTCCTTGCAACGTCCATCTACAGAATCGCCTATGAGCTCTACCTCTTACAGGTTCCTATCATTCCACGAATAATGACCGAGCATGCCCACAGTCTGACTGGGATTGATATACACCCCGGCGCCACTATCGGCCCCGGTTTCTTTATTGACCATGGTACGGGAGTGGTTATTGGCGAAACCACAATCATCGGTTCAAATGTCAGGATATACCAGGGTGTTACTCTTGGCGCACTTTCCCTTCCCAAGGACGCCGGGATTGTTATGCGGAATGTTAAGCGTCACCCAACTATTGAAGACGATGTCATTGTTTACGCGAACACAACAATCCTCGGTGGTGACACTGTTGTAGGATCCAGATCTGTAATAGGCGGTAATATCTGGCTCACCGAATCGGTCCCATCGGACACCAGAGTGATACTTAAACGACCTGAGCTGCTTTATTCCGGAAGAAAAGGAGGAACGTCATGACATGCCCTGCAACAAAAACAATAGGAAATACCCCGCTTCTCTCTCTTACCAACATAAATAAACAGAGCAACGCAACCATCCTTGCGAAACAAGAATCCCGCAATCCAATGGGCAGTGTAAAAGATCGTATTGCACTTGCCATGATAGAGGCGGGCATAAAAGATGGAAAAATCAAAGCAACCACCACCATCGTTGAAGCAACTTCCGGTAACACCGGACTCGGACTGGCCTTTGTCTGTGCAGAAAAGAACCTACCACTGATACTCACCATGCCCGAATCCATGTCCATTGAACGAAGGACTCTCCTCAAACACCTGGGAGCACGTCTTGTTTTAACTCCTGCAGCAAATGGAATGAAAGGAGCCATTGCAGCAGCGGAAGAACTACTTCGTGACACCCCGGATTGTTTTATGATCAGGCAATTTGATAATCCGGCAAATCCGGCTATTCACAAAAACACCACCGCGGAAGAAATATGGCGGGCAACTGATGGTAAAATTGATTTTTTTGTCGCAGGGATAGGGACCGGCGGAACATTCACCGGAGTGATGGAGAGATTAAAAGAAAAAAACCCTGAAATTATCGGTGTTGCCGTAGAACCTGCGGATTCACCGGTTCTCTCAGGCGGCAACCCCGGCCCTCATAAAATTCAAGGTATTGGTGCTGGCTTTATTCCCTCAATTCTCAACAGAAAATTGATTGACCAGATTATTACTGTTACCAATAGTGATGCCATGGAAACAGCACGACAACTCGCCAGACAAGAAGGGCTGCTGGTGGGAATTTCTTCGGGTGCTGCCATGTGGGCCGCTCTGCAGCTAGCAGCCGAAGAATCAAACCGTAACAAAACAATTGTAACCATACTCCCGGACACCGGGGAACGTTATCTAAGCACGGATTTGATGATAAGCGAGACCTGAAAACCATTTAGTGGCTGTCATGTAATTCAATAATGCAGACATTGTCGTCCCAATTAAACAAACTTAAATTCTTCCAATGAACCTCCAATGAAAACAGTCAAACTCTCTCTTATTATACTCTTACTTTCCTGTTTCACATCTCTCCTTCAAGGATGCGGAAAGAATAAACTCGTCACCTCCTGGGTAAACGATGACAATCAGGGCTATCATATTAAAAAGGTTTTAGTAATAGCAGTCTTTAAGGATCCTGTTACCCAAAATATTTACGAAACCAGCTTTGTAAGCTTACTTGAAAAAGCCGGTGTACAAGCCTTTGCCGGAGCTAAATACCGTCTGGGACCAGACGAACCTTCTCAAGCGGACATAGACTCAGCCCTTAGCAAAACCGGAGCTGAAAGCATTCTGATTACCCACATACTGAGCAATACCAGCAAGACATACACAGTTGCTCCCATGGTTGAGTATGTATCCTACTTCACCTATTGGGACTCAGTATACGGACACAGTAGCAGTGTTTATGAGCAAGATTTTGCACCGTCAGAAACGATTGAAAAACGCTATGAACGGATGGCTGTCACCCTTTTTAATAAAAATGTTGGTAAACCTGTCTGGTCTGCCGTATCTCAAAGTGTTAATTTTGAAGACCGGCTGCGGGTGGATGACGAGGAACTCGAACGACTTTTTATTAACGATCTGAAGGCGAAAAAGCTTCTATAGAAGAATTTCTAACATCTACCTTTCTGAGACTTTGGGGCAATTGCCTGGCAAACAGGGCTAAAGAAGTGAAAAAAATTATTGCCCCCCCCCTAGTTACAAACATATGAGCTACACCTGAAAACCCATAACCCGCTGAAACCTTGTTAGATATTCAGTGGGTTTCAAACCTGTATGTTTTGCAAAAACCTTTTTTTAAAAACTGGAATCTTCATAGCCGACTTCATAACTAATCTCATCCTGTGTTTTCATCTCTTTTTCCAAAATTTTCTTTGCCTTTTCCATACGAACACGCTGCAGATAAAAAAGAGGCGTATCTCCGGTTGCCGCCTTGAACCGTCTCTCAAAGGTTCGTCGCCCAAGCCCTAAATCTCCTGCCATCAGACGACGCTATCATGCCTACCCGAAGGTACTTCAAAAAGTTTGTTAAAAAAACCATGCACTTTCTTCCATATTCAGTTCAATCTTCCTTACTCTGCAATTATTTTTTCGTGATTAGTACCTCAGTGTGGTATCATTTTTTATTGAATTAACAAACATCTCCTTAAAAGACTGCCATTATATTGAACTATGACAGAACCAGTAGACAATGAACTAAAGAAAAATGTATGCAGTGGGATTGGCCGTGAATGCTGTAATCCCGGGAAAATTTGTCATACAGGGACCTGGGAACAGCTTTTTGATGCCCTGCCCGATCCTGTTTTGGTGGTGAGGCCCGATGGAATTATTATCGAGGCCAACAGTGCCACTCTTCAGGCATCCCGTAAAACAAGAGATGAAGTGGTTGGTCATGGTATCTGTGAAATTGTGCATGGTGGTAAATGGCCACATATAAAATGTCCTTTAGAAGAATTCTTGAAGACTGGTCAGGCGAAAGAAGAGACCAGCAGGCTTCCAGGATTTTCTGGTGAGTTTTCTGTAATTATTCTCCCGGTGAAAGAAAGAAATGGAGAGGTAGGGAAAATAATGCTCATTGCACGACCACTGACCAGAGCTGAAATTCAAAAGGCAGATTCAATCCGCACTGCCAAGCTTGCAGGTATTGGTGAGCTGGCTGCAGGGGTTGCCCATGAGGTCAATAATCCTATCACCGGAGTCATTAATTTTGCCCAGATTCTTCTGGATACATATTCGCTGGATGATGCTGGAGTTACTATTGTACAGAAGATTATAAAGGAAGGTGAACGGATTGCCTCTATCACAAAAAATCTACTATCCTTTGCAAAAGCTGGACGCAGTGAGCATGCGCCTGCAAATCCGGTGGAAATTGTAACGGACAGTCTGGCTCTTGTTCAGCACCAACTTCAACAAGACGGGATCACAGTACTCACCAATTTCCCCGACCATGCGTCCATTGTCATTGCTGATTTTAGACAATTGCAACAGGTGATCCTTAATCTTATCAGTAACAGCCGCTATGCCCTGAATGCCCGATACGATGGTTTTGACAGTAAGAAAGTTATTAAAATTTCCTGCAGCCTGAATACTAAGGAAAAGCTTTTTCTGATACAGATTAAAGATTACGGTACAGGGTTGCCGCAATCCCTTCTTGACCGGTTATTTGAACCCTTCTTCACCACCAAGTTACCTGGAGAAGGGACTGGACTCGGACTCAGTATCAGTTATGGAATCATCAAAGATCATGGCGGTAACCTGCGTGTGAACTCCATCCTTGAAAAATATACAGAAATGACTATCGAATTGCCAATGGGGAGTTGAGTTATGGAATCTACGATTTACGCTTCCAAAATTTTAATTGTTGATGACGAAGAGTCCATCAGGCAGACCTTTGAAATTTTTCTAAATTCTGAAGGGTATGAATTTGTCAAAACAGTCTCCTCTTTTAATGAAGCTATGGAGGCTATCCTTACGGTTGATTACGATCTGATTATCAGTGACATCGTACTGATGGGTCCATGTGGGACAGATCTATTACGTAAATTGCGGGAGGCCGAAATCAAATGTCCGGTTGTTATGGTTACAGGGTTTCCAAATCTGGATTCAGCAGCAGAGTCAGTGCGCCATGGTGCTTTTGATTATATTTCAAAACCTGTTAACAAGGAGACCTTACTGCGCTTTACCAGGCAGGCATTGCAGCATTGGTTTCTTGAAAACAGAGCCAGCCGACTGCAACGGGAAAATGAAAAGTATCGCAGATATCTGGAAACAATTTTTCGTTCAGTAACCGATGCAATCATCACGGTTGATGCAAAAATGCAGATTGTGCAACTCAATGAAACTGCAGAACAGTGGCTTCGTGAAAAAGGTGCAGAAAATATATCCGACCTGAGCAACCTTCCAGATGAAGTAGCGCTTGCCTGCCTGTATGATGCGAAAAAAGTAGTCGCAAGTGGAACTGAAGTGCGAAAACATCTGATTGAATGTCGCAGGCCCGACGATTCAATTCGAGTTATCAGTTTAAATGCATCTCCCCTTCGTGGTGATGATGATGAATTTCAAGGAGTCGTTATCGTTGCAAGAGATCTCAGCAGCGATGAGCCTCCTGAAAAGCAGGAAAGACGAAATCGTTTTCATGGCTATGTTGGTTCAAGTGATGTTATGCAAAATGTGTACAGACTAATAGAAAATATTGGCAAAGTTGACACTGCTGTACTGATAACAGGAGAATCTGGAACGGGTAAAGAGTTGGCTGCAGAAGCGTTACATGCTGAAAGTTCAAGGCAGGATAAGCCTCTTATAAAGGTTGACTGTGTTTCTGTTGCTGAAAATCTGCTTGAAAGCGAACTTTTCGGTCATCTTAAAGGTGCTTTTACCGGAGCAGACAGAGATCGTCCCGGAAGGCTGCTCCAGGCTGACGGTGGCACACTATTCCTTGATGAAATTGGTGACATATCACCCAGGACACAACTGCTTCTCCTGCGTTTTCTTCAGGAAAAAACATTCACTCCCGTCGGGGGTGACACACCGATACAGGTGGACGTTCGGGTTATTGCCGCAACCAATGTAAACTTCCTGGAAATGGTGGAGCAGGGAGCATTCAGGGGAGATCTCTATTACCGCCTCAAGGTAATTGAGGTGAAGCTTCCTCCACTGCGTGATAGAAAAAGCGGTATTCCTCTCCTGGCAAACCATTTCCTTGGCCTATTCAGAAGCCAGCTGAATAAAGGCATTGCCAGTGTATCTGACCAGGCAATAGAATGTATGGTCAGATATCAATGGCCCGGTAATGTCAGAGAAATGAGACATATTATGGAACGGGCCTGTGTTCTTTGTAATGGCTCGGTGTTGCTGCTGGAACATTTTCCAGAAGAGATGCAACAGCAGACTCATCATCTCTCAGCTGCGACAGTTCCCCCAGCCCCCCCTTATCCTCCCGAGTCACAGGCTGCAACAGTTATAACTCCAGACCTCGAATACCAGGGTGAAGATGTACGGATACTCGCAGCTCTCAGGCAGGTACGCGGAAATAAGGCCAAAGCTGCGAAACTTCTCGGCATTGCCCGTTCCACACTCTACAGACAGATGGAAAAGTATAATATGTAACTATTCATCTATGTCCCACAACCTGTCCCGCAAGTGTAGCGTACCGGGACATCAATGGGACATCCCCGGGACACTGTGGTGTGAAGCGTCCCATTCAACCTTGTCACCACACAGCAGCCATCATCCACATTTTACACCAAAACATTAAACACTTACAGCACTACAAATTCCTTATTTTCTAAAAAATCTCTGTATGGCACGAATACTGCTAAGTTGAGGGTGTAAGCAAAACATAAGACTTTTCCTAACACTTAATACAACAGAGGAGACACCATGAGTGATGCTACTTTAACAAAAACACAGAGCAAAACCAGAGCAGGTGAAAAGAGTGGAACAACAGTTTCCACAGAAGTTGATAAGGTCATACTTGGATCCATTGTAGCTTTTACCGGAGTTGTTGGTTTGTGGAGTGGAGCCTGTATTGTAAGTGCCATGTTCCAGGCAGGCGGACCTTTTCAGCTTGTTGCAGGATGGTTCAAGGCTGTAAGTGGAATGTGATTTGAGCCTTAGCATTCAACACACGGAATCAGATAGAAAAAAGCCGGTGAGATTTGATCTCTCCCGGCTTTTTTTATATACTTTTCAAAGAGACATAATTTACTGTCCCAGTATTTTGTTTACTGCTCTTTCTGAAAATTCTATTTTCATTCCGGAGACATAACACAATGGCAATTCTCGTCCGTAATCTTCTTGTCTGCTTTCTTTTTACAATTCTTGCTCTTTTTATGGCCCTTCTCTGGTTTAAAGAGAACAGACATCCCAGTCAGGATTATAGCGAGCTGATTGAAAGGCTGAGTAATGATCAAATTGTTACCCTTAATTTTACCGGGAATCGGGTTGCATTCACCGACCGTGATAATCACACCTTTGTCACCACCGTCCCGGATGTCAGTATATTCCTAGAAAGAGTTCAGGGTAAAAACATCAGAGTCATTGTCAGAGCTGACAGATTTAACCTGATCTATATGACTGTGATTTCAATTTTTATTGTTGCACTGGTATTTGTGGTCTGGTGGTCTTTACGCCGCAAGGAAAAGGAGGAGGAAAGCAAGTTTGCCAGCGATAAACTTGTGGGAGTGAGTGGGTCGGAGCTCAAACTCACCTTTGATGACATTGCAGGTATTCCAGAGGCCAAGGAGGAACTTGAAGAAATCGTTTCCTTTTTAAAAACTCCTGACAATTTCAGAAAGATTGGAGCCACCATTCCACGGGGTATTCTTTTACAGGGTCCTCCTGGAACCGGAAAAACCATGCTCGCAAAAACAGTTGCCGGTGAAGCCGGTGTTCCGTTTTATAGTTTCAGTGGATCCGATTTTGTTGAAATGTTTGTAGGAGTTGGAGCCGCCAGAGTTCGAGATTTGTTTAAAGAGGCAAAGGAAAATGCTCCCTGCATTGTTTTTATAGACGAAATTGACGCCGTAGGGGCAAGTAGGAGTGGTGGCGCTTCTGCCGGTGGCCAGGAAGAACGGGGCCAGACTCTCAATGCGCTACTCGTAGAGATGGATGGTTTTGCCACAGAAGACACAATCGTTGTGCTGGCAGCAACGAATAGACCTGACATCCTCGATTCGGCCCTGAAACGTCCGGGACGTTTCGATCGGCAGGTCAATATTCTTGCTCCCGATGTGAAAGGCAGAAAAAAGATACTGGAAGTACACGGGAAAAAAGTCAGACTGGACCCTGAAGTTGATTTTGAACATCTTGCCAAGGCCACTCCGGGCTTCACCGGTGCAGAACTTGCCAACCTTATCAACGAAGCCGCATTGATGGCAGCCAGACAGGGAAAGGAACTGATCGTCAATGCGGATTTTGAAAAAGCCCGTGATCGTATCCTGATGGGAGTTGAGCGTAAAGGAATGGTTATGAGTGATCATGACCGGAAGGTTCTTGCTTATCATGAAGCAGGTCACGGTATTCTTGCCAATAAATTACCGGATTCTGACCCATTACATAAAATAACAATTGTGCCAAGAGGGATGGCACTTGGCCAGACTCAGCAGGTTCCCATCAGTGATCACCCCGCATACTCCAGACAGTATCTCCTCAGTAGAATTATAGTCCTTATGGGAGGACGGGCAGCAGAGGAACTTGTCTTTAAGCAGCAGACAACGGGAGCACAGGGAGATCTTCTCACCGCCACACAAATTGCAACCGATATGATCTGCAAGTGGGGAATGAGTGCGAATCTGGGCCCCCAGGCATTTTCCATTGATAGTGGAGGATTTATTGAAGGAGCAGGCGGACGCTTACCCATGGGCCATGACACGGCACGTTTTATTGATAAGGAAGTAACCGAATTACTGACAGATTGCTATATGGAAGCCATTCGAATCCTGAAACAGGAACAGTGTCTGTTGAAAAATCTTGCTGAAATTCTCCTGCAGGTGGAAACATTAGACGGAGAAGAATTTGATATCATAGTTGAATGCAGTGTGAAAAAAGAAGCGGCAGCGATGGAGGCCCCTGAACAGACCTGCGGTCTCTGCAGTGCGAAAGAACATTGCAGTCAGGCACAAGGAATAGCCGATGAGATCTCTTCGTAGATTAAGTGGTGTTACCTTTCTCGCCATTGCCATTCTCCTGGCGATCCTTGTTTTCACAGGACTCCAGCAGAACAGTTCCATGCTTGATTACACAACCATAGTCAAAGAAAGTGAAAGTACCATCTTCCTGTATGCAACCATTCGCGAACAGGCCACGGATGGTTTACTGAGAAGGGAACCTGCGCCCCTGTTGGGGGCGGCCAAAGAATTTGAGACATTATATGCAAAATACATAGCTCTTCTTGATAACAATGGAATCCCTGTACAGTATAAACTCTCTTTTTTTAAAGAAATTGATCTGGAACAGGTTGTTATAAACCTTAGAAATCTTGCTGAAAATCCCAATAACAAAGTATTGAGTGCTCAGGTCATCAGGCAGCTGCAACAGATGAACAAGCAATTTTTGCAGGTTGATCGAATAGTTATCAATGAGATGAGGAACAGGGTAATGCACCATCAAAAAAGAGCTCTTGTTTTGATGGGACTCATTATTGTCCTAACCAGTTTTACCCTGATCATGCTCTATCGTAAATCTGTAAAGCCGCTGGTGAATCTGGCAGTACAGGCTGAACAGGCGCTCTCGGATGGAGAGTTGATAGCCCTGGAAGCTGACAGAAATTCAAGTGCTGAAGTAAATGCTTTGCTTTCGTCTTTTAACCAGTTGCTGCAGGAACCTGCTGGGACGAACCAGGCCAGCCTAGTGCAGGACGGAAGAGAAGCTGAGTTTGCCTCCATTATCAATGAAGTTACAAATAGATTGAATGGAATCATTAACTACTCACAGGTGCTTGCCGATTACTGCGAAGCAGAACAGGCCGGTGATGAACAGAAGAAGATACTCTATAAGATAATAGAGAATGGGGAAAAGAGTGCTGCAATTTTACAGAAAGGTCTACATGGGAGAGATGTATGACAAACTTAGAACAGAATGATCCGGGGTCCAATGATGAAGAGGTACAAGGCGGTAAACAAACGGGGGCCTGGGAAGAGCTCCTTGGCTGTACCTGGAAAACACCCCTTGGTTTTTTGGGAGTTGGACTCACCACCGTATCAATCACCCTGATAATCCTGGGCCTTATCGGGCACCTGACAGGACTGATTGCCAATCACTATTTTGCTATTTTCACCTTTCTTTTTTTACCGGCCATGATGATGTTTGGCCTTTGTCTTATCCCTGTTTCCTGCTATTTCAGACGTAAAAAATGGTTCACAGAGAGTCTGATGAACAGGGAAAATCTTAAAATTGATCTTGCTGACAAACAACACAGAAAGGGAATAGTGCTCTTTCTGGTATTGTCAGTAATCAACCTCACTATTCTTCTGCTGGTCGTTTACGAAGGATATCATTTTACAGATTCATCCTATTTCTGCGGGGCAGTTTGTCACGAAGTTATGGATCCTGAATACACTGCCTACCAGCGTTCTCCACATGCCAAAGTCTCCTGTGTTGCCTGTCATATTGGACCGGGGGCAAACTGGTATGTGCAGGCAAAGCTTTCCGGACTCAGACAGGTGAAAGCAGTAATTGATGGAAATTTCAGCCGTCCCATACCTGCCCCTGTAGAGCATCTGCGACCGGCACGTGATACCTGTGAATCCTGTCATTGGCCTGAAAAATTTCATGGAAAGAAGATCAAAGAATTTATCAGCTTCACAAACGATAACCAGAAAGAGCCTGTGATAGAAGAGATCGCTCTTCGCATAGGAGGACGCAACCCGGTCACCAGTGAATTCGAAGGTATCCACTGGCATGTGAGCCGTGATATCCAGGTTGAATACCAGGCACTTGATGAAAAACGAACCAGGATAGGCAAGGTAAAAGTAACCAAACCTGGTGGAGTCACTGAAGAATACAGTATGAGTGACGAGGAACCGGTAGAGGGCGTGGAGTTGAAATGGCGAACCATGGACTGTATCGACTGTCATAATCGTCCGACACATGTGTATGACAATCTGGAGAAGATCATTGATTTTGGACTCTATTCAAAAAAACTGACTCCTGAGATTACAGGAATCCGTGAAGACAGTATTACTGTTTTGGAAACCGAGTACTCCAGTCGTGATAATGCCACTGAGAAAATAGTAGAAAACCTGCTGGAACAAGTGGCAAAACGTCATGGTAATGATTTCGTTGCCGAACATGAGAAAGAAATCAAGAATTCAGGCTCTTTTCTCCTTGAAGCGTACCTCAATAATGTCTGGCCCAAAATGAAAGTGACCTGGGGAACGTACCGACAGCATCTCGGTCACCAGGAAGCGGAGGATGGATATGGTTGTTTTCGCTGCCATGATGATGAACATGAAACTAAATTTGGAAAAATTATTCGGCAGGATTGTAATCTCTGCCACGATGAACCTGAGTGATACCAGCCTGAAGAACTCAACAAATTAAATGAGGTCAGATTTGAGAAACTTTCAGATAAATGTGAATACACTGGAAAAAGCGGACACCGAGAGGATGGAAACGATCCCCTCCACTGAACGTCGTAAATTCTTGAAGTTTGGACTTACGATAACAGGGTTGTTTCTCGGGGGATCAGTACTTTCCCTGAAGACTGTCGGGACTGGACATGCTGCAGTAGGTGGTGGAAAGGCTCTTGCAATGGATTTCCCCTATAGCCCGCATTACACCATGGTCATTGTCCAGAATTTCTGTATCGACTGTGAGCGCTGTCTTGATGCCTGCAGGAGCACTAACCATGTTCCTGCACACGGTTATCGAACCGATATCCTTCAGCGCGCTATCCCTGTCAACCCTGGCGAGAATGAGCGAGTGTTTATGCCCATTCTCTGTAACCATTGCAACCAGCCATCCTGTGTTCGAGTCTGCCCCACTCGCGCAACATTTAAGGATAAAACCACAGGCATTGTCCGCATGAAAATAGAAAACTGTATTGGCTGCAAGACCTGTATGGCGGCATGTCCTTATAATGCCAGATATTTTGATGAAGACAAACGGGCCATTGATAAGTGTAATTTCTGTTTTGATACTAAACTCAAAGAGAGTGGTGGCAAGACTACAGCTTGTGCGTCGGCATGTCCTGCCAATGTTCGTATGTTTGGAGATCTGACAGATCCGGAAACCGATGCCTATAAACTGATTCATGCCCCGGACAATTCTCTTTGGGTCCTGAGGCCGGAACAGGGCACCATGCCCAATGTTTTTTATATGAACTCATAAATCACTGATGGCGTCGTCAAAACTCTCCACCTGAAACAAAAAGGAAAAATACATATGATCTCTAATCATACAATGGATAATGCGGATTTCCCGACAAGTAACCTGTTGCCGCTGCTTATTGGTTTTGCACTGATCAGTGCGTTCGGACTTGCATTCGGCCTCCATTCGCTGGTGGTCGGTCATCACCACACATTCGGCACAACCAGAGAAGTTCCCTGGGGTATCCTGATTACTCCCTACTTCTTTTTTGCCTGCCTCTCCACGGGGCTTTGTATCGTTTCTTCCCTGGGGCAGGTGTTCAATGTTAAGGCGTTTCAACCGATCGTCTCAAGGACTGTTTTCCTGGCAATCATCACTATGGCGACAGGACTTATGTGTATTACTCTTGAACTTGAAAATCCATGGCGTGTGGGATTTTATTCTTTATTTTCCCCCCATCCGTCATCAAATATCTGGTGGAAGACGACTATCTATAGTTTTTATCTGATATTTATGATTTTCAACTTCATATTATTACTGCTAAAACGGCAGAAGCAGGCCAGAATTTTTGCGACCATTGCCTTTGTTCTTGTGACACTTGGAAATCTGAACATGAATTCGGATATGGCAATACTCGGCACCAGAGGGTTCTGGAGTGAAAATTATATGCCCCTCTATTTCCTTTCTCTCTCTACACTGACTGGCTGCGCTGCAATTCTCTTCTTTTTCTGGTTCAGTAAAAAAATTGGCGGGCAGAGGGATAATAGTGAAAGTGAAAGTGAAAATATAACCTCTGGCACCAGCAAACTGTTTATGGGTATCCTTGTCGGAATTTTATATTTTACAGCTGTTAAGATGATGGGAGGTTTTTTCCCACAGTTTACCAAAAACCCGGAAGCCATGTTTCTTCTGGTCCGCGGAAGCTTTGCATTAAATTTCTGGCTTGGAGAGGTGGGCCTTGCGGTGTTGTTACCATTTCTTATTGTGCTTATCACCAGAGGAAAAAATCCGACCTTCCTTGCCATCGCCGGACTATCCTGTTTGATTGGGTCATTTATTCTCTTTTATGATCTGGTTATTGTAGGGCAACTTATCCCCCACTATCACCAGTACCACGTGGTAGGCCTGCCTGAGTATTACTCCTATACTCCAAGTCTCCATGAGAGCATGATTACTATGGGAGCTGTATTTTTCTTTCTGGCAGCTTTTATAGGTGGAGAAATGATTCTTAGAAAGTTTTCCATGCAGTAAAAGAACGTCAATCACTTTTGAAGAGTTTCAGCCAGTGTGTTGAAACTCTTCGTAAAAGCGGATCTATGCTTATTGCAGCTTCCGGAAAGTGTCATGTAGCTTCCAGTAGGATTTTTCCCTATATGCAGCCAGATACGTCTGTGCGACATGAAAAAGGCAAGAAGAAGTCCTGCAATCATACATCCGAATCCAACGTAAACAACCCACACTCCAGGATCTTTAGACACCTGGAGACCGGTGGCGTAGAGTTGCTTCACATGGAGTGTATAAAAAACATTTTCTGTTTTGATCTCTGTGCTGGAGTTATCCTGCAACCAGATCTTGATTGCGTTTCCTGCAGGATGTGCAAACCACACTTTCATACGAGAGACTGACTCACCGTTCATCTCCGCATTTATTACCCCGACGGCAACACCTTCCTTTTCCCATTGCATCTGTTTCCCAAAGGGGGCAATAATTGCTCTTTTATTCCCAGTCTCTTTATTGGTGATAGAAAAAATAAAATTATTATATCCTTCATAATCTGATTGATAGAATGTTATTCCTTTGTATTTGAGGGGGGAGTTTACCTCAACATCTCTGCTTATTACCACTTCTCCATTTTCAAGAATGGTTAGGCGGGAGCTGTAATTTTTAATTTTGCCACTGGGATACCATTCAATAACAAAGGAATCACAGCGTACTGTAAAACCGGGATCATAGAGTTTCGTCCCATCCTGTGAAATAATGGTGCTGATCTGCTCTGTCTCCGGGAGCATAAGATGGGTTTTAAATCCATATATTTTACCAATTGAAGCCCCTGTCAAAATAATAAGGATAGATGTATGCACAAGAAATACACCAAGCCTTGAGTATTTTCCTTTCTGGGCAAAGAGGATGACTCCGTTGTCGTGATTTTGCCTGCGACTTTTCCAACCGGCCGCAGCAAGTTTGTGGGTGAGTTCTTTTTTGCTACTGGCCAGAGTGGATTCTTCCTGCCACTGAATAGTATTTTTGAACCCTTCCAGACGACTTACCGGCATGGCAGAGCCATCTCTGTGAATTTGTTGCCATACAGCAGGAAACCTCTCAATGCTGCAGATAATAAGATTAGTACAGAGTAGTCCCAAGAGAAAAAGAAACCACCAGGAGCCATAGAGATCCGGGATGTGCAGTAATTGAAAAATACGGCTCATATTTTCGCCATATTCCAGAGTATAGAATTGGAGTGTTTGCCTCTGGGGGACCACTGTCCCGACCATGGCGCCGAGTATCAGGCAGCAAAGGATACTCATTGCCAGTCTGGTGGATGTGAAAAAAGTATACATGGAGGACATTTTCGTCACTTACTGAATTCAAGGGTAATGAAACAAGTAACCTACATGATCATTATACTCAGTAGCCCACAGAGTGGTAGTGAAATTCAAAGATAGTACTATTAGAAGAGGTGTTAAATTGGATTTTGACCACTTGGTTTCTTGCCATTTATCTAATCATTCAATCAAAGAACGGCATCTCATCATTGAAACTAGCTGAGGATTGGTGGAATTCAGACATGGTTTTGCATTGGTAATACTTCAAAATGGTGGGATATAGCCATCATGGTCGAGTGAGATGTGGAGTTTGATATCACCTTTGGTAAGGCGAAATTTCGCCCAAGGGAAAACTGATAGACAAAGATCGATTGTGGATGCATCAAGGGAATAAAACTTGTTCTTAAATTTGAACTTCTTTTTTCCACGCACAAATACTGCACAGTGTAGGATACACAACTAATTTTCTTAGATTTTACTAGCAATAATAGACAAATCCTGATATTTAATTCCTCTTATCATGTTTCATATATCCACATATTAATTGAATTATTTTTTTTATCTCATCATCCGTCCCCAGAGGGTACAACAATGTCAGACAAAAAAGAAGTTACAGATAAAAACAGTGTCGAGAATACAGGCAGAAGAAAAGCAATTAAGAAAATTGCTGTTGGTGTCGGAGCTCTTGCTACTTACAATGCTCTCCCGAAACAATGGACAAGTCCCATCGTTGACCAGATTATCATGCCGGTACATGCTGCAACAAGTGGAACATCCCTGCATGACCCATGTAGCATCACTTTAACAAGCGGCACTCAATCAGATGCTGCTGTTACCATCCGTGTTGATGGGTATGTGAGAAGTGGCCCCAATAATTTGAACAAGCCTATAAGTGGTTAATCTGCTACCTTTAACAGTCCCCGAGGGACTAACGAATGGAGCAGAAGATGACAAAAAGAACGAGACGAACGCATTCACCGTTGT